>Ga0123335_1007674_pt1 | contig 11929 bp, 9 predicted proteins | sample BiotimSIPDNA_2_FD_89707 | JGI IMG/M metagenome (GOLD analysis project Ga0123335, IMG submission 89707) | Anaerobic biogas reactor microbial communites from Washington, USA - Biogas_R2 time_0 SIP DNA | ecosystem: Engineered > Bioreactor > Anaerobic > Unclassified | place: Washington, USA... | reverse complement strand
CGGTACTTCGGCGGGCAGCCCTCACGCTACGGGTACGGCATGTACCGGCGATACAGTGATGCCGGCGGGTATGGGTACGGCTACGGCTCCGAGGGCGAGTTCTTCCGCTTCGGCTTCCTCAAGGGCTATGATCGCGGCCAATTCGACCGGACCACGAACGAGCGAGCGCAACGGGTGCTCGCCCACGCCAACGCGCAGATTGACCGCGGGCTGGCCCTGTTCAAGCAGGGCGATTACTACGCGGCGGCCGACGCGTTCCAACTCGCGACCGAGACCGACCATGGTGATGCGGCTTCCCGGATCTACGCAGGCCACACCCTTTTCGCCATCGGTCGATACCGCGACGGGGTGCGATTCCTACGCCGAGCCTTTCAGCTTCAACCGCGGATCACGTACCTCAACTACGACATTCGCGACGACTACGCCGACCCGGCTGACTTCGACCGGCAACTGGAGGCATTGCGTGAGGCCTTGGCCCTCGCACCGAGTGATCCCGACCGGTTGTTCATGCTGGGGTACGTGCTGTACTACACCGGCCAGCGTGGGGAGGCTTATTCAACCCTGGCCCAAGTGGTACGGGCCAATCCCAAGGATGAGATCGCCAGCCGCCTTATGCGAAACGCCCAACCCCCGGACATCCACAGAAGTGAATGATGGCGTGGACGTGTCGTGTGGTCGTCAGGCTGATGTGGCCGGCTCGGCCGCGAGCGCTGAGTGTTCAAGGTGCCGCCGGATCGTATTCAGAAGAACTTTGCGGTCGATTGGTTTGGTCGCATAGTCGGAGCAGCCGGCCGCCATGCATTTGTCCTTGTCGCCGGCCATGGCGTGCGCGGTCAGGGCGATGATCGGAACTCGGATACCCATTCTGCGAAGCTGGCCGGTGGCCCCGTAGCCGTCCAGAACCGGCATTTGCATGTCCATCAGGATCAGATCGAACGGTCGATTCTCTCTTTGGGCCGCCTGCACCATCTCGACGGCGACCTTTCCGTTTTCGGCCACGGTCACGGTGGCGCCGGCTTTGCGGAGCACGAAGGAGATGAGACGCATGTTGTCCGGTCCATCCTCGGCCAGGAGAATCCGGGCTTTGAGATCGGCTACCGCGGCTGCTTTTGTGTTCTCGATCACCTGTTCGGCGATGACCACATCGTCGGGTTTGGCGATAAGGCGTACCCCGTCGAGCGGGCCGGTCGGGAGCAGCAACGTGAAGGTGCTTCCCTTGCCCGGCTCGCTTGTGACCGTGACCGTGCCCCCAAGACGCTGAGCCAGACGACGGCTGATGATCAAACCAAGCCCGGTGCCCCCAAACCGACGGGACATCGAGGAATCCGCTTGCGAAAAAGGTTGAAACAGGCGGCTGATCTGTTCGGGTTCGATGCCGATCCCGGTGTCAATCACCTGGATCTCAAGGCAGGGATCACCCTCCCCGATTCGAGGCTGATCGACAGGCCCACCTTCTGTGTCGAGTGCTGCCCCCGCCTGGTCGACAATATCCCGACCGGCGGCGGCCACGAACCGCACCAGCAGTCGGACACCGCCCGTTTCCGTGAACTTGATCGCGTTGCCGACCAAGTTGATCAGGATTTGGCGAACACGTGTCGGATCGCTTTGGATGCTCTCTGGAATCTCCCCGGCGTACTCGATGTGAAGGCTCAAGTTCTTCGCCTTCACGCGTACCTGCATCAGCGATTTGACTTCGGCGATGAGATCCACCACCGGCATCCGGATCCATTCCAGCTCCATCTTGCTGCACTCGATCTTGGAGAGATCGAGGATGTCGTTGATGATCTGCAGCAGATGCTGTCCGTTGCGTTTGACGATGCCCAATGGTTCCTGTGCCGCCCGGTTGTAGCTCTCCTCGATGAGAATATCCGTGTAGCCCAGGATGACCGTGAGCGGAGTCCGAATCTCATGGCTCATGTTAGCCAGAAACTCGCTCTTGGCCAGGGTCGCGGCTTCCGCTCGTTGGAGGGCATCCGACAATTCGACCGTCCGTTGCCGAACCTGTTCCTCCAGGCCTTCGGTGTACTGCCGGACTGTCTCGGCCATGTGATTGAAAGACCGAGCGAGCGTTCCGATCTCTCCGACAGCGTTTTCGCTGGCTCGTTTGGAGAGATCCCCGTCGGCGATCGCCACCGCAGTATAAGCCAAGTCCTCGATCGGGTTCAGCACTTTCCGAACCACTCTGAACGTGATCACCATGCTGATCAGGATGACCCCGCCCGATATCGCCGCACTGAACAGGGTATTCCTCCAGACGTGAGCACGAAGTGGGGCCATCGGGACACTGATGTACACATAGCCGATCGGGGTACCTTCGCTGACCGTCGGACGCTCTTCCCAATCCGCGGGAAGGGGTCCGAGATCCAGGTCGCTGGCCCGGCGGTATACGGGTACCCACACGGTGACTTCGTCGGTTGTAGATTCGATCAGCGATGCGTCGGGTTGAGTCAGCTTGCTCAAGGGTGGGGGGAGTTCTGTCTCGGCCTCGGGGGCGGACAGGCCCCCATATCGCGTCAGAGTCTTGCCCTCAGGGTCGGTGATTCGGGCGAGCGTGAACTTGCCGGTTTCCCCCGTAGCGTGCAGGAGCCGTTGCAGCGCCTGGGTATCGTTGAGCAGGATGTCCGGTTCGGCCGTTCGGGCAATGGATCTGGCTTGGAGCACTGCGTGGTCATGCACAACCAGACGCGCGCCGTGGAAGTGCAGATAGCCGAGCGAGGTGCTTAGGACACCTACAGTGCCGGCCAAAAGCAGAACGCAGAAGATCAGCGCACGTCCCTTAAGGCCCAAGTTTAATCAGCTCCTTCTGCGAGATCCCAGGTGCGGCATGTACCCAGCCAACTCACCCTTCTTTCATCGGTATCAACCGCAGAAAACATGCGTGCGAGCGGGAGATGATTGTCCGTCGCGGATCTCGCCGTAGAGATATCACTCTACTGAAAAAAGTGATCCTCGACATGCGGTGAAAACCGAAGAGAGAGGGGGGAGGATGCCGATAACAACAGCGCTGGGGACGACTTGTGTCAGACTGATCTGTGAAACCGCGGGGGAGACCGTTCCCCGACGGAGTGTTGTCGTCCGATGTGGGGGCATCGGCGCGCGGGATGCCTTGATGTTGCCACGCGAGCTACGGATGCGTCATCGACTCGCCGCCTGTTCGTGGAACGCTTGCAGGTTCCTGGCGATCGGCGTGTGTGTTGGTGTTTGCGGCATCTTTCAGGCGAAGGTGGAGGCCGAGCCGGTCGCTATCCTGTTGACTTCACATGATGCCTATCGTTCGGCCGCGGCGGCGGCTGAGAAAGTCCTGACCGAGAAGGGGCACCAAGTCACACTGTACGAACTGCCCAGACAGGCGTCGGTCGCGACGGTCCCGAGCAGCTCTTGGTCGGCTGAGGATTCGTCGCTGGATGCCGAGATGGCGGATTTGATGGAGCGTGTGGAGGGGACGAAACCGGTCGCCATTGTGACCATGGGTGAGCGTGCTACGTTGATGGCGCTGGCACGGATCGGCGAAGTGCCGGTGGTCTACAGCATGGTGACCAACGCGCCGGACTTTGTGCTCACCCAACCCGATCATCCCCTGCACAGTTGGGTGGCGGGGGTGACCACGGACATTCAGCCCAAGACGCAATTAGAGTGGATCGCCAAGGTTCAGCCCCAAGCCAGGACGATCGGGGTGCTGCACAGTCAACGATCGCAGCAGACCGCCGAGGCCATTCGCCGGACCGGTGATGGGTTGGGTCTGAAAGTGGTACTCATCGAGACTTCCAGGGATGATTTCGCCAAAGGGATGGAGGAACTCACGCGGAGCGGTTGCGACGGGCTGCTGATGATTTCCGATGCTCAGGTGTATACTAGGGAGACGGTCAAACCTGTCCTGTTGTGGGGGCTGCGACAGAAGAAATCGGTATGGACGTTTTCGAGTAACCTTGTCAAGAGTGGCGCGTTGGGGAGCCTCTACGCAGACTACAGTTCGATCGGCCGGCAAACCGCAGATATCGCTCTTCGCGTGATCAAAACGGGGAAGGCCTCGAAGATCGGGCTGGAGTATCCCAAGGAGGTCAAGAAGGCGATTAACGAGCGAACCGCGAGCATGATCGGTTTGTCGATTTCCACGCTCGTTCTCAATGAGGCACAGTCGCTGTATGGCAAGGAGTAGGCTTGTGTTCCCTCGAGGAGCGATGACTGGTTCTTGTGAGCCGCGGGCTGCGTGGACGAAGGCCCTGGACCGATCCAATCGGCATTCCGGTGCGAGGGACCGCGGCTGAGCTGCACGGAAGCACGAATGCAGTCCAGGTGAAGGGACGCACCATGGTCGATCCTGATACCATCGATCAACTTGAGCCGCCCCGTCATGGCGTGTACACCCGAATCTTGACGGCGGGTGTGATTGCCTGCTTCGCGACATTGTCCGTAGTCGCGTTCAGCCACGGCGCCTCTCCGGCGACCGCTCCGGCCACGTCGACATCTTCGCCTGCAAGCCGGCCGGATATCGGTTCGTTACTGGAACTCAACTACGACGAGCTTGACAACATCGACCTGCTGGAAATGGATTTGCCGATGGTGGTCACCGCTTCGCGACGCGCGGAGAAGATCACCTCCCTGCCCTATGCGGTGAGCGTTATCACCGCCGAGGATATCCGGGCTGCGGGCGCCCGGAACGTTGCCGATGCCCTTCGACTGGCCGCGGGTGTGGATGTAGCCGAGCTGTCGTGGGGCGTGACCGCGGTATCGCCTCGCGGTCTGCACGGGATGATGCCCCACTCCGTCCTGGTGCTGGTCGATGGCCGACAGATCTTCGATGCCTGGTTCGGCGGCAACTTCTGGGGCGACTGGCCTTTGCAGATCGAGGATATCAAGCGCATCGAGGTGGTCCGTGGGCCAGCGGGGGTTACCTGGGGAAGCAATGCGCTCAACGGGGCGATTAACATCATCACCAAGGATCCCTCGGAGCAACTGGGCTTGACGGTTACGGGCGGCGGCGGATCACGAGGGGCTCACAAGGAGTACCTCGGTTATGCCTTCGAGGAGGACAAGCTTCGGCTGCGAGTCTCCGGCGAGTACGAGGGCAGCGATGGCTTCGCGCGCGGCGGAACGATCCTGGGCAACCTCGACGACGACATCAAGAGCCCGCGGATGAACGTGCACTCCATTTACGAGGCCAGCCCTCACGATACGTTCACCCTGTCCGGCGGCGGTGCGGCGGTGAACGGTGGGTATCCGGTCGCGCCTCTTGGTCGCTTCATGGACCAGATTAACTCGAATAGCCAGAGCGCCTTTATACTCGGGAAATGGGAACATCGCATCGATCCAGACAGCAGCATCACCTTGAACGGGTACGTCAACGATTTCGGGCTTCGTCCCCACCTGCCGGTCATCGATTACCGCTACCAGCAACTCGCGTTGCAGCTCAGTCACACTTTCAAGCCCGCCGAGGACCACTGGTTCACTTGGGGTGTGGACACGCGCACCGATTTGCTGGATGCGACCAACGCGGAGCCCTTCATGCTGAGCAAGGGGTTCGTGAGCACGGCGATCATCGGGCTGTACGCCCAGGATGACTGGCGGTTTGCCCCGAGATGGCGACTGAGCCTGGGCGGGAGGATCGATTACGAGTTTTACGGCGGCTTCCAACCCAGCGGGCGGGTGGCCCTGTCCTATGATCTGTCGGATACCTCTTTGGTATATGGAGCGGTCTCGCGGGCGTTTCAGATGCCATCGGCCGGGACGCGGTTTGATCATATCCCCTTCTTTGGGGGGATGGCTTACTATTCGGCGGATCGGAATATCCAGCGAGAGACCGTGGTTGCGTACGAACTCGGATATCGGGGCCGATTCTTCGATTCTTTGGAGACCGCGGCCACGCTCTTCTGCCATTCGTATGATGATCTCGTCATCATGGCCCCGCGTTTGGGGCCGCCCGGCCTCGTTCGCTTCAACCTCGAAAACGGCTACGATGCCTACTCCTACGGTGCCGAGTTGGAGGCCAAGTATGCGCTGACCAGGGATCTCATGCTCCTGGGTACATACACCTTTCAGAATTTAGACGCTCGGGGAGGGGCATCCGTCTCGCGGACTGATTACCTCTCTCCGCCGCGGCACAAGTTCATGGTCGGCACGCGCTACAGTCCGCGAGAGGATCTGCATTTGTCGGCTCACCTGTACTATACCGGTGATACCGACGGGCTCAATCCGGTGTTGCCACCCGCCAGGCGTAACATCTCCTCGTATTTCCGTTTGGATCTCCGGGCGGAGCACGAGTTCTGGAAGGACCGCGCCTCGGTGGCGGTCGGGGTGCGGAATCTCCTCGACAATCACCACCTCGAAGGGACCTCGATGCTGCAGGATGTAGCCGAGGTGCCGCGCATGGTCTACGCCGAGATCCGGCTGACGTTCAAATAGCGGCCAGCAGGATGTCTTGTTGAGTTCTTCGAGCAATTCGGGCCAGGCCATAGGACAGGCCGGGCCGGAGCGGGCGCCACGGCAGGAGGCGCGGGCCAACCTTGCCCGGCTGCTTTCGCCTTTCCTCGCCAAGTTCGTCGATCGCCACGGCTCGGCTGTCTTCGACGCTGAGCTCAGACGAAGCGAGCTCGCCGAAGTCAGTGGGCGACCGCTACCAGAAAGCGCCATGAGCTATCCTGTGGCTGGGAAGCGTACAAGCCCGCCTGCGTGGTGGCAATCAGCGGCGATGACGGGGAAAGGAAGCGTGGAGAGTGTGGGCTACAGCTTGCGTAATTGAGCTAACGCCGCACGGAAATCCTTGGGCAATGGGGCGGTAACGGTTTGCCGCAGGCCGGTGTGTGGGTGCGTGAAGCTGATGGACTCGGCATGCAGGGTGAGGCGATCAATGAGTGGTCGCTCGGCGTGTCGGCCGCTGGGGCGATAGCCGGTTTTGACGGTGGAGAGCAGGAACTCGGTGGCGCTGCCGTAGATACCGTCCACGAGTAACGGCCATCCACGATGCGCAAGGTGCACGCGGACCTGGTGTTGCCGACCGGTACGTGGCCTGCAGCGAAGCAGGGCGATGCCCGGCCATTGTTCGAGCACCTGCCACTCGGTTTGTGAGGGCAGTCCTTTTCGGCCGGCGACACGCATGCGGGTCGAGTCCTGGGCGTGCGGGGCGATGGGGACGTCGATCAGGCCTTCGGGCTCATCGACATACCCGCGGACGATGGCCAGGTAGGTTTTCTCGATCGTTCTTTCACGAAATTGCCGCGACAAGGCCTGCTGAGCCGGCAGTGTCCTGGCTAGCAGGAGTACGCCGCTGGTGTCTCGGTCCAACCGGTGCAGGATACGCAGTTCGGTGCCCGGGGGCAGCAGCTTGGCGAGCAGGTCGCGAACCGCGTCCCCTTTCTGCCGGCCGGGAATGCTGAACAAGCCCGCCGGCTTGTTCACCGCCAGCAGGTTCTCATCCTCCCACAGTATTTCCAGCTTTGCTCGCACGAAAATCCTCGCAACCTGCCGGGTTCACTCAGGTGTTTGGCCACCATTGGCCAAGAAGTTGGTGATCTCCTGCCGGCGTGGGACCGTCGGCGGCCACGCAGATCAAGGCGACGCCGGAAGGCTCTGTCGGGTCGCGAACGACGTGGATTACGTCGATCCCATCGCGGACAAAGCCTTCAATCGCCTGCCGGCCGAACAGATCGTTGCCTACCCGGGCCACGAAGCGCACTTGTCCGCTTGCCCGGGCCGTCGCCACCGCCTGATTCGCCCCTTTGCCGCCGGCCGCCATGCTGAACCGGTCCCCAAGACCGGTCTCGCCCGGCCGGGGCATCCGCTCTGCCTGGACCACCATGTCCGTATTCGAGCTGCCCACGACCACAATCGTCGGGGTTGTCATCATGCCTCCCACCGGTGAAGCCGTGCGGTGCGTTTCACCTTCATCCGTGAAAACTGATGATGGCATCATCAGTTTTCAAGCCCGATGGCGTTTTTCTGCCCGTCACGGCGGGCTCGGCTCCGCATGTCCGACAAGTGCCGGTGGCTGGGCCGGCCGTTACCGATCGCCGTCGCCGGTCACTCCGCGGCCAGAGTCTCGGCGGTTACCAGGTCGGTGGGTACGTCGATCTGCGGGGGCAGGGACTCGCCCTGGATGAGCTTGAGGGCCGCCTCGACGCCCATGCGGCCCATGCGGTCCGGATGCTGCTCGATGGTCGCGTGCAGCGTGCCCGCTCGGAGGGCCGCCTTGGCCGCTTCGAGGTTGTCGTAGCCGGTCACGATGACGTCGCTGGTCCGCCCCGCGGAGGCGATCGCCTGGATCGCGCCGAGGGCCATCATGTCGTTGGCGCAGAACACGCCTTTGATGTCCGGGCGGGTGTTGAGGATGCTCTCCATCTTCTTCTGGGCCGGCTCGGTCGCCCACTCCGCGGTGTCCATGGCCACGATGCTGACCTTGCCTGCGGTGTCTTGCACGGCAATCGTGCAGCCGCGTTTGCGGGACTCGGCGTTGTCCACGCCGCGGATGCCTTCGAGCATGGCGATGTTGCCCTCACCGCCAATCCGCTCGATCAGGGCGGCCGTGCTCTTACGGGCCCCCTCGACGTTGTCGGGACCGATGAAAGCCTCGATCTTGAGCCCCGCCTTCTCGGCCGCCTCGGCGTCGATGCGGTTGTCGAGGTTGATGATCCTGATTCCGCGGCGTTGGGCCTGGAGGAGCGGGGCGACGATGGCCTTGGAGTCGGCAGGGGCGATGAGGACGACCTGCACTCCGCTGGCAGCGGCGGTTTCGACCTTGGCCGCCTGGCCCGCGGTGTCCGTCTCTTTGTCAACGTCGAGGACCAGCACGTCGGCTCCGAGATCCTCACCGGCCTGCGAGGCACCCGCCGCCATGCGCTCGAAGAACGGGTTGGTTCGGGCTTTCATAATCAGGGCCACCCGTGGTCGACCACCGCTCGGACTACTCGTTGACTCTGTGCCTTCGCGGGAGCAGCCGATGAGGATCGTCAGAGCCAGAGCGGAAACCCCTGCTGCCACGTATGCCGACCATTTCGTCATGTGCGGTTCTCCTGATCAGAAATCTCGTAGTGATGGGTTGTACGTTTGCCCCACGAAGCGGTAAGCCGGTTCCTCAGTTTTGGCCGCTCATCGCGTTTGCCGCGTTTGCCCAACGACGCGTTTCCCATGCCGCGGACTGTCGCATCGGAGTCAGCGGATCGCCAGTGCGTTTCCGCCGCGTCCTCGTCTGCTGTCAAGATACGCGGCCACGACCAGGACGCAACCGACGACGATCTTCTGCGTGGACGCGTGGACCGAGGCGGTGTCCAGCCCGTTGGCCAGGACGGCCATAATCAGGGCACCAATCATCGTGCCGACGACGGACCCTTCGCCTCCAGCGAGGCGCGTTCCGCCCAAGACCACGGCGGCGATCGCGAACAGCTCCGCGCCCTCGCCGGCGGTGTAGCTGCCGGTCGCGACGCGTGACCAGTAGATCATGCCGGCCAAGCCCGCACACAGGCCGCAGAACGCAAAGCACATTACCCGCACGCGTCCGGTGCGGAGGCCCGAGTATTCGCAGGCCAGCGGATTGCCCCCGACGGCGTAGACCTGGCGACCGGCTTGCGTCGTTGCCAGGAAGACGCCGCCCGCCGCCACCGCCACGACCGACACGCCGATGGGTATCCATACGGTCATCGCCGCCGGGCAGGCCAGCAGTTGCGTCTCGCCTCCGCTCACCCAGAACGCCGCCCCGCGCAGAATCAGCAGTGTGCCCAGGGTGACGATGAAGGACGGCACGCCCAGGCCTACCGTGAGCCACCCGTTACCCGCTCCGCACAGCGCGCCCACCAAGGTGCAGACGGCCAGCCCCACGCCGACCATGCCGATCCCCGGTTCTCCCTGCGGCCCCATGGCCAGGACCACACGCACGAATACGACATTGCACAGGGCCAGAAGCGAGCCCACTGACAGATCGATGCCGCCGGTCAGGATGACGAAGGTCATGCCCACGCCCAGCGTCAGATTGATGCCCGCTTGTTCGAGGATTTTGCGCTGGTTGAACTCGTTGAAGACCCAGGTGCCGTCCGGCCGCTCCTGCACGAGAAATCTTGGTACGTCGAAGCGCCATTCTCGCACGTCCCAGTGGCCCCGCGTCTCCAGCCCGGACAAGGCCGCCATGGTCGCGTACACGCCTACCAGCGTCAGCAGGAGATAGAGATATCGGGAAAACGCTTTCATGTCCCTTTGTTCTCAGTGTGCAGCGGAACCGCTCCCTCACGGTCGCGGCTCTGCTCGGTCGCGGCTCTGTTTGTTGCCGCCACTTCGAGGACGGCTACAGATCGCCGCCTGGGTTGCGTGCCCGGTCGATCGCCGCCCGAATCTGCTCATGCACCTCGAGCGGGTGATTCACGTTCATCCACGAGGCCTCGTACGCGTCGGTTCCGGCCGTGGCGAATGCGATACTGCCTAAACCCGCCAGTCGTTCGTACCAGGCCAAGGTCAGGCAGGTGTTCTGGATACGGTTCAGCGGGCACTCGAACAGATCGATGTTTAAGATGCCCCGTAGACGAAGGATTCGCCGGTTGGTCAGCACATACAGCCGCGCCACCCACTGCAAGAGGGCGAAGCCCACGCGAGCCGCCCCCAGGGCCACGGCCGCCTGAACAACGGTCGCGCCGTCGCCCCAAGGCAACCGCAACTCGGACCAGGTTGCCAGCACAACCATGACGGCCATGACTGCCAGCCACCTCGCCGACAGGAACAGCACAAACCACAGCGACGGCTTGATCGCCAGGATCACCACCTCGTCGCCGTCCAGCAGGTGGGCCGGCAGCAGGCTCTGCGTTGGGTTCAATTCCTGCGGATGGGCCCCCGCGTCCGGCGCGTCACTGAAGGGGATCGGCAACGTTTGCCCGCACGGCAGTTGCTCGGGACCACGCACAGAGCCACATACAGAGCCGCGACCGTAAGCAGAGCCGCGACCGTGAGGAAGCGGTTGCCCGGACCGTTCCCTCGCGGTCGCGGCTCTGCCAGCGGCTCTGCCAGCGGCTCTGCCAGCGGCTTTGCTTACGGAATCCTTCGGCTCCGGCTCGGTTGGACGGCTACGCATACAGCTCCCTCCGCAGGATGCCAATGTCCGGCAGATTGCGGTAATGGTCGTTGTAGTCCAGACCATAGCCGACCACGAACTGGTCCTCAATATCGAATCCGACGAACTCGGCCTGCACATCGACGGGGGCCTTGCTTGGCTTGCGGAGCAGGACGCAGGTCCGCACGGATTTCGGGGCGTGCCGAGCCAACTCGTCTCGGACCAGTCGCAGCGTGCCCCCCGTGTCCAGGATGTCGTCGATCAGCAGCACATGCCGACCGGTCACGTCTACGTTCAGGGCATCACGGAGCCGGGCCTCTCCCGCCTGTGTCGTCGCTCCCCGGTAGCTCGATACGGTCACCAGTCCGAGCTTCATGCGGATCGGCAGCTCGCGGATCAGGTCGGCCAGGAAGATCAACGACCCCGACAGAATGGTTACCAGTGTGATACCGTCCTCTTCGCTGCCGGCGTAGGTGCGGGCGATCGCCTGAGCCAACTCGCGAACGCGGGCCGCGATGCGCTCCCGCGGGATGAGGATTCGTTCCAGATCTGCTCTCATGCGGGCGGATTATAACCGCTCCGTACCGCAAGGGTAGTCTCCGGGCGGAGCCGCCCCCTGCGTGCTCCGTGCCAGACCTGTGCGGCCCGTGAAACCGCGGAGGTTGCTGCGCTCTCCAATTTGAAATCCGTAATCTGCGATCGCTGGCTGCGTCCCCTGTCGTCCGAGAACCGCCTCCCCTGGAAACCCCGCGTCGGCGGATGGGGCTCGCTACCGCTCCTTGATTCTCGACTCCTGACTTCCCCGTAGGGCTTGGCGCCAGCGTCGCTATTCTGGTAGGATGCTGACAGTGGCGCGTGCCGTGTACTGTCCTACCTCTCGCACGCGATCCATGCCCTGGCAATCAGGGT
>Ga0123335_1007672_pt1 | contig 11929 bp, 4 predicted proteins | sample BiotimSIPDNA_2_FD_89707 | JGI IMG/M metagenome (GOLD analysis project Ga0123335, IMG submission 89707) | Anaerobic biogas reactor microbial communites from Washington, USA - Biogas_R2 time_0 SIP DNA | ecosystem: Engineered > Bioreactor > Anaerobic > Unclassified | place: Washington, USA... | reverse complement strand
TGACAAAACAACAATTTAGAAGGTACTTGCTAGAATCAGAGTGGCGATTTAATCACAAAAAAACACTAGCAAAAGACTTACAAAAATTACTTAAAAATTACTAATTAACTGGGCAAGACCCTTTGTTAATATCTGGAGAGAGCCACTTTTCTATTTTTTTGCCAACATTTATCAACTCCTGTTGAGCTTGATTAAACTTGCCAGCCATCGCTTTGGTAATTAAATATAAAGTGGCCAATTGAGCAGTTGAAGCTTTCGAGGATACCACCGAGATTTCTGGACCTGCTCCAACTAAAAAAGTTAAGTTTGAGATTCTCTCTAAGGTAGAACCACGAACATTTAACACCGATCCTAGTGTTGCACCACCCTCAATTGCAGCTTTACAAGCCAAAAGCGTATCAGCAGTTTCTCCACTTTGCGAAACTGCCAGAACTAATGTTTTTTTGTCAACATACTTAATAAAAGTCTCAAATTCATGAGCCTGAAAAGCCATTGCTTTAATACCCACCTCTGCAAAATAGTAACTTGCCAAAAGGGAGATGTGATAAGCCGTACCACACCCAACTAACATCACTTGATCAAATTTTGAAGCGAGTTTTTTTAGTTTCTCAAATGACTCTTCATTAAGTTGAGTTGTTTTCTTGATTAAGCCTGGCTGCTCGTGAATTTCTTTGATTAAAAAATGAGGAAAGTTTCCTTTCTGAGCCGATTCCTGTGTCCAGTCAACCACTTCAACCTGATGCTTAATTTTTTTATGAGTTTGATAATCAAAAATCTTTACGCCCGTTGCTGAAACCTCAGCCGCTTGACCATCTTGCAAAACAATAATCTGGTTAGTGTGGGGTAGTAAAGCAGTAACATCGCTAGCCAAAAAATACTCGTCTTTACCAAGTCCCACGATTAACGGCGAGCCATTCCTACAGGCAACCAAAGTATTAGTCTTGGCATTCAGAGCCACAATAGCATTGGATCCAATTATTTTCTTAAATGATAAAAAAACCGCCGATGTAAAATCGATCTGTTTTGTTTCATCCTCAATCAAATGGGCAATTACTTCGGAATCAGTTTCTGATAAAAATTTGTGCTTAGCTTGTAACAAATTCTCTTTAAGCTGCTGATAGTTTTCGACAATGCCGTTATGCACTACCGAGATTGTTTTGGTGCAGTCCAAATGTGGATGGGCATTACTGTTTGTCACTCCGCCATGTGTTGCCCAACGAGTATGTCCCAAAGCTAGAGTACTTGAAGGCAAACTAGTTTTAGCTTCACCAATCTTGCCAATCATCTTCTCAACCTTAAGCTTACTTGATTTTACAGGTTTCACCACTATTCCCCAAGAATCATAGCCTCGATACTCAAGCTGCTTTAAACCCTCAAGAGTTGTTTTGGCAGCCTGCTGTTTGTGATCGTTAACAACTGCAAAAATTCCGCACATAAACAATTCGCTAATTTATATTATGTTGAGAAGATAGCTCATTTCTGAGGGGTAAACCCCTCAGCGTTTTGTCTTGCTTTGCAAGATCAAAGCCTGCTCCGTGTGTGACTGTTAATTTATATATTAATGTGTCACATCAGGGGGTTATCCCCTTGAAACCCCAATTCTGATTATCCCCGAAGCAAGCTCACGAGGAATAATCATAATCAATTTATTAATTAATATTTACAAAAGATTAATAATTACCTGAGCCAATTTTTTCGAATCATGTCTCAGCAAACTTCTTGGTACCAAGTCATTGGCTAACTGTTGAACCTTAACTTTTGATACCAAATCAGCTCTGATCACTTGATAATTATCCTCACTTAAATCGTCTATTACTTGATACTCTTTTGCTTTCTCGTACTCTCTGACAAGAGATTTTGGAATGTTGCCATTGTTGATAATAACAAAATCTGGTTTTCTGCCAGTGTACTTTTCCACTTCTAATAAATGGTCTTTTGCTGTGTAGTTATGTGTTTGAGCATAATGAGTCATTAAATTAACAACATAAACAAATTTTCCTTTATTGGTTGCAAGCGCTTTAACAAAACCATTGGCCAATGTATTTGGTAAAAGACTGGCATAAAGATCACCCGGTCCAAGTATAATCAAATCAGCTTCTTTAATTGCACTAGCAGCCTTGTGATAGATTTTTGTGGGAGGATTAAGTTTAATCTGCGTAATCTTTTGACCACCGTTAGCTGGATCATCAAGAGAGTGCTCCCCAACAAGTCTTTTCCCTGATTGATAATGGATTTCAAGATCAACCGTATCTTCTGAAACAGGAAACACCCTACCCTTAATACGAAAAATGTTGGAGGCTTGCTCAATAGCTTGAGCAGGAGTTTCTGCCAAATCCTCCAATGCAGTTAAAATTAAATTACCAAGATTGTGTCCTTGCAAACCATTACCTTTTTCAAAACGATAAAGAAGCAAATCTCTGACTAACTGCTGATGCTTGCCCGAAGCCAACGCAGCCAAACATTGGCGCAAATCTCCAACTGGCAAAAACCCAAACTCATCCCTGAGTCTGCCAGTTGAGCCACCTGAATCAGAAACAGCCACAATTGCTGTCAAATCGCACATATCTTGATACTGCTTAAGACCAGATAGAACCACGCTAGTACCAGTGCCACCTCCAATAACAGCGATCTGTTTTCTTATTTGCATGTGATTATTGATTGTAACACTTTGTAACCCTTTGTTAGTTGTTGACATGGAAATTACGATTGTTAAAATGGTTGAAATGTCTATTGATTGGAATTAATAAATCCATAGATTTAGAACAACATATGTGTTACATACACAGCATACAATGAAGAATAGATTTGTATTAATTTTAAAGAATAATAATTAAAAAAGAGTGGATTTATCCACTCTTTTTTTTATATATAAACTATTTTTGAAAGAAAAATCATGGTAGCTCAAGCTGAACAGCACAGTGAAAAACCAACGCAAAATAGAATCGAAATTCTCTACACTTTTAGTCCCGATCAGTCAAAACAAATACTTTCTGGTGAAGTCTCAATAGCATCATTTTCATACTTAATAACACCAGGAATACAAACCCAAGATAAGAGGTTTTTCAGAGTAATTGGGATTGATAAAAAAACCGAACAAATAATTGTATATTCAACTCGCAGAGCGCCATCGGTAGCAGGATATCTCTGGAAAGATGGTAATCAAATTACCTACGGATCCCCCCATGACGGCCACGTTACTTGGCGTCATCATCAGGGTGATGAGTATTCTCAGCTAGTATTTTTTGAAGATGAAAAAACAGCAGCCCTTCTTGCCGAGCCTTGTGGTTCTTGTTGGGCAAATCCGTCTCAGCCCAATGCTTCACAAAGATGGGGTATCTACTCACAAACTAGAAACGAGGCTCAAAGAATATGGAAAGTTCCAACCCCCTCACTCGAACCTTCTCTACCAATAAATGAAGATGTCTCTAGATTTATTGCTCTTCTTAGAAAAGAATTAAAAATCTTAATAGCCAACGATCCTGAGAATGCTATTTCGTTTGCCAGAATCTATGAAACTGCTCAAGCTCTTTTAATCGTTGAACAACCTTCATTAGTTTTTCCAGCTCTTTCAAACGTATTAAATGAACTTTTAGAAATTGATGATCCTGAAACTTTTGATTTAGATGAGACGCTCTCCATTATTTATAACTTAGTTTTTGAAGAACGTTCCATTAAACTTGTTAAAAGCATTGAGCAACTAACTGTTCAGTCCAAACTTAATCTTCAGGAATGGGAACCAATAATTAAATTTGTTATTCTAGGCAGAAGCCAAGAGAAAAAACCCAAAATTGCTGATGTCAAAAAACTGATTGCTCTTTTAGGAAACAGATTTATTGTTGAAGATACTATTGATGACCAGATGCTATCTTCCTATCTTGAGTTATGTTTGTTATCTCTCTCTGCCTTTCCAACTCTAGATCTTTTTAATACTACCCAAAACGAGGTTCAAACCATAATCGGCAGTAAAAAGGATACTGATAGATTAATTGCTGGTGAAACATCATATTTTTGGAGAGCTCAACTTAATCGATTAGTTGATACTGGTATTTTTTCACAAGATGACAAAGCCGATGCTTCCGAGTTACCCAAAACAACTAAGCAGATTCATGAGCTGACAGAAATTTATACAAGAGATGACTTTAACCTTGTGGGGAAAATCGCCCAATCTGTTAACGGCAAAGGAGTGATAGCTCTAGAAAGTATTACCTCTAGAAGAGACTGTCCTTATACTCCAGAAACTGTCGAAGCCATATTAACAGTCTTCGAGGAGGTCGATCTTCTTAGATTTACAACTGATAGTAAAGATCGATTCAAATTAACCAAAAAAGGGCTAGAGCGAGGATTAACTTACGGAGCACTTAGAGAAGCAATTCAGTCAGCCGACTTAATCTTATCTTCACTCGAAAATGGAAGTACAGCTTCAATAAGAAGCTTTACTGATGTAAAAGAAAGATATGACGCTGGCAAAACAAAAATCAAAAAACCAGAAATATTTTTAACAACCGATCAATCTTCACCAAAAGTTTTACATCTTCCTGAGTTACATCTTGGCCATAAAGATAGTGCGATTGATTTTGTTTTACAGATCATTGAGTACATTAAATCTCTTCCAACAGAAGAAAGGCCTACAGCCATCGTTGCAAGTGGACTCATTCAAGGTACTTTTAAATACAGACAGAAAGATCGACGTAGAACTCTAGTCATTGCTGATCTTGGAGAACAGTTTAAGACAGCAAAAATGCTTATTGATGATTTAGAACAGTTGGGTATCCCCCTAATCATTAATATCTCTGATGAAGCAGTAGAAATTTGTAGAGATATGACGATTGATGTAATGCAGTTGCTAGTCAATGCCAGCAGCTCTATCATGGAGGCTCAAACTTTTGTTAAGTTTGTTCCATACTGGAGAGTTGATCAATTGCGACAAACTGAGGCATGGGATACACACAACGACTTTATTCTTGAGGTTGTTTATCCATTCTGTTTAAGAAGTGGAAGAGATCTTCTTGAAGCTGACGAGATGGGAGCAATTACTGGTGTTGACGAGCACGAGTACTTTATGCTTTACAAAGCCTATCACGACCTAAAAACAGGCAAGCCAATTGACCCATTTTACTTAGACTTCCTTGAAAATGTACAGCAAGAAAGACTTAATGGGAAATTTATTGGAAAAGCAAAGGGAGAAGCCGATAATATTCCAACTCCAACTAAAAAGTTTGACTATCCAATTGTAGATGGTTTACAACTCAATATTGAGAGTCCTTCAGGAAATACAGTATTCGATATTACTCATAATGCAAGATACAGCAAAGCTTTATACTCTGAACCATTCGGCAAGACTCCAGATATAATTGCTCAACTGATGAATGCTGGGGAGCCAGTAGCGGATTCTTACGTTACCCAACATCAGGCTTTAGGAGCTGGATTCCAAGCAGCAACAACTGCAGAAGGGAGTGGTATTTGGGTAGAGTCTCTACCTCCTCTTAAAGGGGTTAACTTAGATCAAGCCGAATCAGCCCTTTCAGTTGCCGGTGATTCAATGTGGAAAACTGTCGCTACTCGCGGTCAATGGTTTAGACCATCAGTCGTTGAACTAGGAATTGATGGTGAAGGACGCCACCTTGTGGAGCCTCGACTTGAAAAGTTCTATGACAAGATGAGTGAATCTCCAGACAGACAAGTTGTAATGCACTGGGCAGATTGGCAAGTTGGCTCTCCAACAGCTCGACTTGATTTACAAGTAAAACAGATTGATAGATTAGCACAACTGTTAAGACAGGGTTACAAGGTAAGCTTGATTATTAACGGAGACATGATTCACGGTAACAACTATAAAACATTCACTCAAGAATCAAGAAGAAGCAATCTTATCAACATTGATGATCAAAAATACATGGTTGAGTTTATGATCGTCAATGGACTAGGGCACTTATCAGCAAAAGAGCTTGAAAATTTGACCGTCAGTGTAACCATAGGAAACCACGAAGCGAACAGTGGTTTTGCCTGGCCAGGAACTTCTCATTCTGACTATTTATTTAGAGCTTTTAGCTTACTGTTCCAAAAAAATAATCTTGATCCTGCACAAAGAATTTCAGTTGCAAAAATAGCCAGAACTGCACAAGGTGAACATTTTGAAGCCTCAATAGTTAAGAAGGTGATAGCTGGTCATGGAATCATGGCACAACATCAAGTGTCGGGATCAGGAAATTATCCAATACTAAAAGCGATGCCATTTATTGCTTCAAGACCTGGACTTTTTAGAGACACAGACTTTTTCATGTTGGGTCATAACCATACCGCATCTTGGTTACTATTTAACGATTTGATGGCAATTATGTCTGGCTCTTTAGCTGGCACCTCTAGTTTTGATTGGAATCGAGTTGGCATACCAACCGTTGGTGGAGTCGAGATTCATTTAGGAGCAGGCAAGCCTCCAGTTGTTTCATTCTCTTCATTAAAAACCTTTGCTGAAGCTACAGTAAGTTCTGGATTCTTTTCGGATGAGCAGCTACTGGCAGCGCATCATCTATTAACCGACAAAGGTTTTGATCCAATTGCTCATGGCTTTAGCAAGTTCCCAGGACAACCCCACAGCGCCCTCCAAAAGATATTACTTGAAGAGATTGATAGAAGACTCTGGCCGACTGATAATAATATTTTGGGGTAAATGGTTCTTTTCATCAATTTATATTGATGATATAAATGATTCATGAGTACCTGCCGCTCAAAAAACTCGATTGCTAAAAAAATTGGACTTTTTTTGAGAAGATACAGAAAAAGCAATGGTATATCTCTTCATATTCTGGCTGAAAAAGCAGACTTGACTCCATCATTTGTGTTTAGATTAGAAAAAAATGAGTATGATGATGTAAAGATTGGAGTTGTCATAAAACTAGCAAAAGCCCTAAACATGAGTTTAGAAGATTTTCTCAAACGTACTCAGTTAATAGATTACTCTCAAGATCTCCCAGAGTTCGAACATTATTTAAAGCAAAAGTTTGATCTTCCTCAAGATTCTATCGATCAACTTAAGAAAATGCTAGAGTTTATCCAGTTTGAAAAATAAATAAAGTTCTTTTGTTTCAACAAAACTAACAAAAAAACCCTTTGCATTTTACGCAAAGGGTTTTTAATTCTGACTATACCCCATGAGCTTGCTCCGGGGAACAGATTAGAATTGGGGGTTCTAGGGGGGAATCCCCCTAGTGTGACTTGGGGTTTAATACCCCTAGTCACAGGGGAGCAGGCTTTGATCTTGCAAAGCAAGACAAAACGCTGAGGGGCTTGCCCCTCAGAAATGAGCTCCTTATTAAAATATAAATTAGCGAATTTATTTCTATTAACTTAAGTAACTCAGTTACTCCTTATCTACTACCTCAATGAAGCCATAGCCAAGGAATCTGACAATGACCGACAGTAATCCTGAGGCTAGCCAGAAAAAGCGATCAATAATCATGGTCAAAGAACCATCTGCATAGCAACTATTGTTTCTCAGTAGGTAGTAGAGAGCAATGGCTACAATGGTTGTTCCTAGAGCAATGACCATCTTTACCGCTGAGGAGTCTCGTCTCATGACAATCTCAGCTCCAAGCAAGATTACTAGCTGTAATCCTAGAATAATCCAAGGTAAATAGTTTTTAAGAGGAGAACAGCTAATCTGTTCACCTAGAACTTCACCATTCTCGGCTTCAGCTTTGGCTCGTTCCATCTCCTCTTCTGTTGGCTCTTGATCAGTCTGGTCACCCAAGACATCACCTGCCTCTACAAAACCGGCTGCAGGGCCAGCTGCTGCTCCAGCAGCACCCAAGATTGCTCCTGTATTTACTTCATTGGAGTTAGCACTTTGGTTATCGACATTATCAACCGCTCGCACTACAAAGAAGTAGCTGCCAGCAGTCAAGCCCTCAACGGTATATTGAGTAACATTACCTACTCGAGCTGCATACTGGTAATTACCCGCCTGCGTGCCATAGAAGATGATGTAGTCTTCAGCATTCTCAACTGCATTCCATGAAAGAGTGGCAGTGCCAACGCCAGTACCAACCAAAGTTAAGGTTGGGGCTGCAGGCGCGGTGCGGTTAACGACCAAATCGGTACTAGCTGATTTTTTGTGGCCAGCGTTGTCATAGGCGGTAACGGTCACCTTGTAAGTACCCTCCTGAAGATCTGAGATCTTGAGTTCGTTAGTATTGCCTGAAACTTCATCGGAGTGATCATCATCGCCATCTCTTAAATCCCAAGTAACCTTGTACTTGGAGATGCCGATATTATCCTCTGCCTTAGTCCAAGAAATGGTAGAGGTGCTGCCGCTAGTTGGATTAGGATCAGCCTTAACATCAAGAGGACCCTCGGTCAGTTCGGTGGCATCCCAGTAAATATTTTTGACACCTGTGTCACTAAAGGTATTACCAGCAATATCTGTAGCACGATAGTAAAGAACGCTGTGACCTTCTTGCGGAGGTTGAGTTGAAGCTATGGCTGAGTTTCCTTCAGCATTAACCGTCTGCCAACCTGAGTCACTCTGACTATTCCACTGATATTGCAGATGATCTAAACCACTGTTTGAAGGATCATGAGCCTTCATGGTTAGAGTTGGTTTGGTGATATACCAACTACCGGAACCATCGGGGTTTGCTGGGTCAATGGTGAGATTGACATTAGGAATGGTTTTGTCAAAGACGACGGTAATATTATAACTTTCCTCGAAGTTACCAGCCTTATCAGTAGCATGAGAAGTTAAGTAATAGATCTCATCTGCTGCTGGAGTAAATGAGAAGTTCCAGTTAGCAAACTCATCAGTTGAGTTTGTAAGATTCAGGTAAGAGTCTACTTGCCAAATTTTATCTGCTCCATTCCAATAATAACTGTCTGATTTTCTTTGTATTTCTAGCTGAACTTTTTCTAAACCAGAGGATTCATCTTCAGCTGTTCCTAATATTGCTCCATCCCATTGGGTAAGATAGACTGTATCACCAGATTCAGTGTTTTCTGGGAAGGTTATTTCAGAAAAAGGCACTGTGTTATCAACAACTATCTCTAACGCTAAATTTCTATTAGCTGATCGATTACCCTCATGATCTTTTGCAGCCACTGTAATAAAAATCTGATCCTGATTCCAGTTCTCTGGAACAGTATATGTAACTTCATAAAAATCATTTCCCTGATCAAACATCTTTACACTAGTTGGTGAAGGTCTGGATGTATAATCTTTATCAAAGCTAAAATCAGCTGAAACAAGCTGCACTCCACTTAATTCATCAACTACTTTTGCCTTAACAACTATTTCATCCCCTGCCTTAATAAATTCAGCTGGTTGACCATCTTTAGTTATGGTGATGCCAGACACAATAGGAGCCTCATTATCAATTGTGACACAAATTACTTCTACTGAATCTCCAGTTCCAGAATCAACCATTGGATCCCGATTCCCTGCCAAATCTCTGGCAGCAAGTCTAATCATGTAATGACCGTTTTCAAATGTTGTAGTATCTAGGTTTTGCTCCACTACATTACTGCCATTCACTTGTTTCTGCCAAACTCTATTTGAAAAATTCCAGGTTGATTCTTTATTACATAATCCATCCTTATCTTCATACAAAGAAAGGTTGTAGTGACTAATATTGTCTTCTATAATTTCACCCAAGATTATTTCTTCTCCACTTAGATAGCTACCATCCGCATGTGAAGTAATTGATACAACTGGAGCAGTATTATCAACAACAACTGTTACCCAATCTACTGAACCCGCATCTTTATTTTCAGCTTTGTCTCTAGCTTCTAATTTAATTGTGTATTCTCCATCATTTAGAGCTGTTGTATCCCACTCATAGTTCAAATTAACAGTCGGCCCATCATTATAAACAGTATTTAATCCGCCAACTCTTGTCCCATTTGAATCCTCAATTACAAACCAATACCTCCATAGGTTTATGTCTTCGATTTGACCAGAAATATTAACAACACCTTTCACTAAATCGTCGCTTGAATGACTAGTAATATCAACTATTGGAGCAATGGTATCGATAGTAATTTTTCTTGCTTCTGACCAATCTCCGACATTCCCCGCTAGATCAACACCTCTGACCTGCCACCAAAAAGCAATGTTGTTATTGTTAACATCTCTCCAAGGGTCTGTCCTTGTTGTACTATAAATCAGATCACAGTCATCTTGTCCCAGAGGTTTATTTTCACAACTTCGGTATTCATATTCAAAAATTGTGTCCTCACTAGCCTCCCACTCTTGCCTGACGGTAGTTTGATTGGTGTAGTAGTTATCTTTGGGACTTAGTAGGGTAATTACTGGAGCAGTAGTGTCTTTAGTAATTTCGCAAGTATTACTCCAGCCTGATAAGTTACCAGCGGCGTCTTTTGCCTGAACCTTAATGTAATGAGTTCCCTCATTTAAAGAACCACGATATTCAGATGAAGTAAAAAAAGAATTCCAAATATCTCTTGAACCATCGGGCGTCGGATAATCGATTTGATAATTATAACCAACGTCAGAGTTATCTTCCGAATCTGTCCAATCCACTGTAACCATGTTGGAACTCGTAACCCCACCGCATGATAAATTGGGATTTTTAAAATCAAGGATTTTTGGAGTGCTTGGGTTAGTCCTATCTATTGTTAATTTTGAGCAAACATTAAAATCATTTTTCACTGCCCCTAGTAAATCAGACTCTGTTATCGTCGATTCTCCCATTAGAATATCACCATTATAAGCAGCTACACTTCTTGTGTAGATCCCTTCGGCTGTACCCATAGTTATATATCTAAAAACATTGTTAACCGAATCAAGCTCTGTATAAGTTGGATAACCCGCTGTATTCTCAAACCTTCCAATATCATAACCATCAACTTCAAAATCTGGATTTGCTGAAATAGCTACCGCAGAATTACCAGTAGGAATCCAACTAGATCCATTCCACCTAAAACTTCTAAATTCATAACTTGTAGTTCCAGTTACTGGAATCCATTCCAAAACTTGCCTTGATCTATTGCTACCATCAGCTTGATTGGTATATACGTGATCGTGAAGATTACACGCAGGAATACCATCTCTTTCAGTTTGCCCATAAGTACCGGTCACCTCTTGTCCAAACTCCATAGTTTGAGCTGCTTTTATACCGAATTTCAAGTTAACATAAGTATCAAAACCATCTCCATCTTTCACCTCAATTTCCCAACAAGCATGTCCCTCACTTCCACTTGATGAAGAATTGGGCACAGCTTTTATACCATCGGAATAAATAGTACTCCCATCTAGCATTAATGGCACATCTCCAATTTGTGGCCATGTTTGATAGTAATTATCTTTTAATACAACACATAAGTTATGCGTTCCTTCTTCAACATTTTCGAAAATATATCTCGGATTATCTGCTGGAGCCGTAGTTTCTTCAGCTTCGATAGTTAAGAAATCAGCAGAATATAGTCTTACAGTTTCGTCAAATAGATTTAATTGAGTCCCATCATTTCTACCAGTTTGAGTTTGATACCCATTAGCATTTGTGTCGTCGTAAACTCTTCCCTGTACTGCATCCGCAATATATGGAGTAGTCAACCAATCTGAATAATCAACATTGCCAAATATTGCATTGCCCGAACCTGGGTTGATTGGGGGCTTACTGCCATCAGAATTTACTTCATCTAGAGGTCCAGAATTATCACCCCACCAGTTATTGGTGGCATCAACCTGAGAACTAGCGAGGTTGGTCAACCCAGCGGGAGAATTATTAAATATTTGATTATTATTTATCTTAATAGTATTTGCATTAACATCTGAATAAAGCAATATACCGGCTGCGTTTGAGTTTTTATTAGTGACTAGACTGTTATCAACAATGATATTATCTTTAATTTCTACATTTGAAATGCCATATGCCAAATACAGAGCTCCATTTTCACTAGAACTTCCAGAAATTTCATT
>Ga0123335_1007667_pt1 | contig 11932 bp, 12 predicted proteins | sample BiotimSIPDNA_2_FD_89707 | JGI IMG/M metagenome (GOLD analysis project Ga0123335, IMG submission 89707) | Anaerobic biogas reactor microbial communites from Washington, USA - Biogas_R2 time_0 SIP DNA | ecosystem: Engineered > Bioreactor > Anaerobic > Unclassified | place: Washington, USA... | reverse complement strand
TGAGCCGACCACGAGAGACGAGAGAGAGCAGACGATGACTCAGTTCCCGTATGCCGGAGGGTCGGCCTTCGCGGGCGGCGCCCCGACGAGCCGCTACATCCTGCCGCAGTTCGAGGAGCGCACCTCCTACGGCACCAAGCGCCAGGACCCCTACACCAAGCTGTTCGAGGACCGCATCATCTTCCTGGGAGTCCAGGTCGACGACGCGTCCGCGGACGACATCATCGCCCAGCTGATCGTGCTGGAGAGCCAGGACCCCGACCGGGACATCCTGATGTACATCAACTCTCCGGGCGGCTCGTTCACCGCGCTGACCGCGATCTACGACACGATGCAGTACATCAAGCCCGACGTGCAGACGTTCGTCATCGGCCAGGCCGCCTCCGCCGCGGCCGTGCTGCTCGCGGCGGGTGCCCCGGGCAAGCGGTTCGCGCTGCCCAACGCCCGCGTCCTGATCCACCAGCCGGCGCTGGCCGGTGGCGACTACGGCCAGGCCTCGGACATCGAGATCCAGGCCAACGAGGTGCTGCGGATGCGCACCTGGCTGGAGGAGACCTGGGCCAAGCACTCGGGCAAGTCCGCCGAGCAGGTCCGCAAGGACATCGAGCGCGACAAGATCCTGACCGCGGCCGAGGCCAAGGCCTACGGCCTGGTCGACGAGGTGCTGGAGTCCCGCAAGGCCTCCGCCGCACTCTGAGGCCGACTCTCCGGATTCGCGACAGCGGGTCAGTCCCCCCGGGACTGGCCCGCTTCGTCGTCAGGGAACACGGCCCCCCACCCGACCGGGCGCGTCGTGTTGCGCTCCCAGGGGGCACCACGCGGCGCGCTCGGTCGTCAGGGGCGGCGGGCGTCGCGGCCCAGCACCCGGGCGAACTCACCAGGGGTGTAGCCGGTGACGGTGCGGAAGTCGCGGGTGAAGTGCGCCTGGTCGGTGTAGCCCAGCTCGACCGCGACCTCGGCCAGCGTCCCTCGCCCGTGCTTGAGGTGGTCGGCGGCGTCGTGGAGGCGGCGGCGCTGGATGAGCCACTTCGGGGTCAGGCCGAGCTGGCCCACGGTGAGCCGCTGGAGGGCCCGCTCGCCCAGCCCGACCCGCTTGGCAAGCTGGGCCACGGTCAGCAGGTCCCGGTCCGACTCCACCGCAGCGACGACCGCGTTGAGCAGTGCCCCATCAGGGCCCACCGACGGCTCCAGCCTCGTCTCGACCTCGTGGATCGCTGCCGCGTGGGCCAGCTCGTCGTGCGGCGCAGGTGACATGACCTCCCGCACCCGTGGCACCAGATCGGCCAGCCGGGGGAAGTCGGCCAGGTCGGCGTAGGTGTCCACGAGGTGGTCGACGGCCCGACCGGCAGCGGCCCGCCCGGCTCCGGGCTGGAGCATGACGCCGACCGCCCACCCGGACTCCGAGAGCTCGACCGTGGACAGGCCGCGGGCCACGCCGTAGAAGCGGGCATAGCTGTCCGACACCACGACCAGGCACGTGGGGTACTGGAGGACCTTCTCGGTCAGGGTGACCCCGGCCCCGAGGTCCCACACCGGCACCCAGTAGTGGCGCACGACGTCCCGCAGCTCGGCCGACGGGGCGTAGCGGTGCACCGGGGGAGCCGCCGGCGCCCGCTCGGTGAGCCGAGCCCGGTCGATGGGATGCGGATCTGGCACCTGTCGGATTATTGCAAGACCCGGCCGGGCCGGTCGGGGGAGGCTGGGGACATGAACGCACAGCAGACCTACGAAGAACAGACCCACGAGACAGAGACGCCGACCCCAGGACCGGCCGAGGACTACCGCGCCAAGGCCGCCGCGATCACCGTCCTGCTCGACGCCGCCTCCGAGCGCGACTGGGAGCGCCCCACCCCCTGCGAGGAGTGGACGGTGCGCGACCTGGTCGATCACCTCATCGACAGCGAGGCCGACTTCCTCGCCGAGCGTGGCCTGGCGATCTGGCGCCTGGCGGATGCGGACCCGAGCGAGTCCTGGCGTCGGCACGCCGCGGTGGTCACCGATCTCCTCGAGGATCCGGAGATCGGCCCGCTGGAGTATGACGGGCACTTCGGCCGGACGACGATCGGTGCCACCATGGCCGGCTTCTACGGCTGGGACCTGATCGTCCACCGCTGGGACCTGGCTCGTGCGCTCGGTGCGGACGAGGAACTCACCGAGGACGAGCTGGACGAGATCGAGGCCGCGCTCCCGGGCTTCGGGGACGCGCTCTACGGTCCCGGGATCTGCGCCGCGCCGGTCGAGGTCGGCGACGACGAGCCACGGCAGGTCCGCCTGCTGGCCAGGCTCGGCCGCGACGCCCGCTGAGCGCCGGACCTTCCACAACCTGGGCACGGTGAGCAGGGCTGTGCGACGGATATATCCCGTGCGCAGCCCCGTTAACCGTGCCCAGGTTCGGTGGGGGGGTGCCCAGGTTGGGTGGGGGGAGCGAGGTGGCGCAGGACGTCCCGCGCCAGCTCGCCGACGGGTGCGCCGTCGGTTGGCAGGTTGCCCGCGAGGGCGAGCGTGGCGAAGCCGTGGGTCAGGCTCCACGCGGCCAGCGCCAGGGGGTTGGTCCGCGGGTCACCGGCCTGGTCGCGGCCGGCGAAGTCCGCGGCGCCCATCATCAGGGCACCGGCAAGTCCGTCCAGGGCCTCCCGCAGGTCGGGGTCGTCCATGTCCACCAGGTCTGGCTCGAACATCACTTGGAAGTGCGCGGGGTGCGCCAGCGCCCACTCGATATAGGCGACGCCCGTCTCCAGGAACCCCTCCGGTCCGGTGCGGTCGACCGCGCGCAGGACCTGCGACATACTCCCGTAGCCCTCCGCGGCCAGGGCGGTGAGCAGCCCGCGCCGGTCACCGAAGTGGTGCCGGAAGGCGGTGTGGCTGACGTCGGTGGCCCGGGCCAGCCCACGGATGCTCAGCCGGTCCACGCCGTTGGCGGCGATGGCCTCGGTGGCGGCCTCGAGCATCGCCCGGCGCAGGTCTCCGTGGTGGTAGTGCACAACGTAAACTTACCACTGGCAATTTCTCGGGAGTCGGCGTAGTCTTTCCAGTGGAAAGATTCCACGGGCTGCGTCCGCCGCAACGGCCGGCACGCCCGTCCGACCGAGGAGACACCATGCTCAGCGCCAGCACCGCCCAGACCGGCGGCATCGTCCTGCTGACCGTCGTCGCGATCGCCTTCGGCGGCACCTTCCTGCTCCGGGTGGCCACCGCCGGTGTGCCCACCAACGACCTCCAGAAGTCCTTCTTCCGGGCCGGTCACGCCCACGCCGGGGTCCTGGTGATCCTCGGTCTCGTGGCCACGCTCTACGTGGATCTCGCGGGGGTGGAGGGCATGTGGTCGACCCTCACCAACGGCATCCTGGTCGCCGCGATCCTCATGCCGGCCGGCTTCTTCCTGTCGGTCATCGGCCGCGACCCCCAGCGTCCCAGCCGGGTCGTCGGACTGGTCTGGTTGGGGGCCCTGAGCCTCACGATCGGGGTGATCAGCGCCGGCCTCGGCCTGCTCATGGTGTGAGCTGCCGTCGGTCGAGGCGTGACCCGGGACACAGCGTAGGTTGCGGCTCGGTAACAATTGACCATTTGTTGACAATCTGATTCTCGACCGGTTCGCGGACGTTTCCGCAGGTCAACGGGTTGTCCCGCAACGGAATCGGGGTCCTTTCGCTCGCGCGGCTCGGGAGCGCCTGGTTGTGGTCCGCTGAACCCTTCCCTACGTTGGAGTGCGATTCCAGTCCCGCAGGGGCGACGTCTCACCGTGCAATGGCGCTCACGGCAGGAAGGCGACAGCCTCGTCCAACCGAAAGGACCATCTATGACCACGTCACAGACCCGGAGGGGAGCGCTGGCCGTGTCCCTGACCGTCGGCGCCCTCGTGCTGACCGCCTGCGGCAGCGACTCCGACGAGGGCAGCACCCTGGAAAAGGCGCAGGAGGCGGGCACCATCAAGATCGCCTACGCCGGCGAGATCCCCTACAGCTTCCAGGACGACAGCGGTGAGCTCACCGGCGCCACCATCGCCATCGACGAGGCGATCTTCGCCGAGCTCGGCATCGACAACGTCGAGGGTCAGCTCGTCGAGTGGGACGCCCTGATCCCTGGCCTGACCAAGGGCGAGTATGACGCGGTGTCGGCGGGCATGTCGATCCTGCCGGAGCGGTGCGAGCGCGGTGCGTTCGCCGAGCCGACCATCATGTACACCAGCACCCTGATGGTCCCGGCCGGGAACCCAGAGGGCCTGAGCGACTTCACCAGCTTCGAGGGCACCGACCTGACCCTGGCGGTGCAGTCCGGTGCGATCGAGCAGGGCTATGCCAATGACCTGGGCCTGGAGAACACCATGACGGTCAACTCCGCGCAGGACGGCATGGACGCCGTCGCCAACGGCAGGGCCGACGCCTTCTCGCTGACGAACATCACCCTGTCGATCATGGCCGAGGAGAACCCTGACGCCGGGGTGGAGACCACCGGCGGCTTCGTCGCCGTGGTCGATGACCTCGCCCAGATCAGCGCCGGGTCGACCGTCTTCCGCCAGGAGGACACCGACCTGCTCGAGGCCTACAACGAGGAGCTGGCCAAGATCGTCGGCGACGAGGCCCGGTTCCTGGAGCTCGTGGGCGAGTTCGGCTTCACCGACGCCGAGCGTCCGCCGGAGGGTCTGACCGCCCAGATGCTCTGCGACGGTGACCTGGAGGCTGCCAACGAGGCCGCGGACCAGGCCGGCAACTGACCCGAACTCGTGGCCGAGTTCTTCAGCGACCTCGGCACGGTCCTGCTCCGACTGCTCGGGGATGGCCTCACGGCCACCCTCGCGGCCTTCGCGGGCGGGGCCGTGCTGATGGTCATCGTCGCGGTCCTGCTCGGCGTGGCCGAGCACCAGGGACCAGGCTGGCTGCAGGTGATCGCGCGGGTCATCGTGGAGCTGTTCCGCGGAACGTCGCTGGTCGTGCAGCTCTTCTTCATCTTCTACGTCATCCCCACGTTCACCGGCTTCGACCTGGGGTCCACCTGGACCGCGATCGTGGCCCTCGGACTCAACTACGGCGCCTACGGCGCCGAGGTGGTCCGGGGTTCGCTCAACGCCGTCCCGGCGGGCCAGTGGGAGACCACCACCGCCCTGTCGATGCCGTGGCTGACGAAGATGCGCCGGGTGATCTGGCCGCAGGCCTGGGCCCTGATGCTGCCCGGCTTCAACAACCTCATGGTCATGCTCGTCAAGGGCACCGCGGTCGTGGGCCTGGTCCTGCTCGCTGATCTCACCTTCGAGGCCGAGCAGCTGCGCCGCCAGGTCGGCACGTGGCCCGCCTTCATCGGGGCCATGCTCATCTACTACGTCATCGCCCTCGTGGTGTCCACGATCATGCGGATCATGGAGCGCCGCGCCCAGCGCCGGCTCGGCCTCGGTGACTTCGAGATCGCGCAGGCCCGCAAGCAGGCGGACGAGGCGCTCGCGGGCGCCGCGACGCCCTTGGACACCGGGACGGGACCGGCGGACCTTGTGCCAGCGCCTCGCCGGCCGGGGGGAGGTGACGCCTGATGTGGGACACCTCTCTCTTCATCGAGACGCTGCCGGTGCTGATCGGCGCGTTCCTGAAGATCACGCTCGTGGTCACGGTGCTCTCCTCGATCCTGTCGGCGCTGCTCGGGCTGGTCTGGGCGATCGCGCTGCGGGAGCTGCCCGCCTGGGCGGCCGCGCCGCTGCGGTTCGTCCTGGACTTCATCCGGATGACCCCGCTGCCGGTGCACCTGCTGGTGATCTACTACGCGTTCAACAACCTGAGCCCGATGACCGTCGGGGTGCTGGTCTTCGGGGTGCACTACTCGACGTACATGGCCGAGTCCTACCGGGCCGGGATCGACTCGATCCGCAAGGGCCAGTGGGAGGCGGCCACAGCGCTCTCCCTGCCGGCCAGCAGGACCTGGCGCGCCGTCATACTCCCGCAGGCCATCCGCAACACCCTGCCGTCCCTGGGCAACTGGGCCATCGCCATGTTCAAGGACACCCCGTTCCTGATCTTCATCTCGGTCCCGGAGATGGTGACTGAAGCCCGACAGTTTGGCGGTCAGCACTTCTCCTACGTCGAGGCGATGACCGTGGCGGGTCTGCTGTTCCTGGTGGCCAGTTATCCCACCGCCGTCCTGATGCGAAAGCTGGAGAAGAAACTTGCCTACTGACCAGACCCCGGGGTCGATCCCCGGCCACGAGAACAACGGTGGCGTCCCGCGCATCCAGTTCGAGGACGTCGTCAAGCGGTTCGGCAGCACCACGGTGCTGGACAACCTCAACTTCAACGTCGGTCGCGGCGAGCGGGTGACACTCATCGGGCCCTCCGGCTCCGGCAAGACCACGATCCTGCGGCTGCTGATGACCCTGGAGCACCTCACCGACGGCTACATCTGGGTGGACGGTGACCCGCTCACCCACGCGCGTCAGGACGGCAAGCGGGTGGAGCTGAAGTCCAAGCAGGTCGCCCAGGTGCGCAAGCGGATCGGGATGGTCTTCCAGCAGTTCAACCTGTTCCCCAACATGACCGTCGTGGACAACGTCATCGAGGCGCCGATCCACGTGCTCGGCCAGAGCAAGGAGCAGGCCAGGGAGAACGCCCTTGACCTGCTGGACAAGGTGGGTCTGAGCCACCGGGTCGACGCCCACCCCTCGCAGCTGTCCGGCGGGCAGCAGCAGCGGGTGGCGATCGCCCGGGCCATGGCGATGGACCCCGAGATCCTGCTGCTGGACGAGGTGACCTCGGCGCTGGACCCCGAGCTGGTCGGCGACGTGCTGGCCGTGCTCAAGGACGTGGCGGCCAACACCGACATCACGATGCTGATCGTCACCCACGAGATGCAGTTCGCCCAGGACGTCTCCGACCGCGTGATGATGTTCGACAGCGGGCACATCATCGAGGAGGGGCACCCGGACAAGATCTTCTCCGAGCCCGACCACGACCGGACCCGCAAGTTCCTGCAGGCCGTGCTCTGAGGCTGCGGTCCGTGTCGGTCCTCACCGCGACAACCTCGGCCGGACGCACCGGCCGAGGTTGCGCTGTCAGCGGACAGTTCCTGCGAAACACGCCCGTCGCCGGGATATGAACTGCGCTCCGGCGAGGGATCGGGGTAGCGTCAGCACAAGGCACCCGCCCCGGTGCCGGTAGTCGACCGAAGGGAAGCGCCGTGGCTCGCATGGGAGAGAGCAGCGACGTGCTGAAGTGTTCCTTCTGCGGAAAGAGCCAGAAGCAGGTCATCAAGCTGATCGCTGGCCCCGGCGTCTATATCTGTGACGAGTGCATCGACCTGTGCAACGAGATCATGGAGGAGGAGCTCGCCGAGTCCGGCGACCTCGGTCTGGGCACGCTGCCCAAGCCACGGGAGATCTTCGACTTCCTCGAGCAGTATGTCGTGGGCCAGGAGACCGCCAAGCGCGCCCTGTCCGTGGCCGTCTACAACCACTACAAGCGGGTCCAGGCCGGGCAGGGGCGCAAGGGCGAGGATGCGGTCGAGATCGCCAAGTCCAACATCCTGCTGATCGGCCCGACGGGGTGCGGCAAGACCTATCTGGCCCAGACCCTCGCGCGGATGCTCAACGTCCCGTTCGCGATCGCCGACGCGACCGCCCTCACCGAGGCCGGCTACGTCGGCGAGGACGTCGAGAACATCCTGCTCAAGCTCATCCAGGCCGCCGACTTCGACGTCAAGAAGGCCGAGAGCGGCATCATCTACATCGACGAGATCGACAAGATCTCGCGCAAGTCCGAGAACCCCTCGATCACCCGTGACGTCTCCGGCGAGGGCGTGCAGCAGGCGCTGCTGAAGATTCTGGAGGGCACCACAGCCTCGGTGCCCCCGCAGGGGGGCCGCAAGCACCCGCACCAGGAGTTCATCCAGATCGACACCTCCAACGTGCTGTTCATCGTGGGTGGTGCGTTCGCCGGGCTGGAGAAGATCATCGAGGCCCGGGCCGGCAAGCAGGGCCTCGGGTTCGGCGCCGAGTTGCACTCGGCCAAGGACGCCCGCGAGCACTACGAGGACGTGCTGCCCGAGGACCTGATGAAGTTCGGGCTGATCCCCGAGTTCATCGGCCGGCTCCCCGTCATCACGACGGTCTCGCCGCTGGACGGGGCCGCCCTGTCCAACATCCTCACCGAGCCGCGCAACGCCCTCATCAAGCAGTACAAGCGGATGTTCGAGATCGACGGGGTGGAGCTGGAGTTCACCGACGACGCCATCGACGCGGTCGCCGAGCAGGCGCTGCTGCGGGCCACCGGTGCGCGCGGCCTCCGGGCGATCCTCGAGGAGGTGCTCATGCCGGTGATGTTCGACGTGCCCAGCGACGACGAGATCACCCGCGTCGAGGTCACCCGCGAGGTGGTCCTGGACAACGTCAACCCGACGATCGTCCGCAAGCAGCCGGCGAGCCGCAAGCGCGCGGCCCGCAAGGAGTCCGCCTAGGCCTTCAGCGCCAGCAGGGCGTCGTCAGGTCGTCGGGTCCTCGTGGGTGGTCGTGACCACCCAGTAGTGCACGCCGACGCCGAGGCCCAGCGCGAGCAGCGCGGCGATCACCGCGGTCAGGCCGCCGCGGTAGCCCCAGGCCTCGTGGGCGTAGGCCACCAGCGACAGCGCAAGGCTGGCGCCGCCGACATAGGCGAGGCGCACGGCATACTGCCCGAACCAGGCCGCGGGGAGCTCGGCCTGGGCGGGGGCGGCGGCGCTGAGTGCGCAGGCGGTGTGGAGCAGCAGCAGGAAGAGCCCGGCGGGGGCGGCCAGGGGGACCACCGGCTCCGGGACCCCGGACCACCAGACGGCCAGGCAGTAGACCAGGACCGCGCCGGGCATGACGGTGTGCGGGTTGATCACGCAGAGGCCGCCGAGGATGCCCAGGACGATGAAGGCGTACATCGAGGAGTCCCCGGCGATGAGCAGCACGGTCGCGAAGCCCAGCAGCGAGACCATGATGGCGAAGCGGAGCAGCACCTGCTGGGGGGAGAGGGAGCGCAGGTCCTCGATGAGGTCCTTCATCGGGTTCATCGGGCGGCCCCCCGCCGGTGCCGCGCCAGGCTGCGCAGGACCTGGTCGAGGCTGCCCGGTCCGCGCCACGGCACGACCGGCACCCCGCTGGCCTGGACGCGACGCAGCTCGGCCTCCCGCTCCAGCAACCGGATCCGCCAGCCGAGGCGGGCGATGTCGTCCTGCTCCCCGGGCGGCTGCACGTCGTCGACCAGGGCGTCGATGACCACGACCTGCAACCCGCTGCGGCTCAGCAGTGCCGCCTGGGCCAGCGGCGCGGGCGCGACCAGGGCGGAGATCATCACCACGAGCGTGCCGGGTCCGAGCCCACGGCGCACCCGGCGGGGGTCGATCTCGTCCTGGGGCTGCGCCTGGACGAGGGACAGGGTCTGCAGGATCCGCTGGCTGTGATGGCGACCCGAGCCCGCCGGAAGCGTGAGCGGGGTGCGGGCGGAGAGGACCTGCAGGCTGACCCGGTCCCCCTGGTGCAGGAAGTGCTCGGCCACCGCCGCCGCGGCCCGCACCGAGTAGTCCAGCGAGCTCGAGGCCCCCTCCTTGGCGACCGAACGGCCCAGGTCGTAGTGGGCGTCGACCAGGATCGCGACGTGCGTGTCCTGGTCGGCGAAGCTGGAGGTGACGTGCAGCTCGTTGGTGCGCAGCGAGCGCGCCCAGTGGATCCGCTTGAGCCGGTCGCCCCACTGGAACGGCCGGATGGTGTTGAACTCGCTGCCGTCCCCGGGCCGACGCGACCGGTGCTGGCCCACGAGCCCCTGCGGATGGGGCGCGGGGGCGGCGGTGTCGAAGACGGCGGGGTCCGGCAGCACCTTGATGACCTGGTGCTCCAGCGGCACCGGTCCCCAGCGGAAGGCGCCCCACGGGCTGGTCGCGCCCACCAGCGCCGGCCCGATCCGTCGCAGGCCCCACCGGTCGGCGCGCACCCGGGTGATCAGGTGCACCTCGCCCCGCTCCAGGTCCTCCGGCGTGACCCGGCGGGTGCGCGCGCCGCGGTCCGGGTCCAGCTCGACGTGCGGTCCGCCGATGAGTGAGGACGACACGAGCTCGGTCCGCTCGGTCGCCGTGACGCCGACCACGGCGCGGTTCCACTGGCCCTCCCGCAGGTGCGGGGCCGGGACCACCAGGCGGGTCTCCGGCACGGAGCGGGGCCGGGTCATCGCCGACCAGAGCGCCACCAGCCCCAGCGGGGCGCCGAGCAGGAGTATGTCGGGGCGCTGGGTCAGCACTGCGCCCAGGGCGGCGACGGTGAAGACCAGGACCGACCGGGCGTGGGCGTGGGTGACCGCCCACCGGTTGTCGGGGTGGGTCCTGGCCGAGGGGGTCCCCAGGCTCATGCGCGCTGCGGGGCCCCGGCCACCTGCCGGGCCGAGGGCACCGCGACGTCGGCGAGCACCGCCTCCACCACCCCGGCCCCGCCCAGGTCGGACATCCACAGCTCGGGCTTGATCGAGATCCGGTGGTCCAGGACGGCGTGGGCGACCGTCTTGACGTCCTCGGGGGTGATGTAGTCGCGTCCCGCGACCACGGCGTGGGCCCGCGCGGTGAGCATCAGCGCGAGCGAGCCACGGGGCGAGGCGCCCACCTGCACGGCCCGGTGGTGACGGGTGGCCGTGGCCAGCGCCACGCAGTAGCGGGCGATGTCCTCCTCGACCGGCACCGTCTCGATGACCTGCTGCATCTCCAGCAGCCCGGCCGCGTCGGTGACCGGCGCCAGGTGCTGGTCCTCCTGCTGGCGGGCGACGCGGCGGCGCAGCACGTCATACTCCTCGTCCTCGGTGGGGTAGCCGAAGGAGATCCGCAGCAGGAACCGGTCCAGCTGGGCCTCGGGGAGGGGATAGGTGCCCTCGTACTCCACCGGGTTGGCGGTGGCGAGCACGTGGAACGGCTGGGCCAGCGGGAAGGTCTCGCCCTCGACGGTGACCTGGTGCTCCTGCATCGCCTCCAGCAGCGCGGACTGGGTCTTCGGCGGTGTCCGGTTGATCTCGTCGGCCAGCAGCAGTCCGGTGAACAGCGGTCCCTTGCGGAACTCGAACTCCCCGGCCTTCTGGTCGTAGACGAACGCCCCGGTCAGGTCCGCCGGCAGCAGGTCGGGGGTGAACTGGGCGCGGGTGAACTCCAGCCCGAGGCTCTGCGCGAAGGACCGGGCGGCCAGCGTCTTGCCCAGCCCGGGGAAGTCCTCCAGCAGGACGTGGCCGCGGGCGAGTATGCCGCACAGCACCAGGGTGAGGGCCCCCCGCTTCCCGACGACGGCGGTCTCGACCTGGTCGAGCACCTGGGCGACCCGGTCGGAGACCTGGGCGATGCTGAGGGCGGGGGCGGGCTGGTCGGTCACAGTTCCTCGATTCGGTCGAGTGCTCGGGCGATGTCGCGCTTGCTGCGCTTGGCGGTGCCGGTCGGGGGCTTGGACAGGTACTTGAGCAGGTCGGGGTGCATGACGGCGGCCGCCTGGTCGGGCTGGGCGTCCAGGTCGATGTCGTGGTTGGCCATGAGGCGTTCCGCCGCGAGCTCCTTGATGACCGGGAAGATCTCGTCGACCCGGTCGCTGCGCTCGGTCGCGTCGCGCAGGTCCCGGCGCAGGCGCAGCATCCGGTAGTCCAGGGCCGCCGGGCGCACCGACTCCTCGCGCATCGTGGCGAACCAGTAGGCCGGCTTGAGCCGCACCGACTCCTCGGACATCACCCAGGTGAGGAGCGTGACCACGGCCCCCACCAGGACGGCGAGCACGATGGCGGGGGCGAGGTCGAAGCGCAGGACGTTGATGTACCAGAGCAGCGCGCCGATGAGGGCCGTGGCCAGGAACGCCCCGGCAGCGCGCTGGATCCGGTCCCGTCGGGTGCTGCGCGCGCGGGCGACGCCGCGGAACGAGTCGCCGGTCCTGGCGATCACCGGTGCCCGCCGTCCGACGTCGGTGCGTCGTGGCCGGTCGTGGCCTGCG
>Ga0123335_1007665_pt1 | contig 11935 bp, 12 predicted proteins | sample BiotimSIPDNA_2_FD_89707 | JGI IMG/M metagenome (GOLD analysis project Ga0123335, IMG submission 89707) | Anaerobic biogas reactor microbial communites from Washington, USA - Biogas_R2 time_0 SIP DNA | ecosystem: Engineered > Bioreactor > Anaerobic > Unclassified | place: Washington, USA... | reverse complement strand
TCAACCCGGATGAACTGGCAAAGGCGCCCAGCTTCCAGAAGGGGCAATGGCCGGACTTCAACAATACCCAGTGGGCGACCGCCATCGAACGATTCTATCGTCCGATCCTGGCGAAACGCGCTGGTGAAACCTACAACCGCTGACCAACAAAACGGAACAGGGTTGCTTGAAGGGGACGCGAGCGTCTCGGCGATGGCCTTCAATTTACAATACGCCGTGCCGACGACTGTCGGAAGCGGCAAAACGCTCAAGAAGGCCTAGGGGAGCGCCGCGTCCCTTTTTCGTAACATTTTAAGCCGTATGCAGTATCAAGGATTGATTTGAACAGGAGGAAACAGAGGAAACAGAGATTCTGTTGCATTTTGATTATCCTCCGTTACCTCTATTTCCTCCTGTTCAAAAAACGCTTAAGGCGATCCCTTACTTCAAATGGCTGAAGTGTTACCCCTTTTTCTTTTTTTCCCTGCATCGCTTTTTTGCCTGATTGTCGGGCCCTTTTTGCCGCTCCATGCCGTGAGCGGTTAATCTCATCTTTCACATTCCGAACCGGCTATTACGCGACATTAACCACCAGATAGTCAATAGTCGTGCGGGCACAAGGGTCGTCAACCGCAGTTGGGAGAAGTCGGCTGCGGGGGATTTGCCACGGATTTGCCACGTTAGGGGTATCCGCATATTTAATCCTACGAAAATTTTCCGTTCGCTTTCTTTATACTTATCGTATAATTAAATGGAAAGAAGGGCAGCAGTTGCGGGTTGTCGCGATTATTTGGGCCGGCAGGCGAATTCCATCCCTGATTCAATATATCCGACAACACGTGCGTTTACGGAAAAATGCGACACCTGTTTGCCATACCGATTCTGCTGCTCGCCGCGTCGATTGCATCGGCGGCGGGAGTGTCCAGTTTGGATGCTCCTTTGCAAAGCGCCTTGGAACAACGGCTGTTAGCCGACGCTGCCGACGGGCGTTTGGACGAATTTTCGCCCCTCGAGGCCGCGCTGATCGCCAGCGGCGTCGAAAACGGCGATTCGTTGCTGCGCTACCGGCGGAAGGCGGCCGCCTTGTACGAACAGTTGAGCCGTTCGCTCGATACCGCCGCCCCGCCGCGCGAGCGGAGCGAGGCGATTTTCGATTTCATGCACCGCCGCATTCTCCGCGGCGGATACGAATTGAAGAATACCGACCTGCGGCAGGCACTGGACGGGGGCCGTTTCAACTGCGTCACGGCCACCGTGCTATTCAACTATCTGGCCGGTCGGAGCGGCATCGAGTGCCGAGGTCTGCAAATGCCCGGCCACGCCATGAGCCGCCTCTTCTTGCCCGACGGACCGCTCGACGTGGAAACCACCTGTCCGCGATGGTTCCAAGTGAAGGATGATCCGCGGCGCCGCGCGGCCGCCGTGTCGCAAACGATAGGCGCGAAGTCGGCGGGCGATTCGTCCAACGCCAGGGAGGTCGCTCCGCTGCAACTGGCGGCGATGATTTACTATAACCGGGGCGTCGATCTGCTGGCCGACAACCGCTACGCCGATGCCGTGGCCGCCAACGTCAAGGCCCTCCGCCTCGATCCGGCCAACGAAACCGCGCGGGGAAACCTGCTGGCGGCAATCAACAACTGGGCAATCGAGCTAGGCAACCGCGGCGAGTTCGCCAAAGCGGCCGGCTTGCTCCGCGATGGGATGTCGCTCGACGCTAACTTCGCCGCCTTCGCGCAAAACTTCATCCACATTCACCGGCAATGGGCCGAGCGGTTGTGCCGCCAGCGGCGCTACGACGAGGCGCTGGACATTCTCGCGTCGGCGTCGAACGAGTTGCCCGGAACCGATTTTCTCGCTCGCGCCCAAGACGAAATCCAGCGTTGCATGAATAATGCCGCCTCGGTCCCCGTTACCATGCGGGAGAATCAGCAGCCCGTGGTCATCCGCGCTCATTCGGCCGAGTGATTTCGCTTCCCGCGGCAATCGGTTATAATACCCAGGACATCCGGCTTGTAGTTACCCGGTCCATTACACGGAGCCATGCCATGTGCGGTCGTTCGATTTTTGCGAAATCAATTCCGGCAGTCATCCTATTATGCGCCGTCGGCGCCGTTCGCGGCGAGGAACGGAAGCCGAACGCCGATTGGTGGCTCGTTCACCCGGCACACACGTCCCCGAAGATTCTGGAATGGGCGAAATCATATCCCGAACTGGTTTCGCTCGATTCGTTGAAGACGTTCGAAGGCCGCACGGCCTACGCCGTGACCGTAACCGATCGCGGCGCCGAGGGTCCGAAGCGGGCGATACTGTTTTCGCAGCCGCACGCCCACGAACCGGCCGCCACGGCCGGCATGATGGACTTCCTTTCACAGCTTCTCGACGGAAAACATCTTGACGGCCGGCCGACCGATCTCGACCGCGAAAAAATCCTCGCCGGCTTTGTGCTGTCGTTCATTCCCGACGGCAACCCCGACGGCCGCGCACGCGCGCCCGAGGATTGGTGGGACGGCAAGCAGTATTCCAACGATGCGTTTTTGAAAATCGCTTTCGGCCGCGAGGCCGACGGCCGGCGCTGCAAGCGAGTAGGCCGTTTCACGGTCGCCGAGCGGCCTGCGGCCACTATCGGCATCGTTTACGAACGCATCAACGACGACGAATACGTCGAGCCGAACCGCGACGTCGAATCGACCTATTTCAAGCTCGTTCAACGCACGCTGGCCAAGCGGGATTACGCGCTGATGGTCGATATTCACCAGACGGAGTTTTCCAACTCCGAGTGGAACGCGATGGTCGTGCTGCCCTTCATGCAAAAGGAGTTGCCCGAGCCGATCCAGGCGGAAAACCGGCGAGTGGGCGAGGCAGTGGTCGCGGCCTGGCGCAAAATCGGGGCCGAACCGCTCGATAAACTCAACCCACTCGGCTATCGCGAGGACCAACTGCAATACTTCCGCCGCTGCTGGAGCGATATCTACACGAAGACGCCAAGCCTGATTATCGAGGTCCAGAATAACAACGTCCGTACCCCGCCCAGCGAACAATTGGCCCACGTCGCAACCTCGATTCGGGCGAGCATCGAGGCAATGGCCGATTAGGATCGACCTTATTCGATCCCCGTCGAGGGATACGCCGGCGCCGAGCCGTCGAACAACGCGGCGAAGCTATTGACGTTTGCCGCGGCGCCGGTTGTGGTGACGGGCGGGAGCCGCCGCACGACCGCTCGCCCGCCGACCGCCGGCGCGTCGGCGCGCGACGCGCCCGCGAAATTCACCGGCACCAAGGGGTCGGAGGCAACCGGCGGCGTTTCTTCCCTGTCGTCGGCCGGCGCTTCCGCGCCCCCCATCGCCAAACCGCTTTCGGCCATCGCGGCTAGCGGCGTTTCTTTCCTTTCGTCGGCCGGCGTTGCGGGGCCGCCCTTTGCCAAACCGCTTTCGTCCGCCTTGGCCAAGTCGGCCGGTTCTTCACGCGGCGGACCGGGTTCGTCCGCGGCGATCGGCCGAGCTGCCGCGTATTGCTCCGCCGGCGGCGCGGGCGACGGCGGATTCGGCAAGGATTCGGGACGCGCCTCCGACGCAGGCTGCTCCCCGCTCGAAGCCTCCGACGCCGGCGAGTCGGTCGATGCCGCGGCCAACCTCGGATCGGCCATTTGCCAAACGATCGGATATCGCGTGATGTTCACCCCGATCGAAACCGCGGCCAGCACCAGCCCGAAGATCGTGGCCGTCGTCTTGGCCATAACATCCTCCCGTGTGTCAAGCCGATGTCAGCTTTTTCCTCCCGTGTAACAAAAGCATACACGCTTCCATCGGCGAGGCAAGCAAAATGAGCTTGATGATCGGAGAAAATGCGTTAAAAACCAACGGGCGAATCGGCTGGGTAAAAAGTAGCGAACAGGCAAAAACCGAGAGGGGCCAATATCCACTTGTCATCTGCTTGGGCGGGGGCCGATTGCATAACTCCCCTGTCTGCGGTAACTTAAACAGTTTACGCATCCCGGATAGTATCCACTTACCCCCTTTGTTATTGTTTTGCCGCCCATGAAAACCATTATCGAGCCGTTTCGCATCAAGTCAGTCGAGCCGATCAAGTTCACCACCGTCGAGCAGCGGGAGGAGATACTCCGCCAAGGCGGATACAACATATTCATGGTTCCCGCCGAAGGTGTGCTGATCGACCTGCTGACCGACAGCGGCACATCGGCCATGAGCGCCGACCAATGGGCGGGCGTCATGCGCGGCGACGAGTCTTATGCCGGCGCCCGCAGCTTCTATCGCTTCCAAGAAAAAATCGCCGAGCTGACCGGGTTCAAGCACATCATTCCCACCCACCAAGGCCGCGCCGCCGAGCGGATTCTTTTCGGCATCGCCGGCGGACCGGGGAAGGTGGTTCCGAACAACGCACATTTCGACACTACCCGGGCGAACATCGAGTTCTCCGGCGCGAAGGCCGTCGATCTGCCCACGGCCGTCGGCGTCGATCCAGACGCGCTGGACGATTTCAAGGGCAACATCAACATTCCCGCCTTGCGCGAGTTTATCGAAAAGACCGGCGCCGAAAACATCCCCCTCTGCATGATTACGGTGACGAACAACTCGGGCGGCGGGCAACCCGTCTCGATGCAAAACATCCGCGAGGCAAAAGAAGTATGCAAGCAGTACGGAATCCCGCTGTTCCTCGACGCTTGCCGCTTCGCCGAAAACGCATATTTCATCAAGCTCCGCGAGCTAGGCTACGCCGACCGCTCGGTAAAGAGCATCGTCCAGGAAATGTTCTCGTATGCCGACGGCGCGACGATGAGCGCTAAGAAAGACGCCATCGTCAATATCGGCGGATTCATCGCCATGAACGACGACGCAATGGCCTTGCAGGCCCGGAACATGTTGATCGTCACCGAAGGCTTTCCGACCTACGGCGGTCTGGCCGGCCGCGACCTGGAGGCAATCGCCATCGGGCTGGAAGAGGTGCTCGACGAGCATTATTTGCAATATCGCATCCGCTCGACGGCCTATCTTGGCGAGAAGATCGTGGCGGCGGGCGTGCCGATCCTTAATCCGCCCGGCGGCCACGCCATCTACATCAACGCCAAAAAGTTCCTGCCCCATGTGCCGCCGGAACAGTTCCCCGGCCAATCAGTCACCATCGAACTATACCGCCACGCGGGCATTCGCGGCTGCGAGATCGGCAGCGTGATGTTCGGCCACAACGACGAGTCGGGCAAGTTCGTCCCCGCCGCGATGGAACTCGTGCGGCTGGCCATCCCGCGCCGGGTTTACACGCAAAGCCACATCGACTACGTGATCGAAGCCATCATCGAAGTCTACCAGAACCGCGACAAGCTCCGCGGCTACCGCATCGTCGAAGAGCCGCCGCTGCTGCGGCATTTCACGGCGAAGTTCGAGCCGATTGGCGGGTAATACGAGTGAATTTCAGGAAAAACAATTTGACTTCGGCCATATTGTGAACGTATAATCACAATAGAGGGCCGATTATGGCGGAAGCTAAACTCGATACCGAAATCAGGCGGGAACAAATTGCCGAAGCGGCAATGAATCTGATTGCCGCGCAAGGCCTGCGGCGAATGAGCATCGCGGCCGTCGCTCGGCGCGTGGGCATCGTGCCATCGGGCATATACCGGCATTTCAAAAACAAGGATGAAATCATCCATGCGGTGCTCGAACGCGTCGGCCGCCGGCTGGCCGAAAACGTCGAGGCCGCCTGCCGCGATTCAGACGATCCGCTGCAACAGCTCAACGGCGTGATGATGCGGCATATCCGCTTTATACGCGAGGGCCGAGCGGTTCCGCGCATGGTCTTCGCCGAGGATTCGCAATCCGACAACTCGTTGCTGAAACAGCACGTCGTCGGCGTGTTGTCCGGTTACATTAGTCTAGTGGCGGAAATCGTCGAGCGGGGGCAAGCCCGGGGAGGTATCCGCTCGGACGTCGATTCGCGGACGGTAGCCATGATGTTGTTCGGCATCGTCATGCCCGCCGGCATCATCTGGCACATGACCGATGGCGGCTTCGACGTAACCCGACATGCCCGGCAGTCGTGGCGGCTGTTCACGTCGGCCGTCGCAAACAACGCCGACAACCCATATTCGCAGCACTGTGAACCATAATTCACTTAGAGCCGACGCCCATGAAAGCCAAATTGCTTTTGCTAATTGCCGTCGCAATCTTGATAGCCGGCGCGGCGGCCGCATACAAGTATTGGGGAAATAATCATTCATCCTCCGACGATCGAATTCGTGTTTCCGGCAACATCGAGGCCACCGAGACCCAAGTTGCTTTCAAGATTGCCGGGCGGGTAGAGAGCAGGGAGGTCGACGAAGGGGTGATGGTCGCGGCGGGCCGACCGATTGCCCGGCTTGAGACCGCGGACCTCGAATTGAATGTCGCCCTGCGGCAGGCGGAGCTTAAAGCGGCCGAGGCGGTGCTGGCAAAATTGACGGCCGGCTCGCGGATCGAGGAGATCGAGGCGGCGAAATCCGCATGGCAGCAGGCTGCCCACGCCCTGGCCGATCTCGAGGCCGGCTCGCGTCCCCAGGAGATCGCCGCCGCCGAAGCCGCCCTGGCCGCAACGAAAGCGGAGAGGGATCGCTGGCAGTCTGATCTCGTCCGCGCCACCGCGCTCTATAACCGAAAAACCATCTCGACCGAAGACTACGATCGCGTTCGCACCGGCTTCGACATGGCCGACCAGCGCTATCGAGAAGCCGAGGAAAAACTAAAACTGATAAAGGAAGGGCCGCGCCATGAGCAGATCGAGCAAGCTCGGGCGGCGCTGGCTCGGGCAAAGGCTCAATACGACCTGGTCTTGGCTGGGCCGAGAAAAGAGGACAGAGATCAGGCCGAGGCAATCGTCGAGAAGGCCCAAGCCGCCCTGCGGCTGGCGAAAACCCAACTCGGATACGCATCGATCGTTTCGCCCCTTTCGGGCATGGTGCTGTCGAAAAACATCGAGCCGGGCGAGTATGTCGCCCCAGGCACACCGGTCGTAACCATCGGAGACCTGGTGAACGTCTGGCTCCGGGCGTACATCGAGGAACCAGACCTGGATCGGGTCAAACTCGGTCAAAAAGCAACCGTCTCCATCGACAGCGGCAAAACGTTTCAAGGCCGGGTTTCGTTTATCGCCGACGAAGCGGAATTCACGCCAAAGAACGTGCAGACGCAAAAAGAGCGCGTGAAACTGGTTTATCGCATCAAAATCGACATCCACAACCCCGAAATGGCGTTGAAGCCGGGAATGCCCGCCGACGCAATTATTGAAACGGGAATGTAGTTATCAGTTGTCAGTTATCAGTTCTTGACTGAAAACTGAAAACTGAAAACTGTTCACTGGCAACTGAACCCATGTCCGCCATCCGACTCGATCGACTGACTAAACGATTCGGCCCGTTGACGGCGGTCGATCGCCTCTCGCTCGAAGTGGGCGAGGGGGAGTTGTTCGGTCTGGTCGGTCCCGACGGGGCGGGCAAGACGACCGCCATGCGGCTGCTTACCGCGATTATGACGCCCGACGACGGCGACGCCTGGGTCGACGGATGCCACGTCGTCGATGAAGCGGAAAAAGTAAAGGAACGAATCGGTTACATGAGCCAGCGGTTCGGTCTCTATGCGGACCTGACGGTTAGCGAGAACATCGACTTCTACGCCGACGTCTACAACGAACCGCGCCGCGGACGCGGCGAAAAAATCGACCGCCTCCTGGAATTCAGCAATCTGACGCCCTTTCGACGACGGCTTGCCGGAAACCTGTCGGGCGGAATGAAGCAGAAGCTCGGCTTGGTCTGCGCCCTGATTCATACGCCGCGCATCCTCTTTCTCGACGAGCCGACCAACGGCGTCGATCCGGTTTCCCGCCGCGATTTCTGGCGAATATTGCATCAACTTACGCAGGAGGGCGTGACGATCTTCGTCTCGACCGCATATCTCGACGAGGCCGATCGCTGCCGCCGGGTGGGGCTGATGCACCGCGGACGGCTGCTCGCCTGCGACTCGCCCCGGAATGCAAAACGGTCGATGAAAGACGCGATACTCGAAATCCGCACCGACGAACCGCGACGCGCGGCGGCCGCGCTCAGAGAACGATTGCCCGACGCCTCCGTGGGATTATTCGGCGATCGCTTGCACGTCGTTGCCCGGGAACCGGAACGAACGACCGGCGAAGCCCGGGCGGCCTTGGCCGAGGCCGGCTTGAATGTGCTTGGCTTGCGGACAATCGAACCTTCGCTGGAAGACGTGTTCATTTCGATGCTGAGGGAGGATGAGTTGATACTGCCATGAACGATTATGCCGTGACCGTCGAAAACCTGGAGAAGCGATTCGGTTCGTTTACGGCCGTCGATCGCATCAGTTTTCGGGTGCGGCCGGGCGAGGTCTTCGGCTTCCTCGGCCCGAACGGGGCGGGCAAATCGACCACCATCAGAATGCTCTGCGGAATCCTCGCCCCCAGCGGCGGATCAGGCATGGTTGCCGGCTTCAACATCCGCTCGCAACCCGAACTAGTCAAAACAAAAATCGGCTACATGAGCCAAAAGTTCTCCCTCTACCAAGACCTCACCGTCGAGGAAAACATCAACTTCTACGGCGGGATTTATCGCATCCCGCCCGAAAAACGAAAACAACGCAAGGAGTGGGTGATCGAAATGGCCGGTCTCGCCGACCATCGACGCCGCCCGACCGCAATACTATCGGGCGGATGGAAGCAGCGGCTCGCTCTCGGCTGCGCAATCCTGCACGAACCACCCGTAGTTTTTCTCGACGAGCCGACCTCGGGCGTCGATCCGATCAGCCGCCGCCGCTTCTGGGACTTGATCTACGAGCTGTCCGGGCAGGGCGTGACGGTCTTCGTCACCACGCACTACATGGACGAGGCGGAATATTGCAACCGGCTCGGTCTGATCTATCGCGGCCGGCTGATCGCCTTGGGGACGCCCCACGAGTTGAAGTCCGAACTGGCGCGGCCGGACGGCCGATTGCCGACGCTCGAAGAGGTGTTCGTCGAGCGGATCGAAGAGTGCGACCGTTTATTGACTGCGTGACCGTTTATTGACTGCCGGATAGTTTATGTCGCAATAGCCGGAGGCTAACAGCCTCCGGGAAGTGGTCTGAATAGCGTTTTTTCCACCGGAGGCTGTTAGCCTCCGGCCATTGTTCACGACATTATCAAGCTAACTCTCAATAGCCGTCACGACAATACCAGGGGAATTGTCATGAATCTACGCCGCGTCAAGGCCGTCGCGCGAAAGGAGTTCATCCACGTCTGGCGCGATCCGCTCAGCTTGACGATGGCCCTGGCCACGCCGGGTTTTCTGCTGATCCTGTTCGGCTTCGCCCTGACCCTCGACGTCGACAACGTGCCGCTGGCCGTTTGGGACCAGAGCAACACGCCTCGAAGCCGGGAGTTGGTGAGCAGATTCGACGACTCCCGCTATTTCTCGCTGGAAAAACGCTTCGACAACTATCGCGATCTGGTCCGTGCGATCGACTCGGGCGAGGTGATGCTGGGGCTGGTCATTCCCCGCGATTTCGCCGCGCTGGTCGAGGCCGATCGCGACGCACCCGTGCAACTGATCGTCGACGGCGGCGACTCGAATCGCGCGACCATCGCCATCGGCTACGCCGACGCGATCGCCGACCAGCTCTCATTCGATCTGTCCGTCGAGCGCAACCATCTTCGCGGCGGGAAGCCGCTCGGCGTTCCCTTGGACGCGCGGCCCAGGGTCTGGTTTAACGAGGACATGGAATCGAGAAACTACATCATTCCCGGCTTGATCGCCGTGATTATGATGGTCATTGCGACGATGCTCACTTCGCTGACAATCGCCCGCGAGTGGGAACGCGGCACGATGGAACAGTTGATCTCGACTCCGGTGCGGCCGGGCGAGTTGATTCTCGGCAAACTTGCCCCCTATTTCGTCATCGGGGCTTGCGACGTCCTGTTCGCCGTACTGATGGCCGAGTTCGTTTTCCACGTGCCATTCCGAGGAAACCTTGCGCTGCTGTTCGGTCTGTCGGCTATATTTTTGATCGGTTCGTTGGCGATGGGCATGACCGTGAGCATCGTCGCCCGCAGCCAGCTCCTCTCCTGCCAGGTGGCGGTGGTGGCCACGTTCCTGCCCGCCTTCCTGCTCTCCGGCTTCATCTTCACAATCGACAACATGCCGCCGGTGATTCAAGCGATTACCCACGTCGTGCCGGCGCGATATTTCGTGACCATACTCAAAGGGATATACCTGAAAGGAGTCGGCCTGGATATTCTCGGCGTCGAGGCGGCGTTTTTAACCGCCTACGCCGCCGTGGTTGTTTTTATTGCGAGGATCAAGCTGAAAAAGAAACTGGCATAAAGCCGCGGGCGAAAGGCCGCGATAGGCAACATAAACCCCAGCTTCCATGCTTCGCATGGGAACCGGCCATTACGGCGCTCGGCGTCGGCAAGCGGCGAATAATAAACGCGGTTGACGTGCGTTATTGCATCACGTATGATGCAAATATAGTGCAGTCTTACCGAGGAGATTAAAACATGTTGGACATCAGCAGCGATATTCAGCCCCTGTCGAATTTCAAACGCGATTCCGTTTCGTTGATCGGCCAGTTGAAAAAGACGGGCCGTCCGGTCGTGCTGACCATCAACGGCAAGGCCGAGGTCGTCGTTCAGGACGCCAAGTCGTATCAACGGATGCTCGAATTGGTCGATCACGCGGAGGCTGTGGTAGGCATTCGCAAGGGTCTCGAATCAATGGCCCGCGGCGAGGGGATTCCGGCGGAAAAAGCGTTCGAGATGCTACGCAAAAAACACAAAATATCGATACAGCGATGATGACGTACAAGCTCATCATTCAACCATCGGCCTTGGCCGACCTGGACGAAGCATACCTGTGGATCGCGCAGCGGTCGCCCCGGAATGCGGCCTGCTGGTTCAACCGTTTTGTTGAAGCATAGCATACACTGGAGAAATTCCCCGACCGATGTGAACTTGCCCCGGAAAGCGAACAGATCGGCCGGGAGGTTCGTCAGCTTCATTACGGCCGACGCAGCGGAAGGTATCGGGCGTTGTTTGTCGTTCACGGCCGTGAAGTACATGTTCTGCACATTCGACACGCCGCCCGCACCACAATGACAGCGGAGGAATTCGGAGAAGCATAGGATGGATGGGTGGATTACCTGACTTGCGTGGTGTATTTCATAGGATACATTTAAGCAAGGAACTTCACATGGTCAAACACAAGACGAAACCATACGACGCGGCGGAGTATTTGGAAAGCGAAGAAGACGCGGCGGAGTACTTGCAGGCCGCTTTCGAGGACGGCGATCCGGCGGTTGTCGTCCATGCGTTGGGCAACATTGCCCGGGCGCGGGGTATGTCGCAGATTGCCCGCGACACGGGCCTCGGCCGCGAGAGTCTCTACAAGGCCCTCTCGCCCGAGGGAAATCCCGAGTTCGCCACCGTGTTCAAGGTGGTTCAAGCGCTTGGTATCAAACTGAGCGCCGAGCCGATGAATGTGCCGTGATAGAGATAACGGTTATTTAGCACATGAAAAGGATGGTATATTTCAGAATCCGAGACCTTTAGGTCTGACTGAATATTAGCAGGAGTACGCAAAATGCCTCGCTATTGGGTAATTGCCCCAGTTGAATCGAAACCGACTGACCTTTTTAACAAAGTGTGGCAATTCGACCTTGCCAACAACCTGATTTCAATCGGTTGGAATCAACTGGGAGATGTCTCGAAGCTGAATCGTGAGGAGATCGCCGCTGCCGTCGTGTCGGCGTACCCCGAAAAACCGGCGGGAACGATAGGGTTGTACGTCAACATGCTTTGGGCTTTCTACCACAACATTAGTCCTGGCGACTATGTTATTGCTCGAAGAGGGCAAAAAACTCTTGAAGCAATTGGAAAAGTGATTCAGCCTGCATACTATACGCCGGGGAGAAATCCCCACAATTCGCAC
>Ga0123335_1007664_pt1 | contig 11936 bp, 9 predicted proteins | sample BiotimSIPDNA_2_FD_89707 | JGI IMG/M metagenome (GOLD analysis project Ga0123335, IMG submission 89707) | Anaerobic biogas reactor microbial communites from Washington, USA - Biogas_R2 time_0 SIP DNA | ecosystem: Engineered > Bioreactor > Anaerobic > Unclassified | place: Washington, USA... | reverse complement strand
GCTTCAATAAACAATAAGAGAGGGCACCAGGCCGCTCTCTTACGTTTTTTTTGATTAGTACCTAGTTATATCTACTATGCTTCAACAGTAGCTCTAATAATAGCTCTTGCCCAGCCCCATGTTGGTGTTGTTTGTAGATCTTTTACACGGTTGTTGACTGCATCATAGTACTCGTTGGAGTATAGTGGAACGCTTGGTAATAATTCGTTCCAACGGATTTGGAATTGCAACCAGGCATTTGCGAAGTTACCTCTACCTTCTTCGGTAGCTTCTTGGCTTCTCATAGTTTCGATACATTCATCCAAGATAGCGTCAGCAAGTTGACATGAATTCAAGTAACTCTTACCTACCCAGACACTATGCCATGAATAATATGGATCGTATGGCGAACCGAATCCGCTTGCAAGGTTGAATGCATGGTAAACACGTTCGCTTTCGTCCATTGTATAACCATAGTAGTAATGGTTCAACAAGGTGTCGAAACCACCGTAAGTAACTGTATACTTAATACCAGCATATGCGCAGTTAACAGGTAGACGGAGAGCGATTAAGTCTGTAATATCGTTTTCGGTAGTACCGAAGTGGTTGACTTGGAGCATTTCGCCTTTCGAGTTGTAACGGAAATAGTTCTTATCTGGACCTGCTTTCGTTCTGTCGAATGGTGTTACACCGTCGGCTTCAAATTTCCAATCAGTTTCATCTAAGAAATCGTTGGCTTCTTCAGTATTCAAGGAGTATTGAATCAATTGAGCTTCCAACTCTTGACGTTTTTCTTGATACATCCATTGCGATAAGCCATAAGCACCGTTTACAAGCACACCATAACCGCCGAGGATTTCTTGGACGAATTCGTTACGGTCAACTAGCATACCGATAGCTTGACGCACCTTAGCTTCTTTGGTTGGACCGAAGTCGCAAGCGAAAGCAATCATACCATAACCGTTACGGCTGTATGTAACAGGGTAAGCAGTATCGGATGTTTTCAATGCTTCAATCTTTTCGCTTTCGATTACACCGGCAACAATATCAACTTCGCCGGCAATTACTTGGTAAACGTCTGTATCTTGGTTAATCCATCTTTGTTCGATGACATCAACCATTGGTGCATAACCTTCACCGTCAGTCTTGAAGTAAGGGTTCTTTTCCAAACGGACAACTTGGTTCTTGAAGTAGATGAAATTATATGGTCCGCAAGATACCGTTGGGTTGAAGCAATAAACGTCTTTAACCCATTGTGCGCGTTCGGCAGTAAAGCCTGTCAAATATGTGCCTTGGGTTTCTGGATCGGTTACCACATCGGCTTCCGGTGCATATACATGCATTGGCGCAGGAGTTAAGGCTACCATGGTTGTTTCATAGAAGTATGGTAGGTTTTCACCGTCAATGATTAGGTGGAATTCATATTCACCAACTAATTTTGCACCAACAAAGACAGGAGTCGATGCACCTTCTGGTTTAGGTGTATCAGGATTGCGGTAATCAGCATAACCCAACAATTGGTCACCAGTAGTAGACGAAGCTTTAACATCCGCCCATTGTTTGCTGGCAGTGAATAGTAAGCTAAATATATAATCTTTAGCTGTAATTTGTGTGCCGTCATTCCACTTGAGATCTTGTTGTAGTTTGAATTTGAATAATTTGTCATTAACATCTTTCATTACCGGATTGCCGTGTTCGTCAAGTACAGGCTCGTAGTAAGGTTCACCTTCTTCATCAAATTTGAGAACCGTTTCAGGAACTTGACGGGCAGGAAGCATTTCGGTTTCTGGTTCTTCAACTAAAACAGCTTCAGTATCCCAAAGGAAGTTTTCGCCAGGTGTTGTCCATAGCGTCGAGTAACCGTGAATGAGGTTACGGATGGATAAGTCGTAAGAACTGTTACCGAAACCGGCGATGAATAGACCGTTCATTTGCGGCGTACCGACAACAACTTTAACCTTACCGGTATCGTCGAATGTTGGAACGTCTTCTTTAACGAAGACGCCAAGCGAACCGCTTAGACCTGTCGCAAGCGTAACGTTTACAGTTACGATACCTGCTTTAGTCCCGTGAAGAGTGGCTTTCTTGCTTTCGGAATCGTATTTAAATTCAACTGCCGTAGGGTCAGCTGAATTGTAAGAAACCTTGTCGGCTACATCCACTACGTCCGCCAATTTAACGCCAACTTCCATGGTTTCGCCAACATCGAGAACCAAGTAATTGTCATGGTACTCAGCATCGGCCGGTGGAACAATCTTTAGTTGCCCTTGCAACAAGTCGTTGACTGCATTCTTAACCTCATCGAGCTCTTCTTTCAAGGCTTCGATTTCCGCTGTTTTTTCCAACAACTCTTGAACTTTGGCATCGAATTCATCTTTTGCCACCGAGCTTTCTTGTAATGCTGCTAGCTCAGCGGCTTTCTCTGCTAGTTCTTCAACGATCCGATCGTATTCTTCTTTCGATACGGTATCTTCACCGCCGCCACAGCTTGCAAGACCAAAACTAATTGCAAATGCAAACGTAGCAATCAAAAATAGTTTTAAAAATCTCTTCATATTTCCTCCTATTTATTTTTTTTAACACCTATCTCGTGTTGCTAACATTATACTATGGAGTTTTCGTGTTGTCAACTAATTTTTTAAAAAAATACAATGAAAACGCTTGACATAGTCACTTTTCGACATAATCTTTGTATATTCGTTCAATACAAGCGCTTACATTATACTTTTCCCGAAAAGGGGGGTTTTTTGTAGAAAAAGGGGTTTTTTGAATAATTAGTATTATTGTTGACATTTTTCCTAACTTTTTATATAATGTAGTAAATCCCAAAGCAGATGAACAGGAATAGTACGTTAGAATTTGTTTATATAGTGAGTGGCAGACAGTGGAAACGCCATTAAACACCCTAATCGAATGGACCTGGGATGCGAAAAGAGGAAATGCTTTTCCGTAAGCTGCGCGTTAAGCAGATAGAGGGTAAAAATCCCCTTTGAAGGGGTTTTTCCAAAATAAGGTGGTACCACGAATGAATCGTCCTTTGTATAAAGGACTTTTTTTATTACCAAAATAATATGATTAGTAGGATGTGAAAAAAATGAAAACTATCGTTTCCGGCGTTCAATCTTCCGGCAATTTAACTCTGGGGAATTACATTGGCGCCATTAAGAACTTTGTTAAAATGCAAAACGACCTTGACCCCCAGGATACCAGGTATTTGTTTTTTATTGCGGATTTGCACGCTATTACGGTTTACCAAGAACCTGCGGAATTGAAAGAGAATATCCGCAAAGTAGCTGCCATGTACCTTGCCGCCGGACTTGACCCCGAAAAGGTGGTTCTTTTTATCCAATCGGAAGTCCACGAACACGCAGAACTTGGCTATTTGCTTCAAACCATCTCTTACATCGGGGAATTGGAACGCATGACCCAATACAAAGACAAAATGGCCAAACAAGAAAAAGGCGTATCCAGCGCCCTCTTAACTTATCCAGTTTTAATGGCGGCTGATATTTTGCTTTATAATGCGGATATCGTTCCGGTGGGAGAAGACCAAAAGCAACATTTGGAACTTACCAGGAATCTTGCAGAAAGATTCAACAACCGTTACGGCGAAACTTTTATCATCCCTGAACCACAAATCGCTTCAACCGGTGCAAAAATCATGTCCCTGCAAGAACCGACCAAAAAAATGTCCAAATCCGACCCGATTACCAAATCTTCAATTTTCTTGCTTGATCCACCAAATGTAATCAAAAAGAAAATCTCAAGTTCGGTAACTGACAGCGATGCCCAAATCGCTTTCGATCCGGAAAAGAAACCGGGAGTATCGAATCTCTTGACAATTCTTTCGTGTTTAACCGGAAAACCGATTCCCGAACTCGTTTTGGAAATGGAAGGCTTGGGTTACGGAGAATTAAAGAAAAGAGTAACCGAAGCGGTTATCCAAGAATTGGAACCGCTCCAACGACGCTTTGCTCAAATCTTCAACAGTCCGGAACTGGATGAAATCCTAACTCGAGGAAAAGAAAACGCAAGCAAAATTGCTTGCGAAACACTCGCAAAAGTCAAAAATGCTTTGGGACTTATGCGTTAAACTTTTTTAAAAAAATAAAAATTTTTCTCCTAATCATTTTTTAAGGGGTCAATCCGCAAATTAACCCCTTTTTTTATTTTATTAAATTTTTTTAATAAACTATTTTACCCGGATTTAAAATATGAAGCGGATCAAAGAAATCCTTGATGCCTTGCATCAACTTAATTTGCGTTTCGCCTAAAGTTTTTTCCATATATTGCTTTTTGGCAAAACCGATACCGTGTTCGCCCGATACAAGTCCGCCCACAAGGCTGGCTTGTTGATATAAGTCATTAAAGGCCAAATCAAGCCGGCGAGCAAATTCTTCTTCGCTCAAATCGTCACGACATAAATAAATGTGCAGATTTCCGTCCCCTGCATGCCCAAAGCTGGCAATGCGAAGTCCGTGCTTCTCTTGAAGCGTATAAGTAAATTTCAAAAATTCCGCAATCTCGCTCCTTGGAACAACCACGTCGCATTCATCCATTTGCGTAGTGGAACCTTTAATGGCTTCCAAGAAAGCACCTCTTGCTTTCCAAACTGATTCTTTGCGTTCGTCGGTATCGACAATGAAGACATCTTGAGCACCAAGTTCGTCCAAAAGCAAATCGGCAGCTTCCTTATAAGCATGAGTGACAATTTCTTTTGTCATGCCGTCAAAAGTTAAAAGCAAATAGTAATTGCTTTTCGTATCCGGGAATTTCTTGCCCAAATACTCTTCCGCAAACAACACCGTTACCCGTTCAAAAAATTCGATGGTAATTGGGTTGGATTTGGATTGAATGATTTTTGGGACGGCATTTAATGCTTCGTCCAGCGTATTAAACGGGGCAAGAATACTGATTGCTTCCACAGGCTTGGAGGTAAGCTTCAACACCGCTTTGGTAATAATTCCAAGCGTTCCTTCCGATCCGATTATCAAATCAAGCAGCGAATAACCGGTAGCGTTTTTTACGACTTTCCGACCCAATTCAACGATTTCGCCATTCGGCAAAACAACTTCTAAAGCCTGAACCCAGTCACGCGTTACCCCGTAACGGACTGCTCTCATCCCCCCGGCATTCGTCGCAATATTGCCGCCGATGGTGGCGGTTTTTTCGCCGGAGTCAGGAGCATAGAAATACCCTTTTGGTTCCACATATTCATAGATATCCATTAAGAGTACCCCCGGTTCCACGGTTAGGCACATGTTTTCTTCGTCTAGTTCCAAGATTCGGTTCATTTTGGTGGTATCCAAAACGATTCCGCCGTATAGAGGGACACATGCGCCCACGAGCCCTGTGCCGCTTCCCCGAACGGTAACGGGAATTTTTTGGGAATAAGCAAATTGCATTACTTTTTGGATTTCGCTTGCACCAGTTACTTGAAGTACAATGTCGGGCATCTTTTGAACGGTTCCCAGTTCATCTTTCCCGTAGTCTTGGCTCATTGATTCACCAAGAAAAGCACGGTCCCTGCCTACAATATCAACGAGAAAGGCCAAATCTTTTTTTGTCAATTGATTGTACTTTGCCATTTATCCCATCTTCCTTTCCGTTTTCAGCTTTTTGATGAGTTCGGGAACAATTTCAAACACATCACCGACAATGCCGTAATGCGATACCCCAAAAATCGAGGCATTCGGATCTTTATTTATCGATATAATCGTTTCACTAGAATTCATACCCGCGGTATATTGAACAGCACCGCTGATTCCCAAATTAATTATGAGTTTAGGGCTGACGGTTCTGCCAGATAAACCGATTTGATATTTGGCATCTTTTATTCCTTCTTCCACAAGCGGTCTCGTAACTGCTACTATCCCGCCCAAAAGTTGAGCAAGTTCTTCAGCCATCGCCAAGTCTTCTGGTGTCTTAAAGATTCTGCCACAAGCCACAATGACATCCGCTTCACTGATGTCGGCACTCTTTGGTTTTTGGAAAATATCAAGCAGTTGAATACGACTGGTTAAGTCGATATTATCCACATCCATATAAATGGTTTTGCCGTGGGGTTCAACCGAATCTTTTTTCCTAAACATTTTGTAACGAACCGTTGCCATTTGCGGACGATGGCTCGGTGTGATGATTTGCGCCATAACATTGCCTCCGAAAGCGGGACGAATTTGTACTAAATCGCCGTTTTCCTTCATGTCAAGCACGGTGCAGTCGGCGGTTAATCCGGTTTTGAATCTTGCGGCTACGCGGGGAGCAAAACTTCTTCCTAAAGCCGTTCCGCCGTAAAGGACGGTGTTGGGTTTTATTTTGTTGATAAAGTCTTCCATGGCAGCGGTATAAGGTTCAATCAAAAATCGGGTAAATAAATCGTGAGCATATATATATAACTTATCCACGCCATAGGATAGTATTTGCTTTTCAAAGTCTTTAGCTTGTTCATTGGAAGCAATTAACACAGCAAGTACTTCTTGGTTTGTCTTTTGAGCAAGTTCTTGAGCTTTGCCGATTAGCTCAAAAGCCACCGGATGAACTTTTGTCTCGTCGTGTTCGATAAACACCGTTACTCCTTTCCATTCATCCTTGTTGATTTTTGGGCTTTCAGCCAAATCGTCTTCCACAAATTTGACTACGTCTTCCGGACCTTTGCGCACGCAAAGTTTGCATACCCTACAGCCGGCGGTAAAACCTAAAATTTTTCCGTCATATTCAAAACCACCGAACGGACAAAGTTTAATCAATTTATCGGCTACTTCTTGGGAAACCTTTTTTTGGTCTATAACTAATTTTCCCATCGCCTACACCAACTTTCTTTCCGTCAAAGCGTTCATGATTCCTTCAACAATTTGTTCTTTCGTTCCGGTTATTTTGGTATGAGAGGTATTCTTTTCTGGAGCAAACATCCGTTCAACTTGGGTTGGCGACCCTTTGAGTCCGAAATGCTTCTCGTTTTGGTCTTCCAAATCGGTAAAAGTAATTACCGGAATTTCCACGTTTCCTAATTCTCTTCCCCGTTTATAGGAAGGAAGTCTAGGTGTTACAAAACCTTTTTCGATGGTAAATAAACAAGGTAATTTAACTTCGCTGACGATTGTAACATCGTCAAGAAGTGATCTTACCACAATGGATTCTTCCTTAACTTCCAAAATCTTTTCCACATACGCTACATGAGGAATCCCTAAGTTTTCCGCTATTTCCGGTCCAACCTGAGCGGTATCCCCGTCGGTTGTTTGTTTGCCACAGATTATCAAGTCAAATTCTCCTTGTTTCTTGATAGCTTGGGCTAAAGTGTAGGATGTCGCCACAACATCCGCGCCGCCAAACTTACGGTCGCTTACCAATACTCCTTTATCGCAACCCATCCAAAGCGATTCTTTTAATACCTCGAGGGCTGGTGGAGGACCCATTGCAATGGTGGTAATGGTTCCCCCTTGTTCTTCTTTTAAACGCAAAGCGGTTTCCAAACCATATAAATCATACGGATTCATTTTGGCGTTCCGGCCATCGCGAATCAACACTCCGGTTACGGGGTCAATTTGTACTTGAGAAGTACCGGGAACTTGCTTAATACATACAACGATTTTCATGTCAATCACCTATGGTTCTTTCTAGAAAGGCAATAATTTTTTCTTGTAGTTCCTGACGGTGCCGATAAGTCGTAAAGCAGTGGCTGGCACCTTCAATCAAGTGAAATTCCGCATTAGGGTAAAGACTTGCATATTTTTTCCCCACTTCAAAAGGAACCGCCAAATCATTTTCGCCGTGAACAATTAAGACCGGTTTCGTGAATTTCGGAGCATTTTGGTATAAATCCAAATCGCTTAAAGCCTCAATAAACGGTTGCCCGACTAAAAAGCCCCCCATATCATAATGTTCTTCCGTGATTTTGACTAATCTCTTTTCATAATCTCTTGCCTTTTCGCCCATATTTCCCGCAGGTGCAAGCAAGATTAATCCTGTCAAGCAATCAATATAGTCGGAGGAAATCATTGATGCGACTGCTCCGCCCATGGAAAAACCTAAAACAAAAAGTTTTTCGATTCCCAAATTTTTCGCAAAATCCACAATTGCCTGAGCATCATTTATTTCCGTTAAAATGGTCATATCATGAAATTCCCCATCGCTATCGCCGCTACCCGAAAAATCCATGCGAAGACTCGCAAAACCTTCGGCCGATAAAGTTTGGGAAAACTGCTTAAACATAAAGCCGTTTTCGACTTTGTGTCCCGTGAAACCATGAAACATAATTACTAAAGCTTTGGGGTTTTGAGGAAGTTCCAAAAAACCTCTAAGTATATTGTTATTTGAATTTATTTCAACATATTGCATTTGGCATCCTCCACTGACTTACGCAAGTGTCCTTGGTGTTTGGTTAAATATTCATCGATTTTTTCAATTTGCTCAATACCGGTTAAATTAGCAAAAACAACCCTTTTAACGGTTTTGTATTTTTTAAGCGTCGTTTCCGCTTCTTCCGTGCTTAAGCCGGTAATGTCGGTAATTATCTTTAAAGCACGGCTTACCAATTTTTCATTGGTCGCCATAACATCAACCATATAGTTGGAATAGACTTTTCCGAGTTTAATCATGGTTGAAGTGGAAATCATATTGCAGATCAATTTTTGCGAAGTTCCGGATTTCATTCGGGTGGAACCGGTGATTACTTCCGGACCGGTCACACATACAATCGGCAAATCAACCAGTTTTTCCAAAGGAGAATTTGAACTTGAGGTAATACAGGCAGTCTTGGCACCCATTTCTTTCGCATAAGTGATTCCGCTTAATACATAAGGGGTTCTGCCGCTGGAAGCAATCCCAATTACAATATCTTTGTTGGAAAGGGCAATCGCTTTTAAATCGTTTACCGCAAATTCCTGGGAATCTTCGGCACCTTCCACCGCTTTTTGAAAAGCATTCATGCCCCCTGCCATCAGACCGATTACAGTTTCCTCAGATACTCCAAAAGTCGGAGGACACTCCACCGCATCCAACACCCCGATCCTGCCACTTGTTCCGGCACCTAAATAAATGAGCCTTCCTCCGCTAGCCAAACATTTATAAGTTGCATCAACCACCTTGGCAATATCGGATAAGATTTTTTCAATGGCAAAAGCAATTTGTTTATCTTCATGGTTGATTTTCTTTAGAATATCCAAAGTGTTTAAACTATCAATATCCACCGTGTTAATATTTCTTTGTTCGGTGGAAATAGTGGTTAAATTTATATTCATATTTATCACGATTCCTTTTTATTTAATGTTTGGCGGTAACACTATGCTACCTAAGCATACGCTTTCTTTTGCGCCAGTTACGCTTGGAACGTTTCCGGGACGATTTAATAAGCGGAGGTGTCCCAAAATCATAAACCCCAAGGCTTCCTTGGCATCGCTATTGATACCCAATTTTTCGCTAGTTAAAACACTGCCAGAAAACAATTCCTGAAGCCGTTTCATCAAATAATTATTTTTAATGCCCCCTCCGGAAACAATCATTTTGGAAGCAGGAGGGAAAAAACGTTTTTGTTGGTCGATGATGGTTTGAGCGGTAAACTCGGTTAAGGTAGTGATGATATCTTGGCTTTGGGCTCCAGAAATCGATAAACCAAAGTTAATTGCTTCATACAGATATTTTTCATTATAAACTTCTCTACCCGTGCTTTTGGGAGGAGAAAGCAAGAAATAATCATCACTTAAGAGTTTCGCAAGAAGTTCCTCCAAAACTTTCCCATCCAAAGCAATTCTTCCTTTGTCGTCAAAGGGCTTTTTAAAAAGCAAACGCATCGCTCCGTCAATCAACATATTTCCGGGACCCGTATCGAACGCTAAGACACTACCATCTTTACCCAAAAAGGTTGTGTTGGCAATCCCACCGATATTGGTAACCAGTATATTTTCTTTTTCGGAATTAAAAAGCATAGAATCGACTATCGGAATTAAAGGTGCACCGCTTCCCCCGGCAGCCATGTCCATTAAACGAAAATCATATATTACCGGTTTGTTAAAAGCATAAGATAAAATATTGGCATCACCGATTTGCAAAGTGGACGAAGCGTGTCCGTCTCTTTGACAAGGATTATGCCAAACGGTTTGACCGTGGCTGCTGATAAAGGCTATTTTTTCCAACGGTATTTTAGCTTGTTTCAAGGCTTCCTTAATAGCTTCGACATATATATAACCGATTTCCACATTCAAGCCACAAATCGCTTGCACATCGGAAGTATCGGGACTGGAGTTTTTTAGAATTTTGACTTTTAAATCCTCAGAGTAAGGATAAGTTAAAAAGAAACGCAAACGGTACTGCCCGTGGTCATATTCTCCTATCGCCACGTCAACCCCGTCAAGGGAGGTTCCGCTCATCAAACCGATTGCCAAAAACTTATTTTCATTAAAGTTAAATAATTTCATAGTTTCTTCAACTCTTTTTGATAACCTTCCAAAGCCAAATAATAGGCTCCAATAATCGGATTGGCTTCGGGTTTGACAATCGTAAAATGCAAATCGTGTTTCATTAAGTATTCATTAAACCCTTGAAAGATTAATTCGCCGTCTGTGAAAAACCCACCGCGATGACCGAGTAAAGTCCCGGGTTCCAATTTCAAAAGGTTTACGCAATCATGGACTTGTTCGGCTAAATCGCGTCCCGCTTGTTTCAATTCCTCAACAGCTTGAAGGTCTCCCTGATGAGCCCTTTCTTTAATAAATTTAGCGTGCTGGGCAATTTTTTCTTTATGATTTTGTTGGTAAAAAAGCGGTTTGACATCTGCCACTTGGGTTACGCCCATCTCATTTAAAAGGGCTATTTCCAATTCGGTAAATGGTTTGCCTTTTTCGTAGTGACTAATCGCCGATAAAATGATGTTTCTCACCACTGCATAAGCCGAACCCCGTTCGTGCAAAAGGTAACCCCAACCCCCAATCATTTGGGTTTGGTTTCCTTTCTGACCGAAAATAGCTACTCCCGTTCCCGCTAAAACAATAATTCCGCTCGAGGTTTCTCCTTTGGTAATGGAATAAAGCGCAACTCTTGTATCGCTGGTTATTTCGACCGGGCAATTAAATTGTTGCTCGTATTCTTTATGCAATTTCTCAACTTCGGAATAAGCACCAAGACCACTTACGCCAATTACAATATAACTGACATGGTAATCGTTTTTTACATCATTGTAAACAATGCGCACCCCGTTTTCAATATTGTGCAAAGCTTCTTTTAAAGAATTAGCAAAAGAACCGACACCCAGTTGAATTGACGTAATCACTTGTTGATTCAAGGTAAAAGCTTGGATTGTCGTTTTAGTCCCCCCTGCATCCACACCAATAAAACATTTCTCTAATAATTTTTCCTTCACGGATTATTCCTCCCAGGTAAATCTGAATCTGCTACCGGGTTTCAGATATTTTACGATATTCTCTGCTTCTTTTTTAACTGTTGCCACCACATTGATTGCAGGATTGGCGGATATCGCTTCTAGCATAATGCCGACTTCGCCTTGATAGCGCAAATATCGTTCATTGTCAATTGTTACATCAAACTGTTTTATTTCTGTCGAGGTTTTAGGTTTAACAGTTTTTCCGCGGGTAATGCTGGAGCGAATCATATAACGGCTTTGGTCTTTTCGGGAGCGGTGAAGCGCCTTTAAAACTTCCAATTCTTCGCTTGTTAAATCGCGTTTTAGCTCAATCGGAATTCTGATAACCGTAGAATCGAAATTACCGAGCAGCATTAATTCGGTTTTAGACGCAAAGGCATCGCCAAAGACAATTTCATCAATTCCCACCATGGCAAGTTCCGTAATTGCAATATCCAAAGGAATATAACGATGACGCTCCACGGTCGGAAGACCAAGGTATAACGGCGGGCGTTTTCCGTGATGCGACGGCACGTATGCCATCACTGTTATTCCGTAGCTATGAAAGCACGAAATACACTTTGCCACATCTTCGATTGTCATTCCG
>Ga0123335_1007663_pt1 | contig 11936 bp, 11 predicted proteins | sample BiotimSIPDNA_2_FD_89707 | JGI IMG/M metagenome (GOLD analysis project Ga0123335, IMG submission 89707) | Anaerobic biogas reactor microbial communites from Washington, USA - Biogas_R2 time_0 SIP DNA | ecosystem: Engineered > Bioreactor > Anaerobic > Unclassified | place: Washington, USA... | reverse complement strand
TTCCTTTTTGTGTGATAAATTCTGTTTCAGGTTCTATGTTGCCATCGCTTTTTATGGTAATATAAGGCAAATAGACGCTGGGATTTGCTGTTACAGAATCAAGCAGTAACCCTCCAGTTGATGTAATCAAAAGACCCAAAACCAAAATCATCGCTGTGACTTTTTTCATATTATCTCTCTCGGGTTTTTCAAGTTTGTACCCTAAAGAATGTTGAATATAAGTTTTTCAGTCAAGTTTTCTTGACTAACAACACCTCATCATAAACTGATTGAATTACTAAAGATTATCCAACCATCAATGGTGCCACGCAAACCAATAGAGCAAAAAACAAACGCCTTTTTGCCTTAATATAGAGAAAAAGGCACTTGTGGAAAAATAGAAGAGCAAAATACAGGAAATTGCTTATACTTATGCTTCAAACCACAATCTCCCAGCAACCTAAAAATAGACATAGAAAACAAAAAGCAACCAATAACTGAAAAAAATACAGGAAAGGAGTTAGATTGGGTATGCTCCGCATTTCTTGCAGAACTGAATCTTTGTTACCTGCCAACTCTTGCACTTGGGACACTGAATCGCGCCAGGTGTCTGTGGGAACACTTCTTTGGGTTTGCCAAAAACCTTGCGGAAATGTTGATAGTATAGCAGTTGTTCTTGGTCAGCGATTTCGACGTCGTCTTCTTCTTTAATCTTGGCAACTTTTTCCTTGAATTCTTCTGGTGTGAATGTATCATTGAAGTATGTGCGTAGAGTCTCGGTTCCTGTGCCTGCTTCAAGGGGAGCTTTGGGTCTCCAAATCGCGTCGTGGGGGATGATGTCTTCGTAGGCTTTGCGCAGAATCCATTTGCCGTATTTTACACCGTTGTACATGTTAATCTTGTATTTGATGGGGATTTTTTTGGCCCATTCTTGGAATGCTGGATCTAGATATGGTGCTTTTATTTCCATACCTAAAGAATTTGCCATTGGAATGGATGAGAAACCCATTTCAGCCCACATTTCCTGCTGTTTAACAGCGAATTGCGCCTCAGTTAAATGGAACTGCCAGGGGTAACCAAAAAGTTCGTCTAGAGCGTCACCGGTGAAGACTGTTTTAACACCTTTCTCTTTGAACAAGGTTAAACCAATATAAACGGGTAAGCTGTTTCTGATTTCCATGGGATCAAATTTCTTGAGTGCTTCTACAACTTTGGGATAAAATTTCATCAGATCTTCTTTACCAAACTGGTATGTTTCGTGTTTGAGATGAAGAAAGTCCACCATCATTTTGACATATTGCGCGTCTTTTGGTTGACCATGTTTGAAGGCTAAAGTAAGACAGGGAATGTCAGGTTTGTATTTGACTGCTTCGTAAGCTATTATTTGGGTGTCTGTTCCTGCAGAGAACATAAAACCATCAGCAAGGTTTTTTTTGACAACGTCATGTATTAATGTACGAGCTTCCTGGGTAAGTCTTGTTACTTCTATTTCATTAATAGCCATTTTTTTCCCTCTATAATACTGTGTTTGTCATCTTTGCCCCTTATAAAGTTAACCGTATGAATATCAAAGTAATTAAATATTCGACAAACACACAACATTAATAAAAAAACATAAACATATGTAACAGATCATATAAAACACCTACATTGGAACATAGCCAAACAGGAAAAGCTGCTAAACATCAACAATATCAAAAACAATTAAAAAGCCCATTACACCCCAGCACATTTAAAAGCTGTAAACCAAAAAACATACCAGAGGGGCCAAACATGAAGGTCAGCATCCTACACATGAAAATCCGCCCAGACATAGAACAGAACCTCAAAGCCGCCGAAACAGCAGTTCTAAAAGCGGCACAACAAAAACCAGACTTGATTGCACTTCCCGAATATTTCACAGTACCCCATTGCATGGCAGACTTTAATGATGCCCCAAAAATTTCCGATGAAACTTGCAAAAAAACACTCAAATTTCTACAGGAAATATCTCAGAAAATCAGCAACATCTACCTACTAGGCGGAACCATTCTGCAAGAAGATAAGGGCAAATACTACAATACTAGCACCCTTTGGAAAAATGGATTATTAATCGCTAAATACAAAAAAATTAACCCCATAGAATGCGAAATTAAAGCAGGTGTCGCAAGAGGCAACACACCGTTAGTTGTAAATACAGAGTGGGGTAAAGTAGGCATGATTATTTGCGCCGACAGCTTTGACCCGGAGTTGGTTAAAAAAGTCGCGGAGTTAGGCGCCGAAATTATTTCGCTTCCAGTTGCAGCTATGGGATCTCACCCGCCTGTGAAAGGGCACCCGCTTACAGAGGGCATTGCCCGTGATTACGGCGTATTTGTTCTAAAAGTAGGTAACGTTAGTTCTAGTATGCGGGGCGGCAGAAGCGCCATAATCGCACCTTGGGGTATTCTTGGCGAAGCTAGTGACGCTCCAGAAGATTTGATTTTAAGCGCTGATTTGGATATGAATAGATTAAGAGAGTATAGAGCTAAAATCAATAGTATTTAGCCCAATTATCAACTATTTTTTGCATTTTTGGAAAGTCATGGGTTTTAAGCCATTCACGGAAAGCTTCGTTATGAACAGCAAACCTTGCTACTTGGCGCGCGTTTTCTGAGTCATGAACCAACAACAGAACAGCCATCAGATTGTGCCTCGAAATGTAAGCAACTGTTCTTAGCAGCGCGTCCATCTTTTCATCAGTCGGCATTTCTGCGCTCAACTCAACCACTACAGGCTTTTTGAGGATGGCAACAAAATCACGAACAATAGTGTCTACCCAATAATTAGTGAAATAGTCCCTGCTGGATAAGGGAACATGAAAATAGTCGACCAAATCAGCGATTGCAGCAAAATCAATACCAAAACGCTCTTTAGCCAGCACAGGGTCTGGGAACATTTCAACAGCAAATTTGCCTTTGCAATGTGTTTTAGCTTCTTTTAAGAAGTCAGTTATAGTTTTAGCTCGCCATTCAGTCCAACCCAAACCACTTTTTTCAAATAGATCAGTACATCTTGGACAGGTGCAGAAGCCTTGATCAGCGAAGTGATAAAGATTAAGTGTGACTCCTTGGGCGTCTTCTTTTGCAACACTGTCTAGATAATCGAATACTTTTTTTCGGTACGTCGGGTGTGTAGGACAAACGAAGTCAAAAGCGAAGTTCAATTTTCGGTTTCTGCGCAGCGCTGGTCCACCTTTGGAGACTGAAACTATACTCGGGTCATCACGAATGGCTTTTGCGTCACATAAGACAGTAACATCGTTTTGCATGCCTTTAGCTGCTGGAAAAGTTTGACCGTCAACCCATTTGCAGAAGTAAACATGAACATCGTAGCCTTCAACTAATTCTGGTTTGTATGTAACTAAGCCTATTTGCATGTCCTATTCCTTTGCTCACAACAGATATATTCTTGGCGCTTATTTAATTGTTGATTTAAATGGACAAACGTGAGTTACCTATAATAATTGATTTAACTAAGTGCCCGCCATGTTCAGGTCAAATCTGCATTGGCGTTTGTCCACAGGGCGCTCTGGAAGAGGGAAAAAACAATAAGCCTCAATTGACAGATGCAAGTGAATGCACAAAATGCGGTGTCTGCGTGGACTTATGTCCAACTAAAGCCATCACTATAAATCAAAGTAAATAACAAAAAAATAATCAAGCGAGGATCAACATATTTGGATCAACAATTTGACTTAGCGAATAACGTTAAATTTATTTTAAAAGATAACGTACTTGCATTTAATTCTAGTGAAAATTTTAAGGCAGTTAGCTCTGCAATATTTAATGGTGGCTGCAAAAAAGTAAAGACCGTTCTAAATATCGGGGTACCTCCAGGTTATAGTGATGTAGAATTACATATGGATCCAATGCGACTCATCACTAGTTCAGCTGCTAAGCTAAACATAGACAGCAATTATTTGGCTATGGTAACTGCGGCAAACGTGCATAACTTCAGTTTGGTTACAAAAAAAAGTGACGAATTCTCAGTCAGTGTAGCAGCTACTGCTGGATGTTCACACGGCGAATCTTCAGGAGAAAATATCGAAGTTGAAGAAATAACTGGAACAATAAACATTATCGTATTAATAGAGGGTAACCCAACTGAAAGCTGCATGGTTGCGGCATTAATCACTGCAACAGAAGCTAAATCCGCTGTTTTAAGAGACTTTGACATGCGAAGCAGGTATACTGGAGACTCCGCGACAGGTTCAATAACAGACAGCGTCACTGTAGCTTCAACAGAACAAGGTGAACAGATAATCTTAGCTGGTCCAGCTTCAAAACTAGGTAAACTTGTCGGCTATTGTACTAGAAAAGCAGTTAAAGAGGCCCTACTAAAACAAGAGCCTATTTGGGCTAAACGAACTTGCCTTGAAAGACTCCGCGAAAGACACATAACAGTTGAAAAAATGGCTACTGAAATTTCTAAAATTGAAGGAGTAAACGTTGACGCTGAGAGGTTATTGAGAATCTTGAATTCTAAACCTGCTGCAAAAATTTATTTATTGGCTGCTTCAAAAATGGATGATGATTACAGAAAAAATCTTTTACCTGATGACTACCAAGACTGGGCAAGTATAAGTAAAAGTTTTGGAGTAATCTATAATTCCCAAGATTACACAAAGTTACCTAACTATGAGAACATAGATTTACCGCCATTCATAAAACATGCGTTGATAAGCATAGTCAAAAACGCATAAAAATTGACAAAGCTGAAAAAGACTTAAATAACCTGTACTTTTAATCCTAACAAAATCAAGATTAAAATATTGGTGTATTAAATTTGAAATTCGGCGTATTTCTATATCAACCCGAGCCAGTAAAAGGCGTGGACTATAACTTCTATAGGCTAAAATCTGAATCAGGAATAGTTGGAAAACCTAACCCAGAAATGTACACTAACATTGCATGCTTTGGCGATAATTTCATGGCTGAAAAACGCCCAGACTGGGTTTCAGTAAGCTCAAACGGACCGTCACTACGTACAAACAAAAAATATAATCTCCGCTGGGATGTTGTATGCATGACTAACCCAGAAGCTAGAGAATATAACCTAAAAATTATCGCTGAAAGTGCCAAAGTCACTCCAGGAATCAGCATCAGTAGCCAACACTTTGCAGACCAACACTTCTGCACTTGCCCAAGATGTATTGAGCAACAACGCAAAAGCGGTTTAAAATGGGTTGATTGGAGAGCAAAAGTAGTAACTGACTTCCTTGCCGAAGTAAAAGAAATCGTATCAGGCAAGCCTCTATTCGTAAATTGCCTCCCTGACCCATTAATGGGTAGAGAACGTTTCGGCTACGATTTTGAAGCCATGGCACAATACGCAGACTACTTTGTTATACCAATGTTCAGCAAAGCATACCCGACGCCTTGGTACTGGGAAACAATCGCAAGAGGATTTAAGAGTATACTAAAGAAGCCAGTTTTTGTTAACTTCTATGTCCGCGGTCCTAATGAAACATGGGATACTGTTTCACCAACCAATCAAGTAATGACTGTTGCAACACGTGTTGCGAGAACAGGAGTCGACGGCATAATTTTCTTAGCAGAGAAAGCTCAATATATTGAAGAGTTCCAGAAAAAAGCAGTTGCCGACAAACAAACACGTGAATTCCTTAAAGGTCACAACGGCGATGAAGTCTTAGAGCTCTTTAATAGATGGGAACAACTCTATAAATAACCAATTTCCAATTTTTAATTTTTTTTAAATCTTTAGCAGTAAAAAAATAGAAGGCCGTTTTTATACGCAATATGTTTTTTTATACATATTTTTGAAGATAAAGATTAAATTAACAAAGCATTCCAAAGACTCAAAAGATATACTACAATAACTTTAACAGTCAACTTAGATATGATTAAAGCACATAATTTCATAGGTTATTTTACAAAAACAATATATGGCGTTTTAACGTCTAACCACTTACTAAAAAAGGCGAAAAACAATTGAAAGTTACTTTGGTCAATCCACCTTATCCCCTAAACGCGCATTCTCACCCGCCCTTTATTCCTTTAGGACTTGCCTATCTAGGTGCAGTAGGTGAAAAAGAAGGTCATGAAATCAATGTTATTGACTGCCAAGCAGAACGCCTTAATCATGACACGTTTAGACAGAGAATTAGAAAAGAAAAACCAGATGCAATAGGAGTCACCTCGACCACATTACTTTATAAGTCCGCAAAAAAAATCCTTGAAATCGCCAAAGAAGAACATCCAAACGCCACAACTATGATAGGTGGAAGCCACGTTACATTTTGGGATGAAAATGCACTCAAAGAATGCTCAAGTATAGATGTAATTATACGTAGAGAGGGTGAATTAACTTTCATTGAACTCCTACAAAGGTTACAGGAAAAAAAGGATTTTGCAGGAGTTCTAGGTACAACTTTCCGTGGAAAAGATGGGAAAATTTTACGTAATGAAGATAGACCTTTCTTACAGGATTTAGATTCATTACCATCTCCGGCATATCATCTCTTACCAATAGATGCATTCCATCGCATGGGTAAAACAATTTTTCCTTTAGTTACCAGCAGGGGATGCACCCAATGGTGCGACTTTTGCAGTACAGTCAGAATGTTCGGAAGAGGATACCGCACACGAAACCCGAAAAAAGTAGTAGACGAAATGGAAATGTTACATAATAAATACGGAGAAAGTCAATTTACTTTTTATGACGACGCGTTTACAGTTAACCGTAAACATACGCTTGCGATGTGCGATGATATTAAAGCACGTAAACTTGATGTCACGTGGGACTGCGAAACACGTGTTGATATGGTTGATAAAGAACTACTTACAGCCATGCATAATTCTGGTTGTATAACGATTTGGTTCGGGGTTGAATCAGGCTCAGAAAAAATCTTGGGCCAAATGAACAAAAAAATCAAGCTAGAAGAAACCCGAGAAGCTTTTAAAATAGCTCAAAAAGTTGGCTTGATGACAATTGCCAGCGCGGTTATTGGATTTCCAGGTGAAACAGAAGAAACAGCATGGGAAACAATCAATTTTATTAATTCACTAAATCCAGATGATATAGGTTGCTATGTAGCTACACCTTATCCAGGTACACCAATGTATGAACAGGTTGTTAAAAACGGATGGCTAAAAGTCACAGACTTCGACAAATACGACACAGCAACACCAACATTTGAAACTCCACAGCTTAGCATGGAAAAAATCAGAGAAATCAGGTATAAAGCGCATCAGAAGTTTTACCTGCGTCCGAGATACGTGTTAAAAATGATACGTAGAGGAGGAACATATGGTAAATCAGGATTAAAAACCTCTGCGGCATACGCATTAAGGGCAATGCACATAAAATTATCCTGATTTTATTTCTTAAATTAAATTTTTTTCTTAAAAAAGGTACCATAGATAGCATCAGCTTTACAGCATTAACTAAGAAAGCAATATATTCAATCTAACATTAGAAATCTATTTCATAAGGCCAACTAAAATGAAAGTTACCCTAATCAATCCACCATATCCACCAAGCGTCCATTCGCATCCGCCATTTATCCCGTTAGGTTTAGCGTATTTAGGTTCAGTTATAGAAAAAGCAGGACATAAAGTTACAGTAATAGACTGTCAAGCCAAGAAACTTACATATGAAACGTTCAAAGAGCAAATTGCTCAAACAGTTTCAGACGTTATAGGAGTTACAGCCACAACACTGCTTTACAAATCCGCTATGAAACTCGTTGATATATCCAAACAGACTCAACCGCACTCAATTACAATACTTGGTGGATCACATGGCACGTTTTGGGATGAAAATGCACTCAAAGAATACCCAAACTTAGACATCGTCGTACGTCGAGAGGGAGAACTTACTATAGTTGAACTTCTCAATAAAATTGAAAATAACTTGGACATCAGTGGAGTATTGGGAATAACCTATAGAAAAGGTAGCAAACTAATCCGTAATGAAGATAGACCATTTATAGAGAACCTAGATTCACTGCCTTTCCCTGCACATCACCTCTTACCATTAGAGAAATTGAAACATAATGGTAAAATCTTGTTCCCATTAGTATCAAGCCGTGGATGTGTTTATTGGTGCGACTTTTGCAGTACAGTCAGAATGTTCGGAAGAGGATACCGCATGCGCAGTGCAGAAAACGTTGTAGATGAAATGCAGTTTATTCATGATAAATATGGCATTGACCAAGTTACCTTTTATGATGACGCATTCTCGGTAGATCGAGAAAGGGTACTTAAGATTTGCAAAGAACTGCGTGATAGAAAACTTGACCTCATTTGGGATTGTGGTACACGAGTAGATATGGTTGACCGTGAATTAATGAAGACGATGCGGGCTGCTGGATGTATAGCAGTTTGGTTAGGTGTAGAGTCTGGGTCTGAAACAATGCTGAAGGCAATGAACAAAAGTATTAAATTAGATCAAACTAGGCGCGCATATAAAATTGCTCATGAAGAAGGTTTGATGACTATAGCAAATGTAGTTTTGGGCTTTCCAGGTGAAACAGAGAAAACTGCCAAAGAAACAATCAACTTCGTTAAAGAATTGAACCCTGATGACGTTGGATTCTATATAGCTACACCTTACCCTGGAACACCAATGCATGACCAAGTGGTTAAAAACGGATGGCTAAAAGTCACAGACTTCGACAAATACGACACAGCAGGACCAACATTTGAAACCCCTTATTTAAGTATGGAAAAACTTGCAGAACTACGGTATAAAGCATACCAGCAATTCTACCTCCGCCCAGGATATGTACTAAAAATGCTACGTAAAGGAGGCACCTATGGTATTTCAGCTGTTAAAACTTCAGGAGCGTACCTGCTCAGAGCTCTCCACTTGAAGTACTGGTAGATTTTCTCTAGTTTTCCTAACAAAAGCTATCATTGCTAAAACAAGCACAAGTATACTCATCGAGATAGTTATTGATAGAAAATTCATCCCTATAGGTGATAACCCTAAAAATAACCCAACTATACCAGTTAATCCAAAACTCAATGCAACCGAAAGCACAAGCTTTTCAATTAAGTCAATTTTGTTTTTGGCTAAGAATAATATATTCACTAAACAATAACCAGGCAAAAACACAATGAATAAGAAACTAGTGATATAGCGAAGAAACACTAGAAAAGAATCAGATGGAACAAGATAAGTGAAAATCAGCGTTAATACTGTGAATCCGACGATGATTCCAAACCATCTTGACGGTTTCAGATTGAGCACATCAAATAATTTAAACAAAGAAAAATAGAGAAAGGGAAGTTTACATGAAAGCCTTGTAGATCGGGTGGGTTTCTTCGAGTGGTCTAGTACCTAGATCAGCTGCGGCTGATGCAAGATATGTATCTGTCACTGCTATTGCAGGGAAAACCCATTCTGCCTGTTCGGCTGGCCCAAACATAAGCCAGTTCGCGCCTGCCATCTGCATGATAGTGTTTGTAGCTGTTACTGTGCCTTTTCGGAATTGTTTTGCAACGTTTGCTTTTACCCAACCCATTGTTGTGACAACGTTTCCGCTGCCTAAACCAACTGGGTGACCATACTTTTCTTTCATGATGGGTATGGCTCTAACTGAAGCGCCCATATCGGGTTCAAATGCAGGTATAGCTGTATCGATTAAGGGTTTGGTGATTCCTGCTCTTTCAGCCATTGCTAAAGCTTCTACAATAACATTCATTTTGCCTTCTAGCGTCGTATCTTTTGGATCGTCCGCTAGGACAATTGACATTTTGATACCACTTTCTTTGATGTTTGCTAGTTCAGCGTCTGTAACACCCTTATAAATTGAATTGTAGAGACATCTATCTGCGAGACCCATTTTCTTAGCCAAGTTCGCTGCTGCCATACGGGTTCTTGGACTCATTGCATCAAGCATAAGTGGCGCGTCAGTGTGTTTCGGTACGAAATCAATGTATTTTTCAAATGCAGTTTCAGTTGTACCAACTATGTCTAAAGCGAATTTAACACCTGTTATATCGCTTTGAGTCTGTATAGTGTTGATTAAATCTTCAGCTGCTTTTTCATCAAAAATACCTTTGTTTGCATCTTGAACCATTTTTTGGCCTAGCCAAAATATGGAGCCGATTAGAAAAGTCGGCAGTTCTCCCGGTTGACCACCTATTTTTGCGTCACAAATATCGTATATTTTTTGTGGTGTGTTGAATTTAAAGGACATTTCCTACACTTCTAACGGATTATTTCTTGATTGCTTTCTTTGCCAGCTCTGGAGCTTCTTCTTTGTTCTTACCGAATAAAGCACCCATTGCATCTGCGTCTTCTTTTTTGACTGCTGCGCCGCCCATGATTATGCCAACTTTGTCTTTTAAGCCGGCTGCTTTAAGAAGCTCATCAAGTTTAGCCAAGTTGTTCTTCGAGGGCACTGTATTTACGGATAATGCGATAATGTTTGCATTGTTTTCTTTTACTTTATCAACGAATACTTGTGGAGCAACGCTTTTTCCTGCATCAATAGTTTTGAAACCTGCACGTTTTAAAGTACGTCGAACTGCTTCTTTTGCTGTATCATGCATATCTGGTTCAATGTTGCCGATAACAACAACGCCAATTGGATTCTCTGGTTCTGGAGGCTCTTTTTCCATCATAGATTTAAGCCACGACATTTAAACACCTTTTTCCTTTTTAATTACTCTGGGCTTTTTATACTCGAGATTAATATTTAACCTTTTACCAATAATCTGAATATAATCACATTAAACGGGAAAATAAATGCTTAAACCTGCTAAAACTGAAGCCTTGCTGCTCTCCATATTTGTGTTCGCTTTTTTATACCGTTTACTCTTGATGCTTTGGGAAGGTTTTCCTCCAGGAGCCGATATAGGTTTACATAACAGCGTTATTTATTCAATCAGCGGATCTGGAAATATAGATTTTCTTTACAACTTTTATCACATGGGAGGCGGCACTTCACTAACATTTCCCGGTTACCACATCTTTACCACATTTGTAGTATCGTTAACAGGTTTAGAGGAATATATTGCACATGCAGTAATTGCCTCACTATTTTCGTCACTGATTGTGTTATGTGGATTTTTGATAACTAAAATTTGGTCGACTACTGCCGGGTGCATAATTGCATTATTAGTGGCAATATCACGATTTGATATAGAAATGCTACTTTGGGCAGGATACCCAAATACTATAACACTATTTTTATTACCATTAACATTTTATCTGTTTTTACAGAGAGATCGTTTTTCGAAAATCCCGTTCATAATTTCAACAGCTATTTTAACTGGGTCAATTTTTTTAACACACTCCTTAAGTGCGGCTGTCTACGTAGCAGTAATATGTTCAACAATATTGGTTAGTTTGATTATACCTAAAAAGATAGGGATAAAAAGAAAACAGGTACTTCACTGGATTGTAGCATTACTTCTTGGAGCTACACTTGTATCGCCATTTTTAATACATGCAGTACCAACGACCTTTGAGGAAAACTCCACATTAGCTGATTCAGAAGATTCAAAAGAAATAAAAAAAGCCATCAGTGAAACAAAAATACTGCCTTTATGGATGGTTTTACCATTATTCGGAGTGATTCCCGGCTTACTACTGTTTTCTAAGAAGTATCTTCAGAAGTTTTTAACAGCACCAACATTGCTTGTGGTTATTTGGTTAGCGATACCGTTACTAATGACTCAGACTTACTTATTTGAATTGTATTTAGATTTCAATCGTTTTCTTTATTTCATAATGTTGCCAGTTATGATTTTTATGGCTATCCTAATTGATCATGGATCAGACTTCTTTGCCAAAATCGCCAATTTAGTGATAAATAGTATAAACCAAATATCAACGCAAAAAATAGTACAGCACAAATATTTGAAAATTTCATCATTTCTATCGTATAAAACGATATATGTCATATTTGTAGTATTTTTCTTGTTATTTTCGTTCATTTTCCTACCAGTATTCATGACACC
>Ga0123335_1007661_pt1 | contig 11940 bp, 11 predicted proteins | sample BiotimSIPDNA_2_FD_89707 | JGI IMG/M metagenome (GOLD analysis project Ga0123335, IMG submission 89707) | Anaerobic biogas reactor microbial communites from Washington, USA - Biogas_R2 time_0 SIP DNA | ecosystem: Engineered > Bioreactor > Anaerobic > Unclassified | place: Washington, USA... | reverse complement strand
TGGCTTGTTTAGCTTGACAAAGATAGAATTATCCTGATTAGTTAATAAACGGATCAAAATGCAAAAACGTATAAGCATATTCAAAACTCTGATACTGAATCCTGGCTGAAGCAAAAAATATTCATATTGCCTTTTAGGCTCTTTTCAGCGAATTGAACGGACATAGTCCATAACTTTTTTTGCAGCGTCAGTTTTCCCCTGTAGTTGGTATATCTGTGCCAAAAGTATATAACTGGGTTTATATGATGCATTCACTTTTATGGCTTTATCAAGATATTTCAATGCTGTTTCATAATCCTGGATCTGTGCATAAATAAGGCCGCAATAGTAATATGAAACTACATTTTTGGGATTCTTGCTCATGTTTTTTTTGAAAACTTTAAAAGCATCTTCAGATCTACCCAGGTTCATATATGCCATACCAAGTGTGTTCAGGGCAAGGTCATAATTGGGATAGTACTTCAGACAACTCGAAGCTGCAATAATGGCACTGTCATTATTCCCAGTTGAAAGGTAAACATTCGCCAGGTTAAGGTATGCCAGTTCATATTTGCTATCGTTTTTTATAGCCAGTTTAAACCATGGAATAGCCTGAGCAGCAAGCCCTGAATTCATAAGCTGATGTCCTCTCAGGTCGCTTCTGTCTTTCCGCTCAAGAATAGCACAAACCGGGACCCCGTCAACTTTAATGGTTTCAATAGTATTGGATGGCGGCCAGATATTTTTATTGAGCTGATAGGGATTAATATAGCTGTTAGCAATGATTGCATAGTCCCAGTCTGTATTTCCACGCTGATAGTAACGGATGTAAATAACACGCACTTTGTCTTTCAGGTTCCTGAAGTCATGCATTGTATTGATACTTAAGTTACTGGCAACAGTGATCTTCCTGCCTTCAGGAACATCTGCATTATGAATTTTCTCCTTTATCAGCCATTCAGCACCAGCCCTGAGTGAATGATAGAAATAATCCATTTCGTACTTTCCGTAAGCTTTTTTTGTTCCTCCAACAAGGGAATTGTAATATATATATTCATGAGGATGATTTGCAATGGTATGTTTTAAAGGCAAAATGAGCAATGCCAGAACGATTGCCGTACTGATCCAGCGAAAATACCGGTTGTTAATAGAATGAAACAGGTTGTTCATCCCCAGCGAAGCGATGATCGCGATAGCAGGATAAACAAAAAGCACGTGCCTCCATCCTCCGTATACGTTGGATCCCTTGTAAATAATGTAAGCTACCGGAAAAACCGAAACAAAAAGCAGGATCAGATACCACAGGGTATTTTGCTTCAGCAGTTTTTTATACAGGATGAAAAACAGAAGGAATCCTGCGATGATGAATTCGGGTATGGTGATCAATATATATTTCGGCAGGTAATAATTTGGTACATTATCTGACCAGATGATCTTTCCCTCAAAAAGCTGCCTGAGATTGGTAGCATATTGTTCCATGTATTTCATGGCTTCGATGGTATTGTTGATAGGTGATTTGTGGGAATAAGGCCAGAGAATGACCCCGATAATATACCCTGCCAGTGTTATTATGATTGCCTGAAAGAGGAGTTTCCATAATTTCTGAAGGTGGTCTTTCTTAAGCCATTCTTTCCATTGGGTAGTCAGAATGTAATAGAGTCCTGCAAAAAAAATAAAGTAAATACCCAGCAGGATACCTCCCACCCTGACACCGATGGTAAGACCGATGCCGAGCGAAATCAACCATCCGTTACGGAAAATTTTATCAGGATAATATTTCAGAAAACGAATGATGGCATAGATGGTAAAGATGTATGCAGCCGCAAAAGGTATGTCCTTTGGGTTGTTGAATGAATGCCCGAGGTATCTCGGGGAAAGGAACATGAATATAAGTGTCAGGATCCCTGCCCTCCATCCTCCAAGCATTACCGCAATCAATGCAGCAAACAGAATACCTGCCCACCCTGCAAGACTGTTAATTACATGTCGCACCAGGTATTCATCGTCCGGTTTAAAAACTTTGACTGCAATTACCGTAACTAGGTCGAAAACAGGGCCGTACATGTGCAGCACGCTGTTGTCGTAGTGCAGGCAGGCAGTATCTTTTCCCAGTGTTGCATAATAATTGAAAACATTTTTTCCATGTGGATAATGATAGGTTTCTTCATCACCCGATATACCTGATTTTAAACTGAGCACAGGCATCAGTACCATTAAAAAAATGGCAATTCCGTAGAAAATTTGCTTTTCGGTAATTTGTTTCAGTTGTAACATGGCCTTAAAATATTTGCCTTCAGTAGTTCTGTTAAGATATCTGGTTGTCAGTAGTTTTTGATAAACCAGCTGAGTGAAGGAATATCAATTTTCAGCAATACTACTAACAAAACGGAAAGAAAAAAAACATAGGCAATAAATCCTTTCTTCCTGAAGAGTTTTTCAGGATTCTGCACAATGGAATTCTTTTCAAAACCGATTTTCAGGTACCAGGTAAAAAGCAATGCAAGAAAAGGGAAGGATATTAACAATTCAATCCTGTGCTTTATAAGAAAAATGGCAAGGAAAAATGAAGAACACAATGCATAGAAAACGGTAGATGTAAGCAACTTATCTTCGGTATAATATTTAAACGACTGCCTGTAAAGCCTGGCAGTTTCGGGGTTGTTGATGAACCTGTATTCTGCAAATCTTTTTGTTGCCATCAGGAAGGCCCCGCCCATCCAGTAGGCAATAAGAATACTTGAAGGCGGAAAAAGGCTGATTCCCATAAGTTGCCACCCCAGGATAAACCTTACAGGATTATTTACAGATTCAGTCAACACATCCAGATATGTCACATCCTTTGCCCGCAAGGGCTTTACATTGTAGATGACTCCCATCAACAGAAAAAATACTTCCGTAATTAAAAACCGGACCGATACCATGGTGCTTAAAGCAAGGCCGCTCAATGCCAGGAGGGCATATTCGGTAAACACTATTCCGGCTTTCAGATTGGCCTGAACGGCGGGCCTGTTCTTTTTCACAGGATGAAACCTGTCGAATTCCATATCGAGCCATTCATTGATCACATAATTGGCAGATGCGATCAGGCAGGTCGCCAAAATCCCGGTAATTACCACCGGGATTGATCCGGGTGCAAATTTAAAATCCAGGTAATACAATCCCATGATCATTCCGGGGAACATGAAAACATTCTTGAACCAGTGATCGGGACGTGCAATGTGGATGTAATGTTTTATCATTGGGGATGTTTTTTTTCGCAAATTACCAGCCAGGAATCCATAAGGTTTACCGGTACTGTTATTTTCTGAAGAAAATCAGGGAGCCTCAAACGCATGAATTTTGGCAGAAAAGACAGGAACCTGACACCGAGATATTTCAACGAGAAATACCATGACGGGCGCATGCACCTGATAATACTGAAGCCGGTTTTTGCGAGAATTTGCTGAAGCGTTTTTTTATTGAAATAACCTATATGTGCAAATCTGTAATGCCACCATTTATAGCCTAATAATCTGGCAGCTATGGAATTAACATCAGGTGTTACCAGCACAAAAATCCCGTTATCCGCTAATTGTTCTTTCACTGATTCCAGCAGGTCAGCAGGCTTTGTAACATGTTCTATAACGTCTACAAGGGTAATGATATCATAGCTTTTTATAACCTCCGGATGTGGAAAAAATCCCTGAACGACAGGCAGGTTTCTTCCTGCTGCCTTACGCTGCAGCCATTTTGAAGGTTCTATCCCGGTACAGTCATACCCTTTTTCCAGTGCTGCTTCTATCATTATACCGCTTCCCGCACCTATGTCGAGGAGACTGCCAGATTTTTTTATCCTGCTGATAACCTTTACAAGTTTTTCTTCCTGGATTTTTCTTTCCTTACGGGTATTCTCATATTCAGGATCTTCAAGGTCTTCATAGAATTGAACCACCTTGTCGAGATCGGTACATTGAATGAAACCACATTGCCGGCACCTGCAAAGTTCTCCTGTTTTTCCATAATCGAAATTTGTAATGGCAAAATTCTTACTTGACAGGTCTCCGTCAGCATCTGATTTTTTGATGATATCAAGTTCCGGCGAACCACATACCCAGCATGCTGGTCTTTCAGAGTTCATAATGTTTTGATCTCCTCTGTTAACTTTTTGAAAAACAAACCTTTCCGTGCTTTATCGAAATCGATATTTATATAGGGGATACCTGCGCTCCTGGCGCCTGCCCCGTCCACTTCATCCCTGTCGCCAATATAAAGCGCCTTTGAAGGTTCGCAGCGGAAGTTATTACAAATCCATAAAAGTACTTTCCGGCTGGGTTTAAATTCATCCAATTCTTCATCAGCAGAACAATAACAGGCGTCAAAATGCAGGCCCATGGTTTCCATTTTTTCCCTGGCAGGATAGTCGGAATACGCTATCACCCGGATCCCTTTATGTTTTAATGTCCCGAAAAGATCATCAACATTCCTGAATTTCACCCTTTTCAGAAAGGGAATAGGAAGGTCATACATGTTTTTTTTAACGACGTACTGGATTTTTTCAGCCGCAATTCCCAGTTTTCCGCAACACCAGTTGTATTGTTCCTTGCCGATGTTATGTGTTTTCACATATCTGTGCTTCTCTCTTTCTTTTCTGAAACACGAGATAATTTGCAGCTCCCTGAAACCTGTCTGAAATGTAAGTAATTGTTTCATCAGTTTCATGGCAACAAGTTTCCTCAGTTTTTTCTGGTCGTACAGCGTCCCGTCTACATCGAATATAATTATCTCAGGTTTAGATGTAATATAGTTGCTGAGAGGTTGTCTCATCGCCGGTACTTTCAGTTTTTTCGTGTACAAAAATAATATTTATATGAGGCAATAAATAAAAAAGGTTGTCAGCTTGATGACAACCTATCAAATATATCTGTTAGAAAAGGAGTGTTACTTTTTGTGGATCTCATCCGATACGGAGAGTTTTTTTCTTCCTTTAGCCCTGCGGCGTGATATTACTTTCCTGCCTTCAACGGTAGACATTCTTTCCCTGAAGCCATGTTTGTTCTTTCTTTTCCTTACTGAGGGCTGAAATGTTCGTTTCATATTATATTTATTTTCAGGTTTGCAAAGATAAATGCTATTTTCTTATTACAAAAAAAAAAATAAGAATTAATACATTATTCGTTTGATAAGGTCTGAAAATTATGAAATTTGGCGTTATTTAAATTAATGGTCAGATATTTTACTTACTTAAACTCTTAATGATAGTGAAGAAATCAGGCAGGCTTATAAACTATTTGACAGGACTGATATTTACAGCATTTCTTATATCGGGTTGTAACCAGTCACAAAAAGGAGAACAGGTTACTGTTGAAATAAACAGGTTTGAAAAGGACCTCTTTCGCATAAGTGTGTACAATCTCAGGGACAGTATCGATTTTCTGCATGAAAAGTATCCTGCTTTTTTTCCCCTGTTCGTCGGGGAAATTTTGGAAATAAACGATACATCACCTGCTGTTATTGCCGACGGGGTAGTTTCGTTCGTCACAGATTTTACCATTTACAGAGTAAGTAAACATATTAAAGAAGTCTTTTCTTCTCTGGACAATTACGAATCAGGGCTTTCCCAGGCTTTTACCAGTTATAAACTTAATTTCCCTGATAAGGATGTTCCAAAGGTATTATCATGCATTACAGGTTTTAACCAGTCGATGATAACTTCAGATAGCCTGCTGGCGATCGGACTTGATAAATATCTTGGTGCTGAAGATGAGTTTTACAAGCTTCTTTATCCTCCCGTCCCCGTCTATCTCCGGTCGGCGATGATACCGGAAAGAATTGTGCCTGATGCCATGATGGCCTGGACACTCACTGAATTTCCTTACCATGATGATAAAAACAATCTGCTCTCGCAGATAATCTTCCATGGGCGGGCATACTATATGGTTAATGAATTGATTCCGGGAGTAAATGATACGCTCTTGTGGGGGTTCAGCAGACCACAAATGAATTTTTGTCTGAAAAATGAAAAACCCATGTGGGAATATCTGATCGAACACAAAAAACTATTTACCACCGACCCATTCACCATAAGCCAGTTCATCAATGAAGCCCCATTTACAAAAGATTTTTCCCGGGAAAGTCCAGGCAGGGTTGCTATATGGCTGGGTTACAGGATTGTGAGCTCGTTTATGGCAAAAAACCGGGATGTCACGCTAAACGAGCTTATGGCTAAAACCGATTACCAGGAAATCCTTAACTTGTCAAAATATAACCCCTAATTAAATTGTTGATGACTAAACGGGCCGTTTTTCTTTTTTTTCTTTCGGTAACTGTGGCATGGTCACAGGCCGATACCATACCTGCGCTCTGGACAGAAGGGTTGAATTATATGGAGGAGGCTGATTACCTGCGTGGTTATGAGGCTTTTACGAAATATCTTGAATTATATCCTGATAATGCACAGGCTTATCATAACAGGGCTATATGTCTTTACAAACTTGGTGATGCAGAGGCAAGCTGTGATGATCTGGCAAATGCTTCAGCAATGGGTTCCGGGAAAAACTCATGGCTTGAAAGCCGGTTGTGCCATAATGATTTTGTGAGGAATCAACAACTCCGGCATTATTACCGTAATGAAGAGACTTACCCTGAAAGAGGTTACCGCCCCATTTATGACAGGCAGGATTCTTTACGCGGCTCAATTTATCCACGGCGTGCCTGTTATGATGTGTTTTTTTATGATCTCACTGTAAAAATTATTCCTGGCAAAAAATCAATTGAAGGCAGCAATACCATTTGGTTCAAAGGAGTTGAAACCAGCAATGAGATCCAGGTTGATCTTGCAGAGAAATTTACAATTGAAAGCATTTCAATGAATCACGATGAATTGCAGTTTACCCGCGAAGGGGATGCTGTTTTCATCACCCTTTCAGTAGAACCCGAAAAAGATTACAACATCACCATAGAATATTCGGGTGCCCCGGATGTTGCCATAAGGCCTCCCTGGTTTTCCGGCTTTGTCTGGAGACGCGACAGGAAATTAAACCGCTGGGTTAGTGTAACAAGTGAATATAAAGGAGCAAGCTTATGGTGGCCGCTGAAAGACCATCTGACCGACAGGCCCGATTCCATGGCTATCAATATTGAAGCGCCTGACAAATTTGATGTAATAAGCAACGGGCAATTCAGGGGCAGGGAACCGGCAGGCAGGAATTTCCTCCGGCACAAGTGGTTTGTAAACTATCCTATCAATAGTTACAATGTTACATTCTACATGGGTAAATATGATCAGATTTATGATACTGTGTTTACCGGGATCGACACCTTGCCGGTAAGGTATGATGTAATGCCTTACAATAAGGAAAAGGCAGAGAAACATTTTACTCAGGCTGCTGACGTGCTGAGGGTTTATAGCAATGCTTTTGGCCCGTTCCCTTTCCCCAAAGATAATTTCCGTATGGTTGAGGCACCTTATGAGGGAATGGAACACCAGACTGCTATCGCTTATGGTTATTCGTACAGTAACAGGAACAATTCCATTACATACCTGAACCGTAATTACGACTATATCATTGTCCATGAAGCGGCTCATGAATGGTGGGGCAATGCGGTTGCTGCTTCCGATTATGCAGATATCTGGCTTCACGAGGGTTTTGCAACCTATGCCGAGATATTATTCATCGAAGCCATGGATGGTTATCAGGCTTCAATAAATGAGCTGCATAACCGTATGCAGTTTATTCTCAACATCTGGCCCATGGTGCAGAACCGTAATGTGAACGAAAACAGCTTTGTGGGAGGAGATGTGTATAATAAGGGCGCCGCAATGATCCATTGTTTTCGGTCTACCTTAAATAATGATTCCTTATTTATGAACCTGTTACGGGATTTCAATCTTGCCTTCAGAAGGAAAACAATTACTACCGACGATTTTCTCAGTTACGTAAATGATTATACAAAGAAGGATTACACCGATTTCTTTAATAAGTACCTTTATGAAACTGAATTACCGCTTTTAAAATATACGTATGAGCGTGCCGGTGATGGAATTATTCTTTCCTACTTCTGGAGTGGGGTGAGAAATGGATTTGAAATGCCATTTTCAATCACCACCTTTCCTGATAAAAAAGCTTACAGGATTGAGGCCACCACAAAACGGCAGGAAGTATTTATTCCCGGCACTGAATCACTCAGTTTTTTTAACGATGCCATATTGCCGGAAAACTGTCCGCGCAACGGACTGACCTATTACCGTACCAAATGCGTGAACAGCGGTTATGAGGATCAGCCGGAAGATGGTACGCAGTGGGTGATAAAATAAGATTTTACAGGATATACCTGATTATAAACAACGCCGCCAATACATAAAGAATTACAGGCATTTCCCTCCAGCGTCCCGTGATCAGTCTGAGCAACACATAGCTTAGTACCCCGAAGGATATCCCCTCGCTTATGCTGAAAGCCAGGGGCATTATGATTATTGTCAGGAATGCAGGGATGGAATCAAGATAATTTTCAAGTTCCACCCTGGTGATGGGCGTAATCATAAACAAGCCGATGATAATAAGTGCCGGTGCTGTTGCGGCAGCTGGTATCATCAGGAAAACAGGGGCCAGAAATAATACGACGATAAAAAGTATACCAACAACCAGTGAGGTTAACCCGGTCCTGCCTCCGGCAGTGATTCCGGCCGTGCTTTCCACATATGTTGTTACTGTACTGGTTCCCAGTATGGCACCGACAGTTGTCCCGACAGCATCGGCAAACAATGCCTGCCTGGCCCTGGGAACGTTCCCCTTTTTATCAAGCATGTTTGCTTTAGAACTCACTCCCACCAACGTTCCTACAGTATCGAACATATCAACAAACAGGAAAGTGAATACCACAATATAGATATCAGGCCTCAGGAAATCTTTGAAAGAGAATTGCAGGAAAGTGGGTTCCAGTGATGGGGGTAAATCAATAACAGGCATCTGGGGAATTTTTGTGATACCAAGGGGTATGCCCAGCAATGCTGCAGCAACGATACCGATCAGGATGGCCCCCTGGACTTTCAGGATCAATAATACACTGATTATAAGTAAGCCCGACAAGGTGATCCACACATGAGGATCATTCAGTGCGCCCATTTTTACCAATGTGTTGGCATCGGAAATGATAATATTCCCGTTGTGAAAGCCCATAAGTGCAACAAACAACCCGATACCTACGGATATGGCATGTTTCAGTGGCATGGGAATGCTGTTCACGATGACTTCCCTGATATTGAATAAGGTCAGCAGTATAAAGATAATTCCTTCAATAAAGACTGCTGTAAGTGCGGTTTGCCAGGAATATCCCATGGCCAGTACAACTGTGTAAGAGAAGAAGGCATTTAGTCCCATGCCGGGTGCAAGGGCGAAAGGCAAATTGGCCACAAAGGCCATCACCAGGGTTGCTATTGCAGAAGACAGAGCGGTGGCTGTAAAAATTGCCCCGCGGTCCATTCCTGAAACCCCAAGGATATTCGGATTTACCGCCAGAATATATGCCATGGTCATGAATGTGGTAATGCCGGCAATGATCTCGGTCCTGGTCCTGGTATTATTTTCTTTCAGATGAAAAATCTTTTCAAACATGGGTATTGGATTAAGTCTTATTCAAAAATACGAATACGGGAGGATTAGCATTGTCAATTTCCATTGTATTAATTAACCGTACTTTTGTTATTTTTATGGAATAACAATAATAATATGTCCAGACTTTTCACTTTTCTATCCCTGATGCTCATGCTTTTTTCATGCAACCGGCATCTGAAGAATGTAGTAAAGGCAGGTGATTGTATTTCAGGAGATTCAGCTTTTATTCCTGAAGTAATTACCAGTTATGACAACTACAAAATGGTTTTTTATAAAGATGCTTCACTGGTTATTTCTGAAGCGGGAACTCCTGAAGTAAAATCAGGTAATAAACTGGTATTTGAATATCTCTATCACAAAAAACCTGCGAAACAGAAGAAGGATGCCGGTTATAATGAAAGAATCTTATTTGAGGCGGATCCCTTATCAGGAACTTTTTTACTGTCAGATGATGAATTAAAAGCGGCCCATGCTGCCTATGGCAATTTATGTTTCTGTCCTGATGCCGGCTATCACCAGATCACAGTAGGTTGCATTAAGGGAACCGAAACAGGGACCGGGGTATGGCATATAGAAATGAATATCAAAGCTTACGGACAGGAGCGGGTATTTACAAAAATGCTATCGGAAAAGTTCTTGCTGACAGAATGAATTATAGGTCACACCTCAGGCCCAATGTGGGAAAAACTTCGATCCTACTGCTGCCTGGTATGAAATTTTTAGATATTTTGAACTCACTACCTACAGCCAGTTTTTTTGTCATGTAAAACCATACCTGAGGTTCAGAATAAAAAACCGGAATTTTTTTACCTTCCCCGTTGTCCTGGCTCCATAAATCAAAATAGCCGGTCAGCGTTATTTTTCCTTCCATCAAAGGATAATACCATGATAAGGTAAATTGTGCGTCAGGAGCTTTTGAGATCCGGGTATACTTGTACATCAGCATGGCATTCAGACTAAGACCTCCTTTTACAATCCCGTATTCAATTCCTCCCAACCATGCTGCAGCCAGGTTGGTCCCGGTTATGAGTGTGTCCAATGGAAAAATCGCCAGGCCGTCGTTGTATTCGGCATGTAGCATCAGATTTTTAAGAATATTATGGTTTTTGAAAAATGGGAATGTGAAAGTCCTGGAAATTTCGAAATAGGCTAGCGAAGCGCCTCTGGGTCTATCTTCAGAGTTGAATTCCATATCGGTAAAAAAGAATGTATATCCTGAACTGTCGGGCTTAAAAATCTCGAAAGTACCTACCAGGAATTGCCGTTTCAAACCATCAGACTGTTTCCCGAAATCGTAGTGGAGTTGTATATTCTGACTATAAATGTTTGCTGACAGAAATGCCAGCATTATGGAGAAAAAAGAATGTTTCATCATCTAGTTTTTTACGTGGTTAGCTAGTACACGGGCGGCAAAGGTAAAATAATTTTTAGAAAACAGAAGCAAATTAATCCTGATCGCTTAGTAAAACATTCAAACCGGTAGTGAGGGAGGGTGAATTCCCTGATAGCGAAGAATATCCTTGTCAGGAGTGTAAAAATCAATAATCATAAATTCTGTGCTGCCATCCACATTATATTCAACCAGTATTTCAGAAGTGACAGGAAAAGTTGAAACACAGGCATAACAATTTAAAGATGCGATCAGTTTAGTACAATGATTATTGATACGGTGGACTAATATTGTAAGGTTTGCGAGGTGACCTGTTGGATCTTCAGCTGTAGGTCTTGGATAAAGATCGGAAGTAAGCCGCTCTATTTCATTTTTTACTGTAAACTCATCAGTTTGCGAAAGGCCGTTTAAGAGTATTTCACAGTCTGGTGCCTCCGGACCTTTTTCGCTGCAACAATAAACTGCCAGTAGTGTTATAATTACAGGCAGGATGATATTTTTCATATAAATATATCGTTCATTAATAATTACATCAATAATAACGCGTCACTTAATCTGTTAACTTTGCAAGTCCATACCGTTAATCCAGGATGATCAGCAAATACACACATATTTTTTTCGACCTTGACAGGACATTATGGGATTTTCGAAAAAATTCCGCAGAAGCCCTTATCGATATAATAGATAAGTTTTCATTCAATGATTTTGTTCAGAACAATGAAGAGTTTATACTGAAATATAATTACTATAATGACAGGCTTTGGGAATATTACAGGTCTGGCCGTATACGGAAGTCGGAACTTAAGTATGAGAGGTTCAGACTTTTACTGAAAGATTTCAATATCAAGGATCATGGCAATCTGGTTACGGAAGTCAGTAATTATTATATGAATATTGCCCCGGCCAAGACTTCTTTAATAGCCAATGCCATGGAAATATTAAAGTATCTGTCGGCAACATATCCCATTTATATCGTAACGA
>Ga0123335_1007657_pt1 | contig 11943 bp, 12 predicted proteins | sample BiotimSIPDNA_2_FD_89707 | JGI IMG/M metagenome (GOLD analysis project Ga0123335, IMG submission 89707) | Anaerobic biogas reactor microbial communites from Washington, USA - Biogas_R2 time_0 SIP DNA | ecosystem: Engineered > Bioreactor > Anaerobic > Unclassified | place: Washington, USA... | reverse complement strand
AGGCGGAAAGAAGATAGAGTTTAAAGATAAGATCACATTTTTAGAGCACGCCGAAAACCACTGGTGATAAGAAAGGGTGGATAGCATGAATGACAAGAAGCTTTCGGTAAAAACAAAACTCCTGTTCGGCTCGGGAGATTTCGGTATGCAGGTTCTGACCGCCTTCATTCAGTTCTGCCAGTTGGCATATTATACGGATGTCTGCGGCATACAGCCCGGTCTTGCCGGAACAGCGATACTCGTGGGCAAACTCAGCTGGGATATGATAAACGACATACTCTTCGGCTGGTTGGAGGACAGAACCAAGTCGAAGCTTGGCCGCAGGAGGCCGTACCTCATCTTTTGTGCCGTGCCGCTCATGCTGACGTTCTGGCTCATGCTGTCTCTTCCGACAGGCATGTCAAACGTCAAGGCGTTTTTTGCGATCATCGGAACGGCACTTTTATTCGACACCTTCTCAACTCTCGTGACTACGGCGTATTCCGCCATGACAGCGGAACTCACGGTGGACTACAACGAGAGAACGAGCGTCGCGACATACAGAATGATGTTCAATATAGCGGGCTACCTTCTCGGCGCTGCCGCATCTTTCCTTCTCGGTGACATCATCATCAGCACGTTCGGCGTGACCAAACAGCAGGCGTATTCCATAATGGGTCTTTTCTTCGGCTTTCTCGCCTGCCTGAGCTCGCTTATAGTCGGTCTTTTCGTTACGAACAAGCCCGCCGTTGAAAGTGAGCCAAGCACGATACCCGCTTTCAAGGCGATACTGTCGGTATTTAAGAACAAGCCCTTCAACAGATACATGTTCATAAACCTTTTCATGAGCTGCGCGTTCACGGTTGTAATGACTGTCGTATCGTACTATATATTTATTTCTCTGAATCTTACGGGAAGCTTTGACTTCCTTATAACCGTTGGCGTCATGATGGTCGTGCTTTCCGTCTGCATTATCCCGTGTTCAAAGGTTGTCATGAAGATAGGCAAGGCAAAGACGTATGCCCTCGGTCTCGGCATAGCGTCGGTCGCTCTTTTAGCCGGCACGTTCATTACCAAGGCTGACTCAGGCAATACGTCATTGACACTGATGGCAATCATTGCTGTAGCCGCGGTCGCCGGAGTTGGCTTTTCGAGCCAATGGGTTAGCCCGCATTCGATGATCCCGGATGTCGTTGAATACGATGAGCTAATGACAGGTGAGAGGAGAGAAGGCCTTTATTATGGTGTAAACTGCATGGTCGGCAAGGTGTCTGGCGCTCTCGGAAGCGCGATAGTCGGATGGATTCTCGAGTTCGGCGGTTACGACGCAACACTTCCCATGGTATCCCAGATAATGACTATGAAGCTCGACTATTCCATACGTTTCCTTTTCGGCATATTGCCCGCGGCACTTCTTTTCATTTGTATTCCGCTCCTAATGAAGTATCCGATCACCAAGGAATCTCACGCCGCGGTACTTGAAGAGCTCCGGAAAAGGAAAGAAAGCAAAGTAAAGCTAGTATAAAAACGCGGTAGGAAGACCCAGGCAAACTGAACGATATTTTTAATTTAAGAAAACCCCCGGCCTAGCCGGGGGTTACTTATTGGTTAAGAATAACAATTCTCAGCGGTTGCCCATCATCTTTAGCAGGGTCTGAATGACCAAAGCACCTGATTGAGTGCGTTCCGGCGTACCGCCGAGCGTGCTTGATTTTGCGAGAGCGGACATGATCGCTTCCAGATCTGAGCGGCCGCTTTTCTTAGCAGCATAGTAGCGTAAAGCGCCCGAAAGAAGATCGCCAGCAGTGAGGCCGTTGCTCTTATCAGCAAGCTGGCCAGAAGAACCACCTGAAAGCCCCCCAAGGAGCGAGCCAATCAGATCTTCTGGTGAAGGTTCGCGCTTTTGAGAACTGCTCCCACCGCTCAACAGACTGCCAAGCAGGGTCTCCATCAGACCGCCGTCTTGATTCTGTTGGGGCTGCTGGCTTTGTGGCGGTTGCTGACCGCCGCTCAAGAGTCCTCCAAGCAATGAGGTAAGCAGGTCACCACCGGGCTGTTGGGGTTCGGGTTGCCTTTGCTGAGGTTGTTGAGTTTCTTGAGCCCCGCCCACCAGGCCACCGAGCAAGGTGGTCAACAGATCGCCGCCTTGTTCTGGTTGGGATTTGGGTTGCTGTGGTGGTTGTTGTTTGGTTTGACCACCAATCAGACTGCCTAACAGGGTCGTCAACAAACCCTCGTTTCCTGCAGATGGCTGAGATTGCTGCTGTGTTTGAGGCTGAGCAGGCGCACTGCCCATCATTGCTTCAATCAGAGTGCCGATCGTGTCGGGGGTAACTGACTTGCCTTCGAAACTCTTAGCGGCTCTTCCGAGACCATCAGCATAAATCTGCCCTGAACCGCTTTTCGACAATTTCTTGAGTCGTTCGCTGGCGTATTCAAGCTGTTGTGCGGGTGATTTGGCGCGTTTGGATTTGACAGCTTTCTGAACAGTCTGAAAGGTTTTAACCATGTTGTCGCCATGGTTGTGATTGGTTTTGTCAGCTTCGTTTAACTGCTGCTGGTTCGCAACCAAGGTTTTGGTAATCTCACCAAAAATGGTTGAGAGATCAAATTCGTTTGCCATGCTGAACACTCAACTTACTTATTCGTTAATTCCTCTGGAAGTTGAGGGATCTCAAGCACCTGGCCAGCACGAATAATGTTCATGTTGTCGCCGATGACAGCTTTATTGAATTCGTAAATTAGCTTGTAGTAGGGGGGGGTGGCGTGGCCATAGTAGCGCAGGGCGATATGGCTCAGGGTTTCGTCGCCACTGACTGTATGGGTAGCGAGGATGTTGGCTTTTGCCTCAGCGGCTGCCTCGGCAGCTTTTTCGGCAACTTCGGCCTGGATAGCCTGGCGCTGCTTCTCAGCGGTGGCCGCCGCTTCTTCGCGGGCTTTAGCTAATTCAGCGGCCTGCTTATCCGCTTGCGCTTTAATCGCCTGGCGCTGCTGTTCAGCAAGCTCCGCGGCTTTCTTCTTGGCCTCGGCTTCTTTTGCCAGTTCATCTCTATTGCTGAATAAATCACCTATGCGTTCAAAAAATCCTTTTTTCTTCTCGGTTGCCATAATGTCTCCTATTCTTGGCTTAAAAATGTATTTCCCTATCTGATTCAACCATCGAACAGGTAAATATGTCAGGGGGATTGTTTCAAAAATTATAACTCTTATTTACCGAATAAACTCAGTTTGTCCAAAGAAGCTAAGCAAGGTTAATAAATTAGAATAACATCTAATATTTTGACTTATGGATGAGAACATGCTATAATCGCGTCATTCAAAAAGTTCAGGAAGGTTCAATGGCGGAACTGAGAATTAACGACTTACACGTTGAGGTCGCGGGGAAAGAGATTATCCGCGGCTTTAATTTGTCTGTAAAACAAGGCGAAGTACATGCCTTGATGGGTCCGAACGGAACTGGAAAATCCACGCTGGCTTATGCGTTGATGGGCCATCCGCGGTACGTAATCACGCAGGGCGATATTAGCATTAACGGTCAAAGTTTGCTTGGGCTTTCAACAGACGAGCGCTCACACCTGGGGCTGTTCCTGGCATTTCAATACCCGGTTGCCATCCCCGGGGTGACGTTGGCAAATTTTTTACGTGTAGCGGTAAACGCTAAAAATCGTGCGCTCAATGGGGATGAGAAGGGAATTTCGATCGTTAAATTCCGCAAGCTCCTCAAGAACAAGATGGACCTGCTGCGCATGGATCATTCATTTGGCGGCCGTTATTTGAACGAGGGTTTTTCGGGTGGTGAGAAGAAACGCGCGGAAATCCTGCAAATGGCCATGCTTGAGCCGCGTTTTGCGGTGCTGGATGAGACAGACTCCGGCTTAGATATTGACGCTTTACGTATCGTCTCTGAAGGAGTAAACACTCTGGGCGGCGATCATCTCGGGGTATTGGTGATTACCCATTATCAGCGCATGCTGAATTACATTAAACCTGATTTCGTGCATATCATGTTCGAAGGCTGCATTGTTGAGTCTGGCGGCGCGGAAATGGCCTTGAAGCTTGAAGAGAACGGTTATGACTGGGTCCGTGAAAAACATGGGACAGGGGGCGATAGCGCCGAGAAAGCACTCTGAGCATTATGGCTGATATCCATCATCAGGAATTCCTGACTACCCTCGGAGATAGTTATCAATACGGATTTAGCGATCCGGAAACTCACGCCTTTAAAAGCGAAAGAGGTTTGAGCGAGGACGTCATTCGTAAGATTTCAGCTTTTAAAGAAGAACCGCAATGGATGTTGGATTTTCGTTTGAAAGCATATGACCATTTCATCCATCGACCGATGCCGGGCTGGGGACCAGACTTGTCGGGGTTGAATCTGGATAACATTCACTACTATGTACGGCCTTCGCAAATTGGCAGCAAGTCATGGGAGGATGTGCCTGATACGATCAAGAACACGTTTGATAAATTGGGCATTCCTGAAGCTGAGCAGAAATTTCTGTCTGGTGTCGGCGCCCAGTATGACTCTGAGATGGTCTATCATAACATTCAGGAATCACTCGAAAAACAAGGCGTGATTTTTTTAAGCATTGAAAACGGTTTAAAAGAATATCCTGATTTGTTTCGCGAATACTTCTCTACGGTTGTTCCGATTCAAGACAACAAATTTGCCGCTTTGAACAGCGCAGTCTGGTCGGGCGGATCGTTCGTTTATGTGCCTAAAGGCGTCAAAGTTGACCTGCCACTGCAGGCTTATTTCAGGCTCAATAATGCCAGCATCGGGCAGTTCGAACGCTCGCTAATCATCGCGGATGAAGGCGCTCAAGTTCATTATGTTGAGGGCTGTACAGCGCCGCTCTATCGTGAGGAATCTTTCCACAGCGGCGTGATCGAGATTGTAGTCAAGAAAAATGCCAGGGTGAGATATACGACTATCCAAAACTGGTCTACAAATGTTTATAATCTGGTTACCCAGCGCGCCAATGTGTTTGAAAACGCCACGATGGAATGGGTGGATGCCAATCTTGGCTCGCGGGTGACCATGAAGTATCCCTCCTGTTTTCTGCGCGGTGAAGGGGCGCATGGCGAAATGCTCTCGGTCGCGTTTGCCGGACCAGGTCAGGTACAGGATACTGGCTCGAAAATGATCCATTTTGCGCCAAACACTTCGAGCAAGATTACTTCGAAATCAATTTCGCGTGGGGATGGCCGGGCTTCTTACAGGGGATTGGTGAGAGTCGCCCGCAAGGCGGAAAATTCCCGCTCGAATGTCGCATGTGACGCACTGTTGCTCAATCCGGAATCCCGTTCAGATACCTACCCGACGATTGACATCCACAATAAAGAAGTCACAGTCGGCCATGAGGCTACGGTCAGTAAAATTGACGAGGAGCAGTTGTTCTACCTGAACAGCCGGGGCTTGAGCAATGAAGAAGCCACGACAATGGTTGTTTCGGGGTTTATTGAGCCATTGGTCAAGGAACTGCCCATGGAATACGCGGTTGAGATGAATCGCCTGATTCAGCTGCAAATGGTTGGATCGGTAGGGTAAACATGACTGATCACAGATATTTATCCCTTCCTATCGTGGATGCCGAAAAGTTCCCGGGCGGGCTGGAGCTGCCAGCTAATGAGCAAGATCAGAAAATCAAAGACTTTCGCGAGCGGCATTGGAAAACAGCTTTGGCGCTTGATTTCCCGGGTAATAAGGATGAGAACTGGCGCTGGGTGAATTTTAAAAACTTCCCTGACATCTTCAACAGGGAAGAAATAAAAACCGGGCTGGCGATTTCTTATGTTGACGAAAAGGGAAGCCAGCAGGATAAAACGCCTGAGGGTGTGATCTTGACTGATCTCAGAACGGCCCAGGCGAAACATGTCGAAAAATGGTCCAGCCTTGCTGGAACGATTGTAGGCACGCATGGTGATAAATTCAGGGCGATGACCGCTGCGCTGGCGAATAGCGGTGTTTTTATTTCAGTTCCCAAAGGCGCCAACCTGCCCGGCAAGATTGTCATTGAAGTGAATTATCAGGCGCAAAACTCAGGCAGCGCTTTCAGCCACCACATTTTAAATCTGCATGAAAACGCTTCCGCAACCGTGATCCTAAAATTGACCGGTAATGAAAAACCAGAACCGTCCTTAATCTCCAGCTTATTTGAAATCAGACTGGAAAAAGGCGCAAGGTTAAACCTGACCGAGGTTCAGGCTTTGCCGTCGCAAATTTGGTATTTAAGCCATGAGAAAGCGGTTGTAGCTGCGGACGCGAGTTTGACCTGGAATTATGCCGCGCTTGGCGCGAATACCACAAAGAATTTTGTGACTATTGATTTGGACGGCGAAGGCGCTGAGGCGCTGGCGCGAGGAGTTTATTTCGCCGGGAAAGGTCAGCATTTTGATCTTGATACGCAGCAGAATCATAACGCGAAACATACAACAAGCGACTTGCTTTATAAAGGCGCGGCAAACAGCGATGGCCGAGCAACGTGGGAAGGCATGATTTATGTCGACCCGATCGCACAGCAGGCTGATGGATTCCAGACCAATCGCAACCTGATCCTGAGTGATCAGGCCGAGATCAACGCCATCCCGGGTCTGGAGATCAACGCAGATGATGTCAAGTGCTCTCATGGTGCCACAGTCGGCAGACTGAACGAAGACGAGCTTTTCTACCTTCAGTCTCGTGGAATTCCATTGGATGAAGCTCAAGTATTGGTTATTCAAGGTTTCTTTGCTGGGATTCTGGACGAAGTTCTGGACGAAAGCACACGAAATTATCTCAGCCGCAGTATTACTGAGAAGTTGTTGTTAAATTAACGAGTGGAGGAATTATGCCTGTAGGTAGATTTTTGAGACCACCTGGCGCTGAACAGGCTTTTCGTGTGGGGGACAAAGTGGAAGTGAAATGCGACCATGATCTGAAAGGTGTCAGAGTGAATGGCTGGCTGAAAGGCACTGTTGTGCAGGTTGAGAATAAAATGCTGGCTGTACAGTTCAAAAGTGATATTTTTTTGACTGATGGGTGGATGGTGCCGGATAGGATTCTCTGGTATCCATTTGACTCGTCTAATTTGCGGCCTGTTCAGCCCAAAAAGACGATTGAAGAAACAAAAGCTGCATTGCTTTAATAGACATGACGCATTAAAACAAAAACAGCCGTCAGGCTGTTTTTGTTTTAATTGTTCAAACGTTAAGCTCCAAACTGGCCGACAATGCGAATGATGTCAAATCCTTCGGCGAAAGGGCGCTCAGCCAGCGCGCCATGCCGAACGGCAGTGGCGCGAATCACATCAGGCGAGAAGTAATATCGGTCTTTATAAGTTTTGTATTTGCTGAGTGCGGCTATCTTTTGGTTGACGGCCTGTTCGCTCACCTCAGCCAGAAAATGCGGAAAGAATCCGTAGGATGAGCGTAAGACGTCATATCCCAACACTGTAGTACCGCGAAAAGCGCGCATTGCTTCCTGAGTCAGGGTGACATGATCCTGATGGATATCCTGACTGGTGTGCACAAAAACAATTTGTGGTTGAAGATGACGTTTCAACTCGAGCATTTTCTCGAGGATCTCCTGGCGATGGTCTGGGAAGCGCCGGGTTTCAAAGGCGCCCAGTTCGATCTGGTAGTCGGTGAGGCCGAGCGCGTGCATGCTTTCGATGTGTTCAGAAACAAGATTTGAGAGGTCTGGGTTCTTTTGATTATCCGAAAAAGTCATGCAGTAAATCGAGGCGGCTTTGCCGAGCAGGTCTGCGATCAACGCGCCGCAACCCAGTTCGATATCATCAGGGTGGGCTCCAAGGAAGAGCAGACTTTGGCCGTAGAAGGTCATGTTTGTCATGCTTGCCTACTTGGTAGCGATGAAGCCGCCAACCACTTTGGTCATCACGATCTGGCCGTCGCGTTCGATGCGCTTCCGGGCGACATTCTCAATCTGGTTCATCACCTTTTCAAATTCCTCGTGGGTCTCAAAAAGTGAGTTCCAGAGCTTGCGATCTTCGCTCATTGACGCGCGAGTGTAGACCATGAATGGCTCTGCGGTCTCAAATGTAAGCGGGTTCTCGAAGATGTGCTGTTCGGTCGAACTGAACAATTTTTGCATCGTGCCGTAAATCTGGGAGGCATACCGCGAGCTCCCGGGCATGGGAGGGATGGCTTTTCCGGTTGCTTCACGGATGATGTCATAAAAAACCTGTTTATTGCTTGGCATCGGTCCAGTGCTGAAGAGCCGTCCGCCTGGCTTGAGCACGCGATGCATCTCGCCAATCGTAAAGGGGATATCCTGAGCGTAATAAATGGCGAAGCAGACCGAAATCAGGTCATAGGTGTCATCGGGGAGGTTGAATTTCTGGTTGAAATCAAGCAGTTCGAAACGAACCGCATTATCGATTTTTTTGTTTTCAATGCGGGCCTGATCCAACAGGGATGCGGACACATCCGTGCCAGTGATATCAGCCTGACCTTTTAAGTGGTGATAAAACGAGAAACATTGTTTGCCAGCGCCTGCGCCAATATCGAGGATTTTGATGCCGGGTTGAAGGTCTAAGGTCTCCAACATCCATACATCAATGTCTCGCGCGCCATACTGACTATGAATGTCAATTCGTTTGAGAAGATCGTTTGTGGTTTCTTGAAAATTAATTTTCATATTGCCTGCCTTTTTTCAGAATGAGCACCATTTTAGCCAATCAGCCCCTAAGGGTCAACTAACAGATGCGGGGCAGCATCTCACCCGCCAACATATCGAGCACGCGGGTGGTACCGAATGGAGTTTTTAAGAGCAATCGCGCTTTCTCGACGTTGACCACCCGGCCAATCACAGCTGCGTTTCTGCCATAGGGGTTGGTTTTCAGCACTTCGATCGCTTTAGAGGCTTTTGCCTCAGGCAAAATGACGATCGCTTTGCCTTCATTGGCGAGATAGAGCGGATCGAGGCCCAACATGGAACAAGCGGCCCATACGGGTTGGTCAATCGGAATAGAAGCTTCGTCAAGCTCAATCGTCACGCCGGATTGGCGCGTGATTTCGACCAGGGTAGTGGCCAGGCCTCCCCGTGTGGGGTCGCGGAGGACGTGGACATCATCGATTTCTGCCAGCAAAGCAGAGGTGAGGTGATTCAGAGGGGCGGTATCAGATTCAACGCCGCTCTGAAAGCCGAGATTGCCGCGCGCTTCGGCGATGGCGATGGTATGGTTACCCAGTGAGCCGGTGACAATGACGGCATCGCCTGGTCGGGCCTGGTCGCCCGCGATCAGGCGACCAGCCGGGAGCAGCCCAAACCCGGTAGTGCTGATAAAGAGGCCATCCGCTTTGCCTTTTTCGGTAACCTTGGTGTCTGCCGCCACGATCGATATACCGGCTTCCGCGCAAGCGGAACTCATCGAAAGCGCGATTTGTTCGAGCTGGTCGATCGGAAACCCTTCTTCGATTACAAAACTGACGGTGAGGTACTTCGGATCAGCCCCCATCATTGCCACATCGTTGACTGTGCCGCACACAGCGAGTCGGCCAATGTCACCGCCGGCAAAAAAGAGGGGCGTGACAATATGGGCGTCTGTCGAGACAACCAGTTTTTGTTGGGCGGTTTGGGATGCCAGATCGATTAGCGCTCCATCGTTGCCCTGCGTAAGGGCAGGATGGTTGAAGTGTTTCTGAAAAACATCGCTGATCAACTGGTGGGTCAACTGTCCACCGCTGCCGTGCCCGATGGTAACCTGGGCGTGATGAGCGAGCGGCAGCGGACAAATCGGGCTTTGAAATATGGGCAAATCGTTCATTAGTTGGCTTTCTGATAACGATAATAGGCCGCGCATGCGCCTTCGCTTGACACCATCGGCGCGCCTAATGGAGAAGTTGGCGTACAGGCTTTGCCGAAGGCAGGGCAATCAGGCGGCTTAGCGACGCCAGTCAAAACCTGGCCGGCAATGCAGACGCTTGATTCAGCGACAGGAGAGGCGTCAACCTGAAAGCGCCTGACCGCGTCAAAAGCTGAAAACGCGGAGCGCAACCCCAAACCTGAGAGGGGAATGGTGCCAATGCCGCGCCATTGCCTGTCGACCGGCTTAAAAACTGTGCGGATCATGGTTTGGGCAGTCAGGTTGCCCCCTTTTGTCACCACGCGACCATAAGCGTTTTCAACCCTGGCTGTGCCGGTTTCGAGCTGGTGGATGGTCATTAGAATGCCGGTCAAAAGCTCGTCTGGTTTGAAACCCGTAACCACGATCGGACAGGAAAATTCTTCAGCCAGCGGTTCATATTCAGTGTAACCCATCACTGCGCAGACATGGCCAGCGGCCAGAAAAGCGTTGACCTGATTATTGGGGCTGGAAAGGATCGCACGAATGGCGGGGGGAACCAGCACGTTGGCGGGCAAAATCGAGAAGTTCTGAATCTGATTGCGCTGGGCGTGTATGAGGCTGGCGGCGATGGATGGTACGGTGGTTTCAAAACCGATCGCAAAGAAAACGACCTGCTTATCGGGGTTGGATTGGGCGATCTTCACCGCTTCGAACGGAGAATAAACTACCCTGACATCGGCGCCGCTGGCGCGTGCGCCGAACAGGTCCTGGCTTGTGCCGGGCACCCTGAGCATGTCGCCAAATGAAGTGAAGATTACACCGGGCTGTTGGGCGATCTGCAGAGCGGTCTCGATGGCTTCGAGTGAAGTCACGCAAACAGGACAGCCAGGCCCATGGATCAGATTGATTTCTGGCGGCAGGAGCTGATCAAGCCCATACTGCATAATGGCGTGGGTTTGGCCGCCGCAAATCTCCATGATGTTCCAGCAGCGGGTGGCGACCCGGCGGATTTCATCCGCCAGTTGCAGCGTGCGCTGTGAGTCACGGGTAGGCATTGACTGATATTCAGTCACTGAAGACCACCACCTTCAGCCTGTTTCTGGTTGAAACGCTGAAGATCTTCGAGAAGTTCAATAGTTTCTGCGGCTTCGTGATCAGACATGACACTCAGCGCGAACCCAGCATGAACAAGAACATACTGCCCAATTTCAACTTCGGGCGTGGTCGCAACGCAAACTTCCTGGGTGACGCCGCCAAAGTCAACCTTTGACATCAGCGTGCCGTCAATTTCATAGAGTTCAATTATTTTACCGGGGATACCGAGACACATAGTTATCCTTTATACACTTTCTGTGCGACAGTGGCCTGACCTAACGCGACACAGCCATCATTTGGCGGCAAGTGTCGGTGAATAAGTGGTTTAAACCCTTCTGCCCGCAGCGCAGGCAGCAGAGATCGCATCAAACGTAAATTCTGCCACACTCCTCCTGAAATTGCCACTGTGTTCAATCCAGCCTCTTCTCTGACCAACCTGCAGCACTGCAAGGCGAGCCCGACGATTGTATTGTGAAAGCGGGCTGAAATTATTGACGCAGAGGCGCCCTGGCGATAATCATCCACAACCGCATGAATAAGCGGGCTGGTTTCGATCACATTTTTCTTAATTTCAAATGGATAGGCATTTGACACATCAGGTTCGGCGATCGCCTCAAGTCGAATCGCTGCCTCGGCTTCATAAGTGTTACGGTCTTTTAAGCCGATCAGCGAAGCCACAGCGTCAAATAAGCGTCCCATGCTGCTGGTGAGAGGCGCGTTGAAATGTGTGAGACATTGATGGCGGATAGCCTGAAGGGTAACCTGATCGAAGGAGTGAGTGGGAGGGAGATCATGGTAGTCGATATTTGCTTCAAGCAAATAACTGATTGCCATGCGGGCGGGTGTGAGCGCGGCCAGATCGCCCCCCGGCATAGGAACGGGATTAAGGTGAAATTGGCGTTTGAACCCTGAGTAACCGCCAACTAACACTTCGCCTCCCCAGATCGTTCCATCGCTGCCATATCCTGTACCATCGAAGATCAAACCAATCACTGGCTCGTCGGAAGTCCATTTATTCTCTGCCAGACAGGCGGCCAAGTGGGCGTGATGGTGTTGAACCTGGACGAGCGGCAAGTGT
>Ga0123335_1007649_pt1 | contig 11956 bp, 8 predicted proteins | sample BiotimSIPDNA_2_FD_89707 | JGI IMG/M metagenome (GOLD analysis project Ga0123335, IMG submission 89707) | Anaerobic biogas reactor microbial communites from Washington, USA - Biogas_R2 time_0 SIP DNA | ecosystem: Engineered > Bioreactor > Anaerobic > Unclassified | place: Washington, USA... | reverse complement strand
TCTTTGCCTTGATAGCCGGACTGACGCTGGCATGGGGAGAGGGAAGGACGCAGGTCACCCTCGAAGAGGGATGGAAGTTCACCCGGCAAGATGATCCACGTGCATCTGCAGCTGCGTACGACGACAGTGCATGGCAGTCGGTTCGCGTGCCGCACGACTGGGCTATCTATGGCCCTTTCGACAAGCAGAACGACATCCATCGCATGGCCATCGTTCAGGATGGACAGACCACCGCCATAGAGCATTACGGTCGTACCGGCGGGCTTCCCTTCACCGGAGCGGGTTGGTACCGCAATCGCTTTACCCTGCCGGATTACACTACTGGGAAACGGGTCACCATCCAGTTTGACGGTGCCATGAGCAACGCCCGTGTCTATGTGAATGGCAAGGAGGCGGGTTACTGGCCCAACGGTTACAATAGCTTCTTTTTCGATATCACCGATCTGGTGCATCACGACGGAAAGGAGAACATCCTGGCGGTACGCCTCGAGAACTTTGAGGAGCAATCCCGCTGGTACCCCGGTGCAGGCCTCTACCGTAACGTACACCTGATCACAACTGACGAGACACATATCCCCATCTGGGGTACTTATGTCACGACTCCGGAAGTGAATGATGACTTTGCACGAGTGAAGGTGCGTACTCGGGTACATCGTGGGAAAGGATTTACCGATGAGAACTTTTTCACGCTTAAAACCTCGCTCATCGATCCCGCAGGCAAGGTTGTTGCCGAGTCGGCAGTGGAGCTTACCCGTTTTGACGGTGATGAACTGGAACAGACGCTGATCGTAGAGAATCCGCAACTGTGGGATGTGCAACAACCCAACCTCTACCAGGTACACTCCCAGCTCAGCAAAGGAGAACGGAAGGTGAAAAATGAGGGTGCGAAAACAACCACCGTAGAACTGGTGCGTACGGTGGACAATGTGACCACCCCCTTCGGCATCCGTACCATTGAGATCCGCCCCGACGACGGCTTCTACCTCAACGGTAGGAAGATCAAGTTTCAAGGCGCCTGCATGCACCATGACCTGGGACCGCTGGGCGGTGCCGTGAATGAGGCAGCCATCCGCCGCCAGATTCGCATCATGCAGGAGATGGGCGTCAATGCCATCCGCACCTCGCACAACATGCCGGCACCCGAGTATGTCCGCATTGCCGACGAGATGGGGATGATGCTGATGGTGGAGACCTTTGACGAGTGGGCCATCCCCAAGGTGCGCAACGGTTACAACCGCTATTTCAAAGAGTGGGCGGAGAAGGATGTCACCAACGTGCTGCACCACTACCGTAACAACCCCAGCGTGGTGATGTGGTGCATCGGCAACGAGGTGGAAGAGCAGAGCAACCCGCAAGGAGCCAAAACAGCCCGCTTCCTGCAGGATATCTGCCACCGTGAAGATCCCACCCGTCCCGTCACCAACGGCATGGACCGCGTGGATCATGTCTTCAGCAACCATATGGCAGCCATCTTGGATGTGCCCGGTTTCAACTACCGTTCCTTCCGTTACCGGGAGGCATACGAGAAACTACCGCAGCAGATCGTACTGGGGAGTGAAACCACTTCTGCTCTCAGCTCGCGCGGTGTCTACAAGTTCCCCGTGGAGCGGAAGGCGATGGCGATGTATGACGACCACCAGGCCTCCTCCTACGACTTGGAGCATGCCAGCTGGTCGAACTTGCCGGAAGATGATTTCATCCAGCATGAGGATCTGCCCTACACCATCGGTGAGTTCATCTGGACAGGGTTCGACTACTTGGGTGAACCCACCCCCTACTACAGCAACTGGCCCAGCCACAGCTCCCTCTTCGGGGTGGTGGACCTGGCCGGCATCCCCAAGGATCGTTTTTACCTCTACCGCAGCCACTGGAACAAGGCGGCGGAGACCCTCCACATCCTGCCCCATTGGAACTGGGAAGGCCGCGAAGGGGAGGTGACCCCCATTTTCGTCTACACCAACCATCCCTCTGCTGAGCTCTTCATCAACGGCAAGAGCCAGGGTGTGCGGACGAAGGATCTCACCATCCCGCTGGAGGGGAGCTACAGCGCCGAAGCGCAGAAATCACTGGAGCGTCAGAAGCGCTACCGCCTGATGTGGATGGATACGAAGTATGAGCCGGGTACCGTGAAGGTCGTGGCTTATGATGCTGAGGGCAACGTGGCAGCCACGAAAGAGATGCAAACCGCCGGCAAGCCCCACCGACTGGTGCTTGAGGCTGATCGCACCGAGATCACCGCCGACGGCAAGGATCTCTCCTTCATCACTGTCTCGGTGGTCGACCGTCAGGGCAACCCTTGTCCCAACATCAATGAACTGGTCTCCTTCAGCGTGAAGGGCGACGGCAGCTACCGTGCTGCTGCCAATGGCGATCCCACCAGTCTCGATCTGTTCCACCTGCCGCAGATGCATCTCTTCAACGGTAAGCTGGTAGCCATCGTGGAGTCCTCCCGGCAACCGGGCAAACTCACCTTCGAGGCGAAAGCGAAAGGATTGCGCAAGGCATCGATCGATATCCGCACAAGGTAAACCATATCCTTTACAATAAATTGGCGAAACGCTCCATCGAAAGGTGGGGCGTTTTGTCTATCTTTGCATTCCAAATAACAACGACAATGGCAAGAAAGAGAAAAGAGCTCCCGCTGCTGGAGGGGGTAACGATTACCGGCGTGGCAGCCGAAGGAAAGGCGATGGCGAAGGTTGATGGTATGGCGCTGTTCGTGCCCTTCGCGGCGCCGGGCGACGTGGCAGACATTCAGATCACCCGCAAGAAGAGCAGTTTCGCCGAGGGGCGAGTGGTGCGGTTTCAGCAACTCTCATCCCTGCGGAGCGAGCCTTTCTGTCAGCACTTTGGTGTCTGCGGTGGCTGCAAGTGGCAGCACCTCCCCTACGAAGAACAGCTGCGGCACAAGCAGCAGCAAGTGGAGGACAGCCTTACCCGCATCGGCAAGGTGGAGCTGCCGGAGATCACCCCCATCCTGGGAGCACCGCAAACCACCTTCTACCGCAACAAGATGGAATACACTTTCTCCGACAAGCGGTGGCTCACCAACGAGGAGGTGCGCTCCGGTCAGGATTTCGGCCAGATGAACGCCCTCGGCTTCCACATCCCTGGCATGTACGACAAGGTGCTCGACATCGAAAAGTGCTGGCTGCAGGACGACCTTGCCAACCGAATTCGCAACAGCGTTCGCGGCTACTGCCTGGAACATGGCTACAGTTTCTTCGACCTGCGCAACCAGGCAGGGCTGATGCGTACGCTGCTCATCCGCAACAGCTCCATTGGCGAGTGGATGGTGATCGTAGTCTTTTACGAAGATGACCGGGAGAAGATAGAGGGGCTGATGGGCTATCTTGCCAACGAATTTCCGCAGATCACCTCGCTGCTTTACATCATCAACAGCAAGGCAAACGACACCATCACCGACCAGGAGGTGTTGGTCTGGAAGGGACGCGACTATATCATCGAGGAAATGGAGGGCTTGCAGTTTCGCATCGGTCCCAAGTCGTTCTACCAAACCAACAGCGAACAGGCGCACCATCTCTACGAGGTGGCGCGCAGCTTTGCACAGCTAACCGGTGAGGAGCGGGTCTACGACCTCTACACCGGTACCGGCACCATCGCCAACTTCGTGGCACGGAATGCAAAAGAGGTGATCGGAATTGAATATGTGGAGGAGGCTATCGCCGATGCGAAGGTCAACTCAGAAATCAACGGCATCGGGAATACGCGCTTCTATGCGGGAGACATGAAAAACGTGCTCACTGCCGAATTTATTGCTGAGCAGGGCCGTCCCGACGTGGTAATCACAGACCCGCCTCGCGCGGGGATGCACGACGACGTGGTACAGGCGATCCTGCTGGCGGCACCGCAGCGAATCGTCTATGTGAGCTGCAACCCTGCCACGCAGGCACGCGACCTCAACCTGCTCGATGCAGCCTATCGGGTGACACGTGTGCAGCCGGTCGACATGTTCCCCCACACCCACCACGTGGAGAATGTGGTGTTGCTGGAGAAGAGGGTTTAGTGCACCGGTTCCACCTTGTAGCCCAGCTTCCTTAATCCCTCAATCAGCCCCTCTTCGCCCGGGAGGTGGAGACACCCCACGGCAATGAAAGAGGATTTATCTGCCATGATTTCCGGGAGCTTTTTCAGCCATTTTTCGTTGCGGGCACCGTTCAGCGCAAATTTCTCCTCCTCTGTGGAGGGGCAGGGATCTGCCGGGTCCTCTTCCGTGTAGAGTGCCCAGAGCGCCTCCAGGTCCTGCGCGTGATAAGCCTGCTGCAACTTGTCCATCTGCTCCTTCAGCAATTCCGGGTGGTTGACCATGCAGGCAAGCAGTTCCGCCTGTCGCTCCAGTGGTTGCATCTCCAGAAGCACGTGAATCTGGTCGCCGGTGTTCTCAAGCCCCACAACCGTGCGATTCTGTTTCAGCGCCTCCTCCTGGAAGTACTGGTCGAGACCCACGCCACCACTGAGGGTGGGATAGTATTGTTGGTAGAGTGTCACCGAGATCAGATTCTGCAGCATCGCCGGACGGAGTCTTCCAAACTGGTTGAGCCCGATCCCCATCAGGTCAGAGAGGGTACTGTCCAGTTTAGCCCGGTCAGCTTCACTCATCAGCGACTCATAGGTCGTCCCCTGGGGCATCATAGCCCGGCCCATGATTTCCATCTGCATCTGCCCCATGTTGCCCATATCGAGCTCACCCACTGTCTGCTCGCTCTTGTCGAACGCCTCTTGAATACCCGGGATACTGTCGAGAAAGGTGAGCGGTACCAGGTGGTGGGTTCCGAATATCCAGGATGCATTTTCAAGTCCGTTACCGGAGACTTTCCAGAGCAGCGTTTTGTCGTTGCCGTTGATCGGGTTGCTGCAGGTTAGAAGCAACAAAAGCACCGCCAGGGTGCTAAAAACTTTTTTCAGATTCATTGATTTTCATTTATCAGCATTCATTGATTGCTGGTGAAAAATTTTAGTGAAAGAATTCTCGCGGATAGCTTATAGCTTATTGTACCTCTGCATATTCAGCTTCTTCAGTGGCGACAATCTTTTCCTTGCCGATACCGAGGAAGTCGAAGAGGAACCAGAAGATGGTGAAGGAGGGCACCACGTCGGTTATCGGCAGGAGCTCCTCCACGAAGGTGATCAGCGAGGTGTACTTGCCCCGCCGTTCACCGAACATCTTGTAGCTGATGGATGCAGCCACCGGTGCCCAGACCACGTCGATCAGGGGGATGGCGGCAGATGCCATGCCCGCCGCATCAAGCAGCAGGCATTTTATCAGCTTTTTGTATTTTGGATCCATCGTCATGCTTGAGCAGTGGCCAGTGGCGTATAGCTTCTCTGTGCCAGTTCCTTGTCCATGGTGTAGAGACCGAAGCCGTTGTCACCAATCAGTTTGAGGCTATCGACCATTCCCTGTGCAGTTTCTTCTTCCTCCACCTGCTCGCTTACGAACCATTGCAGCATGTTCTCGGTGGCGTAGTCGTTCTCCTTGCGTGATATTGACACCAGGTTGTTGATCAGTGAGGTGACCACCTTCTCGTGCTCGAGTGTATCTTCGAAGGCGTGTAAAATGGATTTCCATTCCGTATCAACCTTTTCGATTGGTGTCAGTTCCACTCTGTTTCCCTTGGAAATGAGGTAGTTCATCAGCTTGAGGGCATGATCCTGTTCTTCGCGGAACTGTACGTTGAACCAGTTTGCGAAGCCGGGCAGTCCCTTGTTCGCGAAATGGGCCGACATGGAAAGATAGAGATAGGCCGACCAGAATTCGGCGTTGATCTGTTTGTTGATAGCTGTTTCAAGTTCTTTGCTTACCATAATTTTTTTTTTTTGTGTTACTTGTTAATAAAACGCTCTATGAACAAAAATGTTCTTTCAGATGCCCTTCCAAACACCACCTAATGCAAAAAAAAAAGCGCTGCGGGCAGAATATAAATTAATTGCTATCTTTGTACGTTGGTTTCCAAGAAAACAATTGCTTCAGTAGGTGTGACGTGCTGAACTCTTTTTTTTGATTAATTTTCATAAAATGAATCTTTTAAAGGAAAAAATGATGAAATATGATGCCCCACAGCGTGCAAAAGCTGCCGGCATCTACCCCTACTTCCGGGCCATTGAGAGCGATCAGGACACGGAAGTGGTCATCAACGGAAAGAAAGTGCTGATGTTCGGCTCCAATGCTTACCTTGGACTGACCAATCACCCCAAGGTGAAGGAGGCTGCCATTGCTGCCACGAAGAAGTATGGTACCGGCATGGCTGGCTCACGTTTCCTGAACGGCACTCTCGATATACATCTGGAGCTGGAACGCAAGTTGGCAAACTTCATGCACAAGGAGGAGGCGATTGTCTTCTCCACCGGTTTCACCGTCAATGAGGGTGTGCTTGGATGCCTCACCGGCCGCGACGACTATATCATCTGGGATGAACGTGACCATGCCTCCATTATCGAAGGGCTACGTACCTCTTTCTCCACCAAGTATAAGTTCCGCCACAACGACATGGCATCACTCGAGAAGCAACTGAAAAGATGTGACCCTCGCAAGGTGAAACTGATTGTTGTGGATGGTGTCTTCAGTATGGAGGGCGACCTGGCCAACCTGCCGGAGATCGTAAAGTTGGCAAAGAAGTACAAGGCTAACATCATGGTAGATGAGGCACATGGTCTCGGAGTGATGGGCAAACGCTACAATGGCCGCGGCACGTGCGACCATTTCGGTCTGCTGGATGATGTAGACCTGGTGATGGGTACTTTCAGCAAGTCGCTTGCCTCCATTGGTGGTTTTGTGGCTGGCGACTACCCGGTAATCAACTACTTGCGCCACAACGCCCGCACCAATATCTTCAGCGCCAGCATCACACCGGCGGCGACAGCTGCCGCCTCTGCCGCGCTCGATATTCTGAAGGCGGAGCCTGAACGGGTGAAGCGGCTCTGGGAGCTGACCGAATATGCCATCAACCAGTTCCGTGAACGGGGTTTTGAACTGGGTCCCACCTCCACACCCATCCTGCCGCTCTACGTGCGTGACAATGACAAGACCTTCTTAATCACAAAGTTGCTCTTTGAGGAGGGCATCTTCGTCAACCCGGTGGTACCCCCTGCCGTGGCACCCAACGACACGTTGATTCGCTACTCGTTGATGGCCACCCACACTTTCGAGCAGGTTGACCGCTCCATAGAATACATCACTGCCATCTTCAGGAAAACAGGCGTAATCTGACGATTCCCCTTGTTTGGTGAAGTTTATTAGAATTTGTTCCCCGCCTGTGTGCGGGGAATCTTTTTTTTAGTAGATTTGCGAAAAGATGAAACGCCATGGAGAAGAGGAGTGAGAAGCTGCTGCAGTGGTTTGACCTGCGCAGTGAGATGGAGGGATATGACATCATTCATGAGAATATCGAGAGCGGAGTAGTATTCAAGGGAACCAATCTCTGGGTGCTGATGTTTGCCATTGTGGTGGCATCGGTGGGACTCAACATGAACTCTACCGCGGTGATCATCGGTGCCATGCTCATCTCACCGCTGATGGGTCCCATCAATGGCATGGGCTACAGCCTGGCGACATACGACTTCCAGTTGTTGCGACGTTCATTGAAGAACTTCACTTTTGCCGTGGGGGTTAGTCTCCTCACCTCTGCGCTCTACTTTTTGCTCACACCCATTAATGAGGCCCATTCTGAGCTGCTGGCTCGCACCAGTCCCACCATCTACGACGTGATCATCGCCCTCTTCGGCGGCCTTGCCGGCATCGTGGCGATGAGCAGCCGCTTGAAGGGCAACGTGATCCCAGGTGTGGCAATTGCAACCGCCCTGATGCCTCCCATCTGTACAGCAGGTTACGGTCTGGCAACACTTCAATTCGACTTCTTCTTCGGTGCACTCTACCTCTTCACCATAAACACCGTCTTCATCGCCTTCGCCGCGTTGATCGTCTGTCAGTTCCTCAAGTTCCCCATCCGCTCTATTGTCGATCCTGCCAGGAAGAAGCATGTTAACCGCGTGATCTCTGCCGTCATCCTCCTCACATTGGTGCCTAGCATCATCTTCGGTGTCAACCTTGTGAAGAACGAAGAGTATGCACAGCGGGCGGAAAACTTCATCGGTGAGGTGACCCTGCTGGGTGGTAACTACCTTCAGAACAGGCAGGTGCATCCTGCTGCCCGCTCGGTAGAGCTGCTATACTCCGGCTATGGGCTTAGCGATTCCATCAGGGGAGAGATCATCAATAAGGCACTAATCCACCGTCTCGATACAGCACGGCTGAAAATCCGCCAGGGATATGATGCCAGCATGGTGCAGGAGAACGTGCGGAAATACCAGTCGGAATCTGAACGGTTGGCCGGGCAGCTGGCCGCCACCACCTTCACCCTGCGACAGACGGAAGGAAGGGTTGACAGCATCCGCAACATACCCCTCTTCGGGGAAAAGATCCTCTCCGAGATCAAACCCCTTTTTCCACAGATTGCCGGTTGTTCATACGCCGAAACCTATCTCTTCTCCACCGTGAACGACTCCACACAGCGCACCGGCTTGGTGCCGATGGTGGTCTTCACCCTTCCCCGCAACGGGTTGCGGCAGGCCGACCGTACGCGCATCGAGGAGTGGCTCAAAAACCGACTGGGCAACGAGCATGTGAAGACTGTCTTCGAGGAGGTGCGCAATTAACCGCACCGGCAGTAAACTATTCCGTTCAAAGGAGTGTTAATAACTATGACCGTTGAATATATGTTTCACAGCACCAATTCATCATATCATCAAATAAACTAATCTACGAATCATCAAATAAACTAATCTACGAATCATCAAATCAACAAATATATGAAGAACATGGAAACAACTTACATGGGCATCCGGCTCAAGAGTCCCGTCATACTTGGCGCATCAGAATTGTCTACTGACAGTGACAAGCTGCTGCGGGCAGAAGAAGAGGGCGTGGGCGCCGTGGTGTTCAAAACCCTTTTTGAAGAACAAATCCAGATGGAGAGCTTCCAACTGGACGAGAAGATCAGCCAGTATGATGAGATTCATGCCGAGTCGGTGACACACCACCCCAGCGTGGAACATTCGGAGGTGGAGTATTACCTTGAGAAACTGCGTCGGGCCAAAGAGAAACTCACCGTGCCGGTGATTGCCAGCCTCAACTGCGTGAACGAATCTACCTGGTTCCGCTATGCAAAGCTGATTGAGGAGACTGGCGTTGATGGTATCGAACTCAACCTCTACCAGATTCCGGTACGTTTCGATCTCGATGCGACGACCATCGAGCAAATGCAGATTAACCTTGTGACCGCTATTCGTCAGCAGCTCTCCATACCGGTGAGCGTGAAGCTGAGTTCTGATTACACCAACATCCTCCACTTCGTGAAGCGTCTCGATGAGGCCGGTGTGAAAGGGATGGTGCTGTTCAACGCTTTCTTCCAACCCGATGTGGACATACGCCGGGAGGAACACCGTCGTGCTTTCAACCTTACCCACAGGGGAGATTACAAGAAGTCACTCCGCTATACCGGCATGCTCTACGGACGTATCAACGCCGATCTATGCAGTAGCCGTGGCATCTATACCGGTGAGGATGCCATCAAGCTGCTCCTCAGTGGTGCAGCTGCCGTGCAGGTGGTGAGTGCCGTCTATCGCAACGGTGTGGAGCAGATCGGCAAGATTAACCGAGAGATTGCCGATTGGATGGAGAGCAAACAATACCAGAGCATCGATCAGTTCAGGGGCAAACTCTCAGACAGCGTGCTCAACAAGAACAACAACCTGCTAATATACAGGCGGGCACAGTACATCGATACGCTGCTTCACTCCGACAGGTTGATGGAAGACCTCGAGTGGTGATCACTTCCCGCTGATGGCATCGTTGCCGCCAGCCTCATACCAGAGGTAGCGTGCAACCTCATTTGGGCTCTCATCTTTCAGGGTGAGGGCCCAAAGTCCGTATGTACATCCCACAAACCCCCCGGCATTCTGGGTGCTGAGATAGCGTGCATCCTGCTCCTCGCCCAGCTGTTGCCAGTTGTCGCCCTCCTGCTCTTCCGAGAAATAGAAGCGGTAAAGGGTGCGTTCCGCTCCTATGCGAAGGCGCAATGGCCGGTCGTCCTGCAGCGATGCCGATGCCAGCAACATCATCCCCTGCGGGTCATCCCCCATTCCTGATTGGTAGAGCTGCACCACGGGTTTCCCCTGTTCCAGCGACTTGCAGAGGTAGTAGAAGCGCTCCTCGTTCTGGAGCACGGCGATGCCTGCCTTCTGATTTTCATCTGCAGGTGAGAAGGAGAGAGCCGTGGCAGCATGACCGTTAATGTGTTGCTGCCGCTGAGCCAGATAGGAGGGAACCCCTCCCTGCATTCGCTTTGCGGGGAGCAGCTCTATCTGCAGGGTGTTGTCCGTTGTGTCAATCTGGAACCACTCACCTCTGTCGGCACGGATCCTTACCCAGTGGTTATTAAGCTGTGGGGTGTCGAACTGTTCACAGCGCACGAAGCTGCCCTGCAACGGCTGTGGCTCCTCCAGACGCGGCAGCGCAGCGGTGAAAGGATAGCTAAGTTGAATCTCCATGTGATCAGGGTTGATTACCGGCCATCCCTCCACCCATTTCACCGGAGCCATGAAGGTCTCCCGCCCGGTGTTGAAATGGTTCCCCTCGTAGGGACGGCAGCCGAGGAAGAAGGCCCACCAGTCGCCCGCCAGGTCCTGAATCATGTCGGCATGGCCGGTGCTTGTGATCGGGTTCTCTCTTTCCGGGTCGAGGTCCCGCTGCGTGAGGATTGGGTTCTGTTCCCATGGCAGGTAAGGCCCCGTAATGGCGTCACTTCGGAAGATCACCTGACTGTGGTTCAGTTCGGTGCCCCCCTCGGCGGCGGAGAGATAATAGCGACCATCGACCTTGTAGAGGTGGGGTCCCTCAATCCATACGGGCTTTTCGTCGATGTTTACACCACCATTCACCAGGATCACCGGCTCGCTGATCACCTGCATCGTCTCCATGTCCATTTCCACCAGTCGGATGGTGCAGTGCCCGTCCCACAGGGGGTTGTTGTCCGGCGCACCGCTGTTGTAGACCAGCCAGGCACGGCCATCCTCATCGAAGAACAGCGAGGGATCGATGCCCTGCACCTCAGGCAACAGGAATGGCTCGGACCAGGGCCCTGCCGGGTCAGTGGCCTTCACGATGTAGTTGCCACGTCCCACCACCTCTGTGCAGGCCACGTAGTAGGTGCCGTCGTGGTACTCGATGGCGGGAGCGTAGGTCGCCTGGTTGGCCAGTCTGAGGTCGGTGAACTGCACCTGCTCCGGGCGGTGCAGCACATGTCCTATCTGTTTCCAACCGGTCAGGTCGGGACTGTAGAAGATGGGGATGCCGGGGAAGTAGCCGAAGGTGGAGTTCACCATATAGTAGCCGTCGGCTCCGCGGGTGACGCTCGGGTCGGGGTAGAATCCGGCCAGTACCGGGTTGTGGATGGTGCGTGTCACGAAGCGGTTCTCTTTTTTTGCCGTGCAGGCAGTAAGGAGCAGGAGGGTCACTATCAGCAGGACCGCTGCCAATCTTTCTGTTTTCATGATCTATGTTGTTTGGTGACATCTGTCGCTCCCGGGGTTGAGTTGGCTGCAGGTGTCAATATCAATATCAATGGATCCCCGAAGATAATCCTATTCTGCTTAAGGAGCAAATAAATAATTCCCGGATTTACAAAACCTCTTTGCCGCTATCTTGTTATAAATAGAGGGGGTACGATGATCCCTCATACTCCGCTTACCGGTCAGCCGCAGGAGACACCGTTTTAACAAAACCAGACAAAAAACCAAAAATATGATGAAATCAACAAAGTCACTATGGATCCTTCTACTGGCCGCCATCGGTCTCGGCTCCGCCTCCTGTGCCTCCATCCCCAAGGGAGCTACCGCCGTAGCCCCCTTCTACAAGGAGAAATACCTGGGCAGGTGGTAC
>Ga0123335_1007648_pt1 | contig 11958 bp, 10 predicted proteins | sample BiotimSIPDNA_2_FD_89707 | JGI IMG/M metagenome (GOLD analysis project Ga0123335, IMG submission 89707) | Anaerobic biogas reactor microbial communites from Washington, USA - Biogas_R2 time_0 SIP DNA | ecosystem: Engineered > Bioreactor > Anaerobic > Unclassified | place: Washington, USA... | reverse complement strand
TGTACGAACTGCCCATCGGAGAAATCCAGAACGACCCTCACCAGCCCCGGAAATACATGGACCCCGAGGCCCTGCAGGAACTGACCGCCTCTATTACCAAGCACGGCATCCTGGAACCCATCCTGTTTCGCCAGGACGGAGAAGGGCTGTTGATCGTCGTCGCCGGGGAACGCCGCCTGGAAGCCGCTAAACAGGCCGGCCTTAACGAAGTTCCCGCCATTTTTGTCGACGGCAGCCACGAAGAGATCGCCCTGGTCGAAAATCTTCTTCGCCAGGATTTGACACCTGTGGAAGAGGCGGAAGCCATGGACCGGATCATGAAGGAGCACGGATACACGCAGGAGACACTTGCCGGGGTTATCGGCAAGGCCCGGACAACCCTTACGGAGATCCTCTCCCTGAACCGTCTGCCCCAGGAAATCAGAGACGAGTGCCGCACAAACCTTAAAGTCAACAAGAGCACCCTGATCGAGATTGCCAAGAAGAAGCAAACACGGAGCATGCTGACTGCCTGGCAGAAGTACAAGAAAAAGGTCGCGAAACAGCAGAACAGCCGGGAAAAGAAAGTCAAGGCAACACATGCTATGGTTCTTTGCCAGTCGATGGAGAAAATCCTGGCGAGATTGGCTGCCGCTGATCCTGCAAGCTGGTCGGAAGAAGAGAAAAACGCAGTAAGCACGACCCTCGTGGCCCTTCAGGAAGCGCTCCGAACCTTCCCAAATCCCCAGTAATCACAAGGTATAATTTTTCACTTGTCGATTAATTCATAATAATTACAGATGCTTATCAATGTCGGATTTCCGACATTGATAAGCGGAGACCTTTGAACATCGATAAATTTTCATGGTAATCAGTTTCAAGACCGCATTTTTTAGGGGTTCGCATCCAACTTGCGGCTTTTGGGACGAACAGGCGATGATAATTTTGTTATGTCGAGTCCACTTTACCTCCATCAGCGGTCATTTCTGGAGCAGTTAATGCTGCTCCCTGGCAATAGGTCGATATTCCTCCTTTTCTATGCTGGATTTAGTACTTTGGTTCCTCTGAGGAGATTGAAGGCCAACTGCCGGAACAGAGCATCAATGGCATTTTTAATCAATCTCGGGAATCTGGCCCGGTAAGCATCGTTGTGGAGATGGGAGATTCCAAAATATTGCTCAACGATGTACCGGACTTTGGAGATGGCTTTGTTGCGTTCTTTTTCACCTGATGTTAATTTCGTACCTCGTACCGCTTTCCTCATGATGCCATCCGCGATATTGTTCAGATGGAGAAACTCCCTGTTATTTTTCCCAAAATATCCTTTATCGGCGTACACTTTCCCAATGGGGTCTTTGGTATGACAGCTGCCTGCAACGCAAAGAGGAAGATAGGGACTGTCATGGTGGGATGCCGGGGTCATTTCCGTGGCCAGAACAAATCTATTACGGGTATCGACGGCGGCATGCTCTTTGAGACCAAAATGAGGGGTGTCATTTTTGATTGTCCAGTCCGAATCGAGATCCCGCGAGAATTTAAGCGTATGTCCATTTCTATCCAGTTTTCCCGCCGGTATCGCTCTTTTTTGTTTTTCTTCCTGCAGCTTCTCTTTGCTGATGGGATGACTGGCCGACTGAACCAGGCGGGCATCAACAGCTACGCCTTCGTTTATGGTTAAGCCTTTGGCAGCGAATTGGTTAAGGAACTCATTGTTGACCATGTGCATGGTATCTTTCGAGAATCTGCCCCTGAATCTGGAGAAGGTGGAATGTTCTGGAGCAGGGCGTCGAAGGAAAAACTGAGAAACTTTTTGAAGGATATTCTGTCTTTGATCTGGGTTTCCAGTTCCGGGTCGGAATCGATGTGGAACCATTGCTGGAGCAGCAGGCATTTCATAAGGATAATCGGCGGGTAAGCTTCGTTTCCTTCATTGCTTTTACCGCCGGGATAATTCCTCATGAGGATGTTTTCGATTTTGGTCCAATCTACGATGGCATTGATTTGTTTCATTTTCTTGAAGCCCATAAGTCCTCCAGTGGGGTGAATTTGAAGGAAGTATGGCATAAAAATAGATAATTATCAAGTAAATACAATACGTTGTCTTTTTATAATTGCATTTTTCAATGGAATATTATCGCACCAAGGATATCAATCTGGTGTAGTTGTGCAAAGGTCTCGTAATGGAATACGTTTGTCCGGCATGCAGGGTTATTTTATCTACAAAGGTTGATTCCTACTTGTGTCCAAAATGCAATAAGAAATGGCCCATTGAGTATGGGATACCTAGGTTTGCACAGAATGAAGTAAAATATTCTGTGTTCAATGATGCCGTGGCAGATAAAGTTACCGAATTAGCCGAACAAGTAAGTTGGCTACAAGCAATTGAAAAGTATAGCAGCACTATAGGTACTTACACGCTCAATTATATCAAAGATGAATCGCGTGCTGATTGGCATGTAATTCTTCCTATTAATAAAAAATCGATAATACTTGATATTGGAAGTGGTTGGGGGAATATTGCCATCAGCCTTTCTGCTAGGTGCAGGCTTGTTTATTGTTGTGATGTGAACATGACAAATCTGCGACTGTTGCGTGCAAGAATGAAAGATCGAGCTATTAAGAATGTTAAGATGTTCCAGTATGAACCAAATGATTTTTTACAATTACCATTTCCAGATTCATCAATTGATATTGCACTTCTTAACGGAGTATTGGAATGGATGGGTGCGGTAGATATAGATGCATCACCTGCACGCATACAGAAAGAGGCTCTTAAAGAATTCTTCCGTGTTCTCAAACCTGGAGGTTCACTGTATATCGGCATCGAAAACCGATATTCCATATCAACATTGGGCGGACAAAGAATTCATGGAGAGCTTCCATTTGTGGGTTTATTGCCCCGGATAATTTCGAATTTTATCACAAAACTCGTTCAGGGACGGCAGCATCGTACATATATTTATTCTATATATGGCTACCGGAAGTTATTAAAATATGCTGGTTTCGGTAAAGTAGACTTCTATCTTCCCTATCCAAGTTATCATCAACCTAATTATATGATTCCTCTTGATCCACCGTGGGTCAAACAGTACTGGCTGGATCAGTTATCGGTTAGCCGTTCGAGGAAGTATCGCTATTTTAAAAAGATAGGCGTATCTAAGTTGCCCTTTCACTTGTTGGCGTACAGCTATGGCATCAGGTGTATGAAATGAATTTGGAACGGTTGGTGTGCGATTTAGTAAAATTACACTGGGATCATTTGCATCCAGATATCCCCAAGCCCGGACCTTTGATTTTTTTAAAAGTAGCGGGGAAAACGTCACCTAACGCGGCAATCATTGGCTTAGTCTTAGACGGAAATTCACGAGGTCCCGTGGCGGTGAGCAAGATACCACGGAATCCACTATTGGCTCCAAGTATCCAGCACGAATATGCTGCAATGGTAAATCTCAGGAACTCAATCACGAACAAAACTGTTTTAGGCAAGATAACATGCAATGGATCGATGATAGAAGTTGACGGTATTTCAATTTTGCTACAGGCTGCAGGTAATGGCCATCCGATGGTTCGTGAAATGATCTCTCGCCAATCTATAGAAGAGCTCTACGGTAAAATACTCCCATGGATGTTTGATTTTCATGCTGATGGAATGGAGGATTGTTTGATTGAGGGCGACGTACTACATGACCTAGTTGAAAAGCCTATAGCTTGCTTTTTGGATGTACTAAGCTTTTTGTCAGAGGAGATCCTGTCTCCTCAGGCTACACAATATCTGGCAGACCTTCCGCTAAAAGTTATGGGGGAAAAAGTTCGACTTTGTAGACAACATGGAGATTTTAACGCACACAATATTTTAGTGACATTTAACAAAAATCGTCTAAATGACTTTAATCTGATCGACTGGGAGGATTACAAACAGAGACAATTTCCTGTTTTTGATCTTAATCATTTCTTTACATCAAACTCTAAATTACTCGGTGCAGGCTTGTCGGCGGAGGAGTCATATACTCAATTTATGCTGCGAGATGGCTGGTATAGGGACCTATATGTTAACGCGGTGGCGGCATACGAAGATTCTGGCATTATCAACCGAAGGTTGTTCTGGGTACTCACTCCTATATATTTTATCTCCATGTGTTTGAGTATGATGGAAATTCAGCGTAACCAGAAAAATACTATCAATACTTGGGCCAGGCGGTTAAATGCATTTATTGATCGATATCCTAGGGGATTGGAATGAGGATACTGTTTACATTTCCTTTTTGCGCACCAAGTGTAAATTCTATCTCAGGCGGTCCCATTTACTTAGGTAGTCAAGGCCATGATGTGCTTGTTATCACTTCCAAAATGTCAGATTCGTTAAAGGGGAAGGTCAGTGCTCCAGCTTTTGAGAAGTTGGGCTGCACGAAGTTTTACCGACCATACCTTTCTTCGAAAGACTTGACTTGGCGACCCAATATCTGCTGGCTGAATGTGAAAAGTGTAGTTGCTGAGTTCAAACCAGAAGCTGTCATTGGTTTCGGTGACGCATTCTTTCGTTTGCCTCTTAAATTGAGCCGTCATTTTCAATTGCCTCTTGCCATGTTTTTTGAGTATCTGCGACCAGACAAGTTTTCTTTACCGGTTAGAGGAAGTGGTAAAATACGCAAATATTCTCCCAGCATTTACCGCTTTTGTTCCAAGCAGTTTCGCCGTTATCTTGCAAAACACTGTGCCGCAATTATGTTTTCTTATTATGGGGATATCCCATTTGCAACGGAAGTCAAAAAAGAGTGCAAGAACATTTATTATGTTCCCTGGTGTACGGAAACGGAGAACAATCTGAGTCAAGTAAAGCGAAACAAAAAAGTTGGCATTTATATAGGAAGCTTAGACACCTTTAAGAACGCTGCAGAACTTGTTACGGCTATTCCTCTGATTCTGGAACAAACAGCAACAGAGAAATTCATTGTTGTAGGTCCCGGTGATTTTGCGCCTCACATAAAGCTGCTTGTGACGAAATACGGGCCAAGATTACAATACATTGAATCACTCCCTCGGCCTGATGCCATGTGCCTATTGAGTTCGGCGGGGTTTGGATACACACCTGTTACGGACTGCGGTCTTGGTTTTATAGGGGATTGCTGGGGCACAGGAACTCCTCTGATCACTACCCATAAACTTGATGGATTTCTTGAAAACGAAGACACACTGATAGCTGAGGATATTTATGAACTTCCTCGGACGATAAATACCTTGCTTGATTCAAACATTCTATACGATCGCATGCAGCAGGGAGGGATGAGGCGATACGATACCAATCACACAGCGAGGGCTGTTGGGGAAAAGTACTTAGAGGTACTTCAGGCAATTATTAATAGATAAAATAATGAAAATCTCCAGCGAGGGAGAATCTGATTTAAATATCTGAATGATAAGGAAAAATTATCTTCACAACGTTAACATATACAAAAATGAAGGCACTAATAAGAACTTTATTAAGAAAGATGGTTGGAATTCCTATCCAGAGAAATGCTGCTTCTTTAAACATAGGGAAGCATGTATGCATCAGTGAAGATTTAGCAATTAATGCAGGATGCCTAACCATTGGTGATTATAGCTATATTGGCTCTGGTCGAATTTCTAGCTTATCAAACACAAAAATCAGAATTGGAAAATTCACATCAATTGCAAACGGTATACAAATAATTGGTGCTTTACATAGAAGTCATATATCCACCTATGCTTTACCTCGAATGCTGTCACTTTCTGATAGAGAGAATTATAAGCATGGAAGAAGTCGAGGGGATATTTCAATAGGCAATGATGTCTGGATAGGCGTTAATACTACAATCTTATCAGGCGTTAATATTCTTGATGGCGCGATTGTCGGAGCTGGTTCTGTCGTGACAAAAGATGTACTTCCATATGCAGTTGTGGCTGGTGTTCCCGCAAGAGTAATCAGGATGCGCTTCTCGGAGTCAGAGATATCTATGCTTCTTTCTGAACAATGGTGGAACTGGGATTATAAAAAGATTGTAGCGAATATGTCACATTTTTACGATGAAAGTCTGTCTGTGTCAGAATTTATCAAATTATCAAAAGAATATGAAAAACCATAACATCCTGAATGCATTCCATTGTAGATAAAAGTCGAAAAGGTACTTTTTTTGTTCTTATAGGTCAGATAGGGAGTCGCGCAATAGGTCTATTAACTATAGTAGTGCTGGCGAGATTTCTCTCTGTTTCACATTTCGGAGTTTATAACGTTATTACAGGTTTTATCCTCGTATTTAGTCTAGTTACAAGCTTTGGGTTGGGTTCATCTCTACAACGTTTTTTACCTGAGTACGAAAAAAAAGAAGAATGGAAACGGTTATTTAATACATTTTTTTTCTCTCAGGGGTTTAGAGCTGTCAGCGGTTTGATAGCAATTGTTTTAGCAACTATTAGTTTTGACTTATTTGCACCTTTTTTTAAGATTCAGCAATACTGGATTCCCTTTGTATTATTCTGTATCGGATCTTATGCCTTTTTTCAGATTGAATTTCTCCAAATTGCTTTCAATTCAATTTTCCTGCATTTTTATACGGCCATAGGGTCTTTATTCTACTTAGGATTACGATTAGTTTTAATAACTTGTTTGTTGTACATGGGATATGGGCTGATAGGGGCGTTCTATGCTGATATTATTGCCTATCTAATCGGGTGTCTTCTCCTATGGTTCTTATTTTTTTCGAAAGTGTACGTTAAGGAAAAAGAATGGTTCGAAGACACTGCTGCTGGTATTGAGTGGAAACGGTTGCTCTCTTTTTCTTTATACAGTTCAGCGACAATTCCGGCAGGAATCATACTGAGTCAGGCAATGGATGTATATGTTGTTGCCGCGATGTCTACAATGAATCAAGTTGGTATATATGCTCTCGGTTCCAGAGCTAGCAAAATGCTTCTATCAATTATGCCACAGAACGTTTTGCAGTCAGTCATTCGTCCGACATTTTTTCAACGATATTATTCCGTTAAGGAAAAGAATGTAGAGTTGAATCTCATGTTTCGCTCACTGGTGATTATGAATGCAGCATTTCTTTTCCCCATTCTGGCCCTTGCGGGTGTTCAAGCCGAAGGGATATTGACTGTAATATTTGAAGCTAAATTTGCAGAATCGACAACGATTTTTCTTATATTTCTTGTATTCAACGCATTTACGATCTTTGAATTGCCCAGTGATCTTGTTTTGCAGTCTATAGAAAAACTTCATGTCCGACTTTATGCAGCTATGTTTGCCGCAATTTACAATCTCATTGCTGCAATTCTGCTTATGCCAAAGTATGGGATAATGGGAGTGGCTTTTGCGACTGGTAGCGCGGCGATGGGTAAATGCGTTTTTTTTTATGTGATGGCGAGTAAATACACGGGCATATCCTTCCAGTGGAGAGGCTTGTTTAAGATTATTGTTAATACGAGCATTGCAGCAACTCTGACTTACTTAGTAGGCCTTCTCGGCAATACTAATTTGTGGATGTTTTTTTCCCTAATCGTTGGCACTTGTGCTTATATTGGTATGTTTCTAATGAACAATTGTCTTGATGTGCGCGATAGGGAACTCGTTAACAGGTTCTGTAAACGACGAATTTTTAATGTATAACTGGCAGACCTAAATACCTTGAAAAAAACGATTAAAAATCTCTTGGGCAGCCGTAACTCTACAGAGATCGGCATCCTGATAAAAGCATTGGGTATAAAAAGGAAAAGATTTCTTAGAGCTCTTGGTGGACGATTTGATAATAACCTTTTAAGTCCTGTAAAAGTGTTTGGCCTACCAAATGCGCACGTTTTCTTCGGTTACTATGAGGTTCCACAATTTAGTCGTGATGAGAAAAGACTTTTGGCCATATCAGCCCCATTGATTAATAAGGCGCCTCCCTTAGGATCGATTGTACGTTTAGGTTTTTACGATTTGAATGATGAATTCCCGGAGCTCCGAGAATTTGGTTCATCATCGGTATGGTGCTGGCAGCAGGGATGCCGGCTGCAGTGGTATCCATCCGAAAGTGCACCCACGGTTCTCTATAATGATCTTATCGGTGATCAGTATGGAAGTGTCGTCCAGGATGTTAATAGCGGAAAAGTTGTCAAAACAATTCCACGGCCAATTTATGCATTGAGTCCTGATGGAAAATTGGGCTTGTCATTGAATTTTTCAAGATTACAGAGACTGCGACCAGGCTATGGGTATAATAATTTGCCTGATGATGAATCAATGAGAGAATCTGCACCTTCAAGAGATGGGATATGGTGCATTAATATGGTGACAGGCACAGAGAAAATGCTTTTTTCAATTCATGATATTTCAGAAATTAATAAGGAGTATTCTGAAACGGGTGTGCATCATTATTTCAACCATATTCTTTTCAACAAGTCTGGCGACCGTTTTATGTTCTTTCATGTTTTGCAGTTAACAGATGGCGTGAGGAAAATCCGGTTGTTGACAAGCCGTATTGATGGAAATGATATTAGAGTGATTAACAATAGTGGACATGCATCCCATTATTGCTGGATGGATGATAATCACCTATTGTGTTACTCGACGGTGAAAGGAAAGGGTGAGGGGTACTTTCTGTTTGACACCCGTTCGGGTGAAAGCCGATTTATTGGTGCCGGCACTTTGAACAGGGACGGCCATCCGTCATACCTGCCTGGCGGCAAGCAAATGATTACAGACACCTACCCGGATCAATATGGCGAATTATCCTTGTTGCTATATGATATTGTTTATGACCGTGTGAAAGTGATTCACAAGCAATACATGCCTTCAAAATTCAATGCTGAGACGCGATGTGATTTCCATCCTCGGATCAGCCCATCGGGCAACTATGTGTGCATTGATTGTATAGACGCCGGTAAACGCACAATGAAGTTATTTGACATATCTGTGATAAAAACAAATGTTTATTGCTATTAGCGACTTGCGGTTTGGTGAAAATATATGAAAGTTCATTGGCTTATACCCCTCACTTGTGATTCCGTTTTTCAATTTACAAGCAAAAATGAGCTTGCCAGGGCGTTTCGTGATATAGGAAACGAGATTACGACAACTGTTGCGTATATTAATGAACAAACGCCATTGGATGGCTTTAGTGATGTGGAGTATGTCCATACTCAGCGCGGGTCTTTGTTTGCAAAAATTAAATTTCATTGGAGAATGATTCAATCGGTTTGGAAGTCAGATGCGGATGTAATTATGTTCGGTTTTCCGGCGGCTCATTTGATGCCTTTGGCCGCGCTTTCTCGAGGAACGAGAATAAAAAAGAAATTTGTCATGGACATACGGACAATACCGGTCGATGTTTCCCCAGGTCTTGATGGAAGAATAGAGATCTTGCGATATAATTTATCTATTTGGTTGGCGGATAAATATTGTGACGGATTAACAGCTATAACCCCTATGCTTGCCAGCACCTTACAATCCAAATTAAAACGGTTGAAACAAAAAATCGGTATATGGACATCGGGTGTTAATCTAAGGCACTTTACCCGAGACGGTGAGGACAGAAGAAAAAAACTTGGACTTAGCGGGAAGCGCGTCCTTCTGTACCATGGGATATTATCACCGAACCGGGGAATACAGAATGTTATCCGTGCGTTGGATCTATTACGGGATGAATTTCCAGACCTGATTTTTTTGATTGTCGGCGATGGTCCAGGACGAAGCGAATTTGAAGATCTTGTGAGGACACTAAAGTTGACAAAAAAGGTTCAGTTTGTGGGACGAGTACCCTATTCTGATATAGCTAATTATGTCCGGTGTGCAGACCTTGCGGTTCTCCCCTTTCCAGACATTGAATGGTGGGCTGTGAGTAGTCCGATAAAACTTATGGAATATCTTGCTGTCGGCATTCCAATTGTTGCTACGGATATAGAAGCTCATCGATTCGTCGTAGAAAAAACGGGAGGGGTAGTTCTTGCAAAGAATGAACAACCGGAATCTCTGGAGCGAGCTTTGCGTAAAGCGTTAAAAATTCGCATGGAATCAGTTAATCTCGATAAATTACAGCAAACAATTAGTTGGACAAGTCAGGCCAGAGAATTAGAAGTATTTCTTCATAATTTGTGTAAGAGTGGAACCATTTATTAAGAAATGAAGTATATCACATATGCCATTTTCTTGTTGATCCCTTTTATTAATCAAGCATCTGTTGCCGAGCATATCCTTCTTGTTGACATCCCAGTCTTGATGGGAAGTTTATTACTGCCATTTAGCTTTAAATCAAGGCGTCAGGAGATTGGCGTACTTGATTTTCTTGTCATTGCCTATCTGGTTTCAAACCTTTTAAGCGTTGCTGTAGGTATTGAATCATTGTATGAATCAGCAAGATATTATCGGCACATGGTCCTTGGTCCGGTTCTATTATATGCCGTTGTGAGGTTCAGCCCGCTATCGCTATATCAGTTAAGGAAAGCAATGTTCTTCATGTTGCCGGGGATTTTCTTTCAAGGTTTTTTACTTATCAAATATTATTTGATCAATCATAGCCGACCAGTAGGTGTTGAGGGGGTATCTAGTATCGTAACGTTGAGCGTTTTATTTTGTATAAGTTTATTCATACTTTTCTGGGGGAATTTTAAGCAAATGGGAGTAGCTAAATGGGTTTTGAGGCTAATATTAACTATAGCATTTTTCGCAATGCTATCAGTTACGTATACACGTGCCGCCATAATTAGCTTTGTGATTCTTCTGCCATTTGTCCATATAATATGGACTAAAAAACATCTCAGAAAAATATTCGGAGCTATTGTTCTAACGTCAATAGTAACTTTATTTGTCCTTCTTGTAGCAGGGACAATTATTTCTACAAAGCCCATAAAAGTTGAAAATCAAAAAGAGGTTCAACGTTCTGCAAGTCGCTTATATGAGAAGAATTTATATGCCAAAGATTTGGGTGAACGCTTTGCATTTTGGAGTACGCAGACCAGACGTGCACTTCAACATCCTATTCTTGGAAGTGGTGCTTCGAGTTATAAAATTGAAAAGGGAGATCTGGGTGGGAATAAATTCCAAATGGCCTCTTCTCACAATATATTGGTCAGTACCTTGATGACATCCGGTTTGGTTGGAATATGCCTTCTACTACTAATTATAATGACAGTGTTTTATTCGTTTAATGAGTTTGTTGCTGATAAAAATATCAATTCTTTTGGGAAAATCCTGATGGCTTCCTTTACTGTCATGCTAATGGTTTGTCTCACAAATGATTTTACGGGGGGGAGGATTTTAATATGGTTTCTTCTGCTTTCTTTAATTGCAAAAATTCGTGCCGAATCACAGCAAATGATAAAAAACAGATTGAATTTCAACTAAGTGAATATGAATAAGAACATTATTAACGACAAAACCTTGGGTATTAGAGTTGTGCTGGCTCTTTTTTCCTGCTGCCTTTTCAACCTTTATCCTCTTGATGCCAAAAGCGAAAAAGTGAATCTTCATATTAAATACTTTCCTGCAGGAATTCACCGTTTGGATAAATTGGAATCGAATTTGGATCACTTTGCTATTAAGGGTGAAGGATCGGGGATTACTATTCTTGAGATACCTGGTGGTATTACTTTGGCTGGAAAAGATCCTCGCTTGCAGGGATTTACTTTGAAGGGTATCGGGAATAAAGGAACAGGAATAACGTTAAAAAACAACTATCGGGTGCTCGTTGAAGATGTGGAAATACAAGGATATGAATTGGGATTACTATCGTTGTGCACTTATGGGAACCGGCAATGGCTGCATACTTATAGGGATCTATATATATACGATGGAGAAGATGGTGCAAAGAAACCATACGATCCGCGTATTCGGGGTGTTGAGCTAAGGTATGAAGGAAAAAAAACAGAAAAGGGGACTTGGGAACCAACCGGTGGGTTTTCCAATACTCATACATTCTATGGCGGACGAATTGCCGTTTCTGGGACGCCTTTGTTGATTGATGGTCCGACAGCGACTGCGATGTT
>Ga0123335_1007645_pt1 | contig 11961 bp, 12 predicted proteins | sample BiotimSIPDNA_2_FD_89707 | JGI IMG/M metagenome (GOLD analysis project Ga0123335, IMG submission 89707) | Anaerobic biogas reactor microbial communites from Washington, USA - Biogas_R2 time_0 SIP DNA | ecosystem: Engineered > Bioreactor > Anaerobic > Unclassified | place: Washington, USA... | reverse complement strand
TTAAGAGCAAGAGACGCGGGAATTCCGGTTTTTTTGTTGGATGCGGAATCGATCACTCACGGTGCTTACAGCATCACCATTGATCACAGTAGATGGGCAAAAACCAGTTTGGGATGGCTGTTTAAAAAGATCAATCACGCAGGCGAGTTTGCGTACTTTGACCTGGATCCATACAATCGCTATTCAGATATAATCAAAGACCTGCTTTCTCGTTACCCTGATATAAAGGTCGTTGAACTTCGGGATGAAAAATATGATCCTTCAAAGATCAAACCGGAAACCAGTGATTTTGTTTATGCGTATCCTGACCTAAAAGCCATTTGGATCAGCCACGATAACAATCAAGCCATGTGGGGATTGGAAGAGAATGGGATTCCTTATGATAAGTGGCCTTCTATGGTCTGCGAAGCCAATTTGGATGGTTTACTTCTCTGGGAGAAGATACAACAGGTTTTTCCAGGTTTCGATTGCTTTGCTGTTGCCAATCCTCCCGGCATTGCGTATGACGCAGTGTACGCGGCTTATTACCTGGTTTCTGGATATGAAATAGACAAATCAGTCCTTGCCGGACCATATGGCCAATCTTTGTATGTGGATATCCCAGAAGTAACTGGAGATAATTTTAAAGAATGGATTGAAGTTATGAAAAAGATGAATTGGGACGTAGTGGATCAATTCATGTCCCCTGAAGAGATCAAAGAAAAATGGTTCCTTGAGTAAGATGCAGTCATATTTACTTTGAAAGAGACACGCCAATAGGTCTACTTTGGGCCTTGTGGTGTGTCTTTTTTTATATTCGATCAATAAATCCAAACCAGCAATGGCACTCTGAAATTGCCATTTGTTAAGTTCTTCGGTTCTATTTCTTTGCTTTTTCAAAGCGTTTTCAGATTTCCATAACAATTGAAATGACAACCTGTCTTTTCCCTACAATACCACATTATCAGACGTAGTTTTTTGGCTGTAAAATGCTGTATGGGGAAAAAATGAGATAGTGTTGCGTTTGCTTAAATTCTGGAATACAATCCTCCCTATGAGCTGGGATATTTTTGGGCATGAATGGGCGGCAAGCCTGCTGCAAAAACACATCCAAACTGGGAAAGTACGCCATGCTTATCTTTTCAGTGGACCACCCGGTATTGGAAGACGCAGCCTGGCATTACGCTTTGCCCAGGCGCTCAACTGCCAGGCACCCAGGCAGCCTGGCATCCCCTGCGGCGCCTGCCGCACCTGTACCCAGATAGCCAGAATGCAGCAGGCGGATCTGACCATATTGCAGAGCGCCGAAGACGCGCGTGTCATCAAGGTTGAACAGGTGCGGGAAATCCAACCCACGCTCTCATTGGCGCCTTATGAATCCAACTATCGCATTGCACTCCTGCTCAATTTTCAGGAGGCAACTGTCAGCGCCCAGAATGCGCTCTTAAAAACCCTCGAGGAAGCGCCCCCTAAAGTAATTCTGCTGTTAACCGTCGATGCTATCGAGAATGTACTGCCAACGATTGCCTCACGTTGTGAGATTTTGCGCCTGCGCGCGCTGCCATTGGATTCCTGCGGGCAGATTTTAAAAGATCACTGGCAGATCAGCAGGGAAATGGCGCAGGAACTGTCAAATCTGACCGGCGGTAAAATCGGCACAGCCCTGCGCTACAGCGGCGATGTCGAGCTGATGGAAAAACTGCACCAACTCGTTCAAGATGTTTTCGACCTGTTGAATGGCTCATTGGGGCAGCGCTTTGCCTATGCCGAACAGGCAACCGATTTCAAACGCAAACAAAACAACCGTGACATGTTGCTGCTGACCTTGCAAACCTGGCTCTCCCTCTGGCATGATTTTTTCCTCTGCGTCAGCGGGTCAAACTACCCGCTCACCTTTGTCAATTTCACCACGCTGAGCCAGAAAGCTGCCAGTCAGCTTGGGGAGCAGCATATTATCGAACAGATTTTACGCCTGAAGCGGGCAACCCAGCAGGTGGATGCCAACCTGAATAGCCGCCTGCTGCTGGAGGAAGTCCTGCTGGGCTGGAAAACACTGGTTTAATTTGAACCATAAAATTTTTCAGTGCCGATGACCGTGGGGTAATCGGCAATTTTGGTCGGAAACTCCCTGGAACTCAAAATTCATGCCACTGAAATTAAAGAAAATAACACAGGCAAAGAAGCAAGCGCCGGGCGATTCACTTTGTCCATCTTTTCAGGAGTTGAGCGGCGAACACCCCGATCTCACTGACATTCTGCACCATGACTACTTCCCCCCAATGCCAGCGTGAAAGCGCGCTCTCCAGCAGAGCCGGGCGCATCACCAGAACTGCCAGGTGATACTGCCGTGAATCAAGCGCCGGCAGTGCCTTCTGCCAGCCCTGCCCGCGTTCCAGTTCCAGTGGACCGATCTCATCAACGACAAGCAGATCACATGGCACGGCATTCGCGAAAACCTGATTTCCCCACTGTAGCACTTCTTCATCAAAACGCCAGATTAACGGATGATCTGATAAAGGAGAAAGTTTTTCATTCTTACCTGCCAGGCGTTTATTGACATTGGTAGAAAGATCAATAGCGGCAATTCCTACTTTTTCCCCGTTTTCAAAAATTGCCGGCGACCGCACCCCGCGGATCTGCCAGCCAAGGTCAGCAAAACCTGATACCAGCCGGGCAACCAAGCTGCTCTTTCCGGCGCCAACCTTCCCGCTGATGATGATTAGCGAGCCAGCGCGATTTTCCATTGATTTTGATTGCTTCTTCAATTTAGCCTTTCATTTCCTGAAATCATAATCCTTTTAATAGTCTAACATCAGGATGGAGATGGTGGTTTAAAATTCGAAATCAAGTAAAATATTCAGACAGTGAATCAACAAAAGATGACATCGAACCAACAATCCCTTGACCAGAAAAGAAAACGCATGGCAGACTTGCATAAGGCAAGTCTGGAATTGGTTCAGGTCACCTCTCTGGAAACATTGCTGGAAAGAATCGCCATTCTTGCCCGCAAGCAGGTTGGCGCCAGATACGCCGCTTTAGGTGTAAATAACAAGGATGGGGCGCTGGAACAATTCATTCCCATCGGTATGACGGATAATGAATCAAACAATTTGCCGCACCCGCCACTGGGAATGGGGTTGATCGGTGCTTTGATGAGGGAAAAACACAGCATCCGGTTGGAAAAAATCTCCGATCATCCAAGCAGTTCTGGATTTCCATCCGGGCACCCCCCGATGACCTCATTTTTAGGGGTGCCAATCTGTCATAAAGATCAAAACCTTGGTCAAATCTACCTGGCCGATAAGCTGGATGGAACACAGTTTACCCAGAATGATCAGTTGATGATTGAAATTCTGGCGGATTACGCCGCCATTGCCATATTTAATGCCAGAATTTATCGTGGACTGATCCAGCGTGATCATATTCTCGCCCGCAGAAATGAGAATCTGGCATTACTCAATGATCTTTCCACCACGCTGGCAACTTCATCGGATATTGATGAAATTCTGGAAAAAGCGCTTCAGCAGTTAACGGATTTTTTGCAGCTTGAAGTAGGTGAGTTTTATCTTATTCAGGAGGATGAACGCAGCCTGCGCCTGATGAAACACCATGGTGAAATTGTTGATTCAATTTGGAAAAGCAAAGTTTACCAAATCGGTGAGGGTTATGTTGGAATCACCGCCAAGGATGGCTTAACTCGCATCATCGACCTTCCCTTTGACGAAGGAAATCCCGAAATCAACCCACTGTTGTATGAAAAACAATTTCATCAACTGGTAATTTTGCCCGTCAATGCCAGGCGGGGTACCATCGGTGTCTTATGTATTGGTTCGCATTACTCCCAGGTTCTGGATGAACTGGAAATTCAATTTTTGTCGACCATTAGTTCATGGGTTGGTACAGCGTTGGAGAATATGCAACTCAACCAGCAGGCACGCCGCCTGGCGATCCTTGAAGAGCGGGAACGTATTGGCATGGATCTTCATGATGGTATTATCCAATCGATCTATGCCGTTGGACTGACACTGGAACATGCCCGACTTTTGCTCAACGAAGACCCGCAAATGGCAAAGAAGAACATTGAACAATCCGTTGCTGACCTTAACAGCACCATTCGCGATATCCGTTCCTACATTCTTGATCTGCGCCCACGCCAGTTGCACGATGAAAATCTAATGAACGGTATTCATCGACTTGCAAATGAATTGCGCGCTAACACCTTACTGGAGATTAACCTGCAGGGTCCAGCCAATGAACTGCCAGACCTGACTGAAAACCGGGCTCTTGCTCTTTTCCATATCTGCCAGGAAGCGATGGCGAATATTGCCAAACATGCCCATGCACATACTGTCAATGTAACCCTGTGGAAGACCCCGCAACGGTTGTTAATGGAAATCAGCGATGACGGCTGTGGGTTCGACTCCGAAAACAGAAGATTAATCATCGGGCACGGTCTTGCCAACATGCAAACCAGAGCCAGAGGTGTGGGTGGTGATGTGGAAATCACTTCGGAGCCGGGGCAGGGCACCACCATTCTTGCATGGGTACCCTATGAATCAAACGAAGATGAGTGAACAGAAAAAACGCGCTGCTGAGGTCCGTTCCATGTTCAGCCGCATTGCACCGCGTTATGATTTGATGAACCGGCTGATGACCGCGGGAATGGATATCCGTCTGCGGTCGTTCGTCATCCGCAAAACTCATTTACCGCCTAATGGGAAACTGCTCGACATCGGCAGTGGAACCGGTGATCTGGCACTGGAAGCCAGGCGCCAGTTTCCATCCGTAAAGATCATTGCCGCTGATTTCACCCTCAATATGATGCGCATTGGTCAAAAAAGATCCGGCAACAGTATTCCATTCAGTGCTGCGGACGCCCTTAAAATCCCTTGCGCGGCAAACAGTTTTGACGCGGTCGTCTCCGGTTTTCTGCTCCGAAATGTGGTTGATCTGGAAGTTTGCCTTAGGGAACAAATGCGCGTTTTGAAGCCAGGCGGTTGGTTCGTCTCGCTGGATACGACAAAACCAGGAAAATCGTTTCTCAGCCCCATGATCCGTTTTTATATGAACCGGGTGATCCCATTTTTAGGAGGATTATTAACCGGCGAGCGCAGTGCCTATGTGTACTTGCCGGATTCAACAACAAATTTTCTGCGCGCCGATGACCTTGTGGGGAAACTCGGGCAAACCGGTTTTACAGAGATACAATATAAGAAAGCGATGTTTAACACCACCGCGATTCACTGGGCAAAAAAACCATGACAATGGTGAGCATTGATGAGCCAACACTCTGATAAGGCTGCCCTGCGTGGCGAACCGTCTTATGTATGGCGAGATGGGCAGGCACGACGGCTACAAATGATTCGCGCTGCCGCTGGAGAACGGATCAATGGCAGGATTTTTGAAATTGGAGTGGGATTAGGCGCCTACCTTTCCCGCCTGGCAGACGATGCCAGCCAGATGATAGGACTGGATGTGGAGCATGAACGAACCGTGGCAGCCCACCAGGGAATCGATCAGATGGTTTGTGGTGTCGGAGAATTCCTTCCCTTTCCAGAAAGCCGCTTCGATCTGATCCTGCACAATGAAGTTCTTGAACATGTTGAAGATGACCGTTTATCCGTTATGGAAATGGTGCGTGTGCTCAAACCAGGGGGAAGAATCATATTATTCTGCCCCAATCGCGGATATCCTTTTGAAACTCATGGAATCTATTGGCGCGGGTCTTACCGCTTCGGCAACATCCCGCTGGTCAACTACCTGCCTGATTTCTTGCGAAACAAATTGGCGCCGCATGTCCGCGTTTACACCCGCCGCCAGCTTAATCAGTTGTTCAGAGATTTACCGGTCAGGTTCATCCAGCGCTCAACTATATTTGGTGCTTACGATAATATTATCCAGCGCAGACCAGCATTGGGCAAAACCCTGAGACGATTTTTGCATTTTTTGGAAAAAACGCCTTTGCAGGTGCTGGGACTTTCACATTTTTGGGTGATTGAAAAGACGAAATCTATTTAATCGTCTTCTTCAAGTCTGAAATCGTAAATACCATCTTCAACCGGATACTGACTTCCGCATTGGCGACAGATCAACTGCGGCGGTGTATCCTCAACAGGATTTCCACATCGCGGGCATTTGTAGAAAGCCTCCGCGTGTGGCTGCGGGTTGGTACCGGTGGCATTGCTGCGCGTGAAAACACTCGGGCTGAGTTGCCAGAGATTGCCGCTCAATTGCGCGAAGCTGTCCATCGCTACCAACACTTTCAATGGTATAGTCTTTTTTAGCAGATTCATCCGGTAATGGGAAACGGTCAACTGGCGCTCCAGGTAAAAGCCGGCTGTTTTCAGCCATGAGCGGACTGTTTTTGGATGAAAATCAAAATTAAGTCTGGCAAACTCAACGGCTTCAGCCGTAAAAGGATTCCATTTCTGTTTGCCTGCCCAGTATCTGAAAATTGATTTCAGGTTTCTTTTATTGGCATATTCAAGAATGAACACCCCTTTCTCCCGCATCACACCATGCACCTGGGATAATGCCAGGAGGGGGTCTGCCATATGATGCAGCGTGCGGATCATGGTGGCGCCATCAAACAGACCCGAAACGAACGGCAGCCGGTAAATATCTGCCGCGACAAAAATGGTATTACCGCTGTCTGACAGTCGTTTTTGCGCCTGTTGCAATTGTGTTTTTGAATAATCCAGCAGGACTACCTTATCATAACCAGCGTAACGCTTTGTGTTGCGTCCCGCTCCCGCCCCCAGTTCCAGCATCAACTGGCCGCTGGAGGGCAGCAACCGGCGTAAAGCCACCTGTTCCACAGCATCCTCGTAAGCGCGGTCAGCCTGATCCCAGAAGGTGGTCTGGTAATCGGACCCTTCATAATCACAAACCGGAGGATTTTTCGTCCCAGTCATATCGTTCCCTTATAAAAAGATCCGGGCAGGGTTCCCGGCGGCACCCAGAGGTACCTCCTTATCGCTGCTTCCTCTCGGACCTGACGAAGTTCGCAGGTTTCTGCCGCGCCGGCCCCGCCCGGACGGCTAAAGGATACCGCAGCGGGGACGGATCGTCAAGAAAAAATTTGCTTGACGAGATTAAACAAATCGCTATAATTCTTTGTAAGTTTTATAACAACTGAATATTGTTGAGGTGACCCGTTGCCCGGAAGCCAGGGCGTAAAGGTGGAAGCTGGTTAAAGTCTAGCGCTGTACCGCAACTGTAAATCAGATTATCTGACAAGCCAGGATACCTGCCTCAACGTGATTTAATAAAACCTTCTCGGATTAAGGAGGTGATTTATGGCACACACTTAATTACTGAATTCTTAACCCGACCCAAATGGTCGGTTTTTTTGTTATGGATAATTTGTTCAAATCATTTGCCAAGGAGAATTTTTTGTGGTTTAAAAAGCTGTTTCCAATTTTGATTGTACTTTCGCTGGTGTTAATATCATGTGCATCTGCTATTCAGACGCAGATCGCAGTTCCGATGCCAACTGCAATAGTCCAACCCATGGCTGTGCCAGAACTCCCCCTCACCATTATGGATAGAAATGGTTTACCTGAACTTATTGATTATGCAGATCTGACAATCGAATTGAAAGTGATCAAACATCCATTTCGGGAGCAGAAAATTCCAGCGCAAATTGGTATTGATTATTAATCTTTTGTAGAAGAGGTCAGAATGGCGGAAAATATACATAAAAATCCAGTTTCACTATTAAATCAACAACCGGTAGTTTCTTTAAACAAATATTTGGATCAGGTATTTGCTTGGATACGCAAACGGGATGGAAGGATTGTTGAATTTGACATATCCAATATTTCCGAAGCAATTTTTAAGGCAGCCAAGGCGGTTGGCGGAGATGATCGGGATCTGGCGGTCGAACTGGCAAATGTTGTTGTCCGCTATCTTACACAATGTCAGCCCAAAGAAATACCCTCTGTTGAAGAAGTACAGGACGCTGTGGAGAAGGTCTTAATTGAAAGGGGACACGCGAAAACTGCCAAAGCCTATATTCTCTACCGCGACCGGCGTACCCGCATGCGCGAAGCGCGTTCTGAGCTTATGGATATTGTGGAAGATATTTTAGTTGAAACCAACCGCGAGAACGCAAATGTTGGGAATTCACCTTCTGCAAAGATGCTGCAAATCGCTTCAGCAGCCAGCCGCCAATACTATCTATCACGCCTGATCCCGGAAGACATTGCACAGGCTCACCGGAGCGGGGATATTCATATCCATGACCTTGATTTCTACGGAAAGACATTAACCTGCATCCAGATTCCGTTGGAGAAATTACTGACAAACGGTTTCGATACCGGTCATGGGTATGTCCGCTCCCCTAAACGGCCTGCTTCTGCAACCGCCCTTGCGGCCATTATTTTACAAAGTTCTCAAAATGATATGCACGGCGGCCAATCCTTCGCTTCGTTTGATCACGATATGGCGCCATTTATTGCTAGCTGCTCAGAAAATGATGTATTTCAAGCCATGGAAGCATTAATCTATAACCTGAACTCCATGCACAGCCGAGCCGGTGCCCAAGTACCTTTCAGCTCAATTAACTTGGGTTGCGATCTCTCCGCTGAGGGGCGTATGGTGACAAAAACGCTCCTGGAAGCTTACGAAAAAGGATTGGGCAGGGGTGAAACGCCGATTTTTCCAAATATCATTTTCCGCTTGAAGAAAGGGATTAATTTTGATCCAAAGGATCCCAACTACGATCTCTTCCACCTGGCGATGCGAGTTTCTTCCCAGAGGATGAATCCTACGTTTTCGTTTATGGATTCGTCTTTCAACCGACCTTACGACACGGAGGTTGCCTATATGGGTTGCCGGACTCGGGTGATCGCCAATCGACATGGCCCAGCCATAAGCACCGGGCGTGGAAATCTATCCTTTACCACCATAAATCTGCCTCGTCTAGCCATTAAAGCCAATGGGTATATTGAAATTTTTTTCCAGGAATTGGAAAAAATCCTGGCTCTTACCGCTCGCCAGTTGTACCATCGCTACACAGTCCAATCCCATCTGAAAGTGCGGGATATGCCTTTCCTGATGGGGCAGGGACTCTACCTGGATTCTGAGCTTCTCAAACCCGATGATGAGATTGCCCCGGCAATCAAACATGGGACATTATCTATTGGCTTTATTGGCCTGGCAGAAACGTTGGTCAGCTTAACCGGATCGCACCACGGGCAAACCATACAGGCCAGGCAATTGGGATTGGAGATCATTCAATTTATGAGACGTAATGTGGAGCAGTTTTCTAAGGATTATGATTTGAATTACACCTTCTTAGCGACGCCGGCGGAAGGGTTATCCGGGCGCTTTGTTTCCATAGACCGGCGCATTTTTGGAATGATTCCTGGTGTAACGGATAAAGACTACTACACTAATAGTTTTCATATCCCGGTTGGTTTTCAAATTTCATCTTTTGAAAAATGCCAGATTGAAGGGCCTTTTCATGAGCAGACCAATGCCGGTCACATCAGCTATGCTGAATTGGATGCTCCCCCCATCCATAATCTTGAAGCCTACGAGCGATTGCTGCGCCACATGGCGGATTGTAACATGGGATATGTGGGTATCAATTTTCCAATCGATGAATGTCTGGAATGCGCTTATCGAGGCGTGATTGCCAATGAATGCCCTGCCTGCGGTGCCACCCATATTCGCCGCATTCGGCGCATTACTGGCTACCTCTCAACTGTAGACCAGTTCAATGATGCTAAAAAAGCTGAGCTAAGAGATCGAACCCCTCATTTTCATATGAAGGAAGGTTCTTGATGATTGTTCGAATCGCAGGGTTCAGCCAGGAAAGTGTTACCGATGGACCAGGTTTGTGCTCAGTCCTCTTTTTCCAAGGATGTCACCACGCTTGTACAGGCTGCCACAACCCTCAAAGCTGGGGTATTAACAAAGGCGAGGAAATTGAGATTGAGGATTTGATCCAGCGCTTTCAATTCACCCCGCTTCTTTCCGGCTTTACATTTAGCGGAGGAGAACCATTCCTTCAACCTGAGGCGGCTGCCTGTATCGCTGAATATGTGAAATCAAAGGAACTGAATCTGTGGATCTATACGGGCTATACCTGGGAAGAGCTGCTTTCTCATTTGCCTGAACCTGGTTTTCAAAAATTAATCCGCTTGGCAGATGGAATTGTGGAAGGCCCCTATCGAAAAGAGCTTCGTGATTTATCCTTGCCCTACCGCGGTTCATCCAATCAGCGCATCATTTTACCTGAAGCCAGCCTGAGGCAAAAACAAGTCGTTTTATGGAGTGAATCGTAAATGATGGCAAATTATCCACGTCTTGATGATTGCAGTTCCAACCGGCGGCAGTGGAAAGAGTGTCGCGGCATCGGATTTGATGGTAATTTTTCTCACCAATCTTGTGAGCATGTTTTCAAAGTTTGTCCGGATTAGATCGATTTCATGAATGACATGGCTGCGACTTGATGCGCAATTGCACATCATTAAAAATTTCTCAATATAATATCCGTATCAGCACCAGAAAATCCTCGGATAATCTTAAGCTGATTGATGCATTAACCAAAATAGAAAAGAAACAAATCAATGATTTTTCCACCTAATCCAGCATTTGATTTTACTGCTTCTCAAGCTGCAGGGAATCGTCAGAAAGTTCTAACCAAACCGGCAGATTCTCTAGGGCGCCTGGGAGAAGGAACAGGGGCTGTTCTTGCGTTTCATATTATCGAAGTTGCCACACGATTATTTGATGAAATGGCTACTTTCTCAGAAGCTGGGGTTACCGATAAATCATGAAAAAGATAAGGTTAGCGCTTGGTTTTTTGACGATTATTCCAGTTCATGGATCAGAACCCTATATCCCGGGCGACATCGGAAGGGCTGCAGGTTGGTTTCCCTGGATCGGCGCTCTGATAGGCCTTTTCGTGGCTGGGATGTATTATGGCCTAGCGCAGGTATTCTCACCGATACTGGCTGTCGTCCTGTCAATAGCCGCCTGGATTGCAATAACAGGCGGGCTTCATCTGGACGGCATGGCGGATAGCTGCGACGGACTGTTGAATGCTTCAAATAAAGAACGGCGTCTGGAAATCATGAAAGACTCCCGCCTGGGCACATTTGGCGGGATAGGGTTAATCCTGATGATCCTGATAAAACTTGCCTGCCTGTACAGTCTTCCCTTAAATTCTCTTTGGTTTGTGCTGCCACTGGCTACAGGGTTGGGGCGCTGGCTGCTGCTGTGGGCTGGTAAACAACCCTTGGCTCGCATAAATGGGATGGGAGTTGACTTTGCGTCTGGAATAAACGGGAAAGTCTTTATTATCGGAGGAATGGCAATTCTCCTCCTGGGTGCACTGGCTGGTTATATGGCAGGTTGGCGCAGTCTTGTAGCGGTGGGATTGACTCATCTGCTGGCATGGTTGATCTTCAAAACAGCAAAATTGCGGTTAGGGGGAATGACAGGTGATATTTTTGGCATGATTGTTGAGCTGAGCGAAGTTACCACCATGATGATTTTTTGTTTTACACCTTGAGGTGCTTATGAAACATTCATATCCATTCCGAATTGGAACAACATCATATATCATTCCAGATGAAATCATTCCGAATGTCCGCTACCTGGCCAAATGGGTGGATGACATTGAACTGGTCTTGTTTGAAGTTGATGACGGCTCAAGCAATTTACCTGATGCGGCGGCTATATGTGAATTGCGCCGGTTAGCCGAAGAAAACAATTTAACCTACACGGTTCATTTGCCATTGGATTTGCGATTGGCGGACAAGCATGGGAAGCAGCACCAATCACTTATCAAGGCGCGAAAAGTCATCGAGTGTACGGCAGATTTAAACCCCTGGGCTTATGTCCTTCATCTTGATGGCCGTGAAGAATTAGAAAACAGCAATCCGAAAGGGAAAGAAGCCTGGAACGACCAGGCAATAAAAGCGTTGAATTTGTTATCAAAATGGGCCGGAGATGAAGCGCTCCTGG
>Ga0123335_1007644_pt1 | contig 11962 bp, 12 predicted proteins | sample BiotimSIPDNA_2_FD_89707 | JGI IMG/M metagenome (GOLD analysis project Ga0123335, IMG submission 89707) | Anaerobic biogas reactor microbial communites from Washington, USA - Biogas_R2 time_0 SIP DNA | ecosystem: Engineered > Bioreactor > Anaerobic > Unclassified | place: Washington, USA... | reverse complement strand
CCCGGGAATCATCGGCGCACTGCAAGCCATGGAAACCATAAAGCTCCTTGCGGGCGTGGGTTCGACGCTGAAGAACAAGTTGATGGTTTGCGATTTCAGCGACATGGACTTCACCACGATTGACATCTCCAAGAACGTGCGTTGCCCAGTTTGCCACGGCGAGATTTCAGAGGTTGCTGGGAGTGAGCGGCTGGTTTGGCTTTGCGGCAGAGACACAGCAAACATCAACCCCCAAGTGCCGTTGAAGCTGAACCTTGACGAAATCTACCCAGCGGTTAAAGATGTGTTTGGTGTGCGTTTGAAGTCCCGTTTAGCCCTCATGTTCAATTACGGCGGCTACGAGGTCAGCTTGTTTAATGGTGGACGCATGCTCATCAAAGGCGTAAGCGACGAAAAGAAGGCTCTAACTGTTTATTGCGAAATCCTGAAAAAACTAAAAGTTTAGAACAACTGCATTCCCAACACCGCTACTTCAAGCCACAAAATCACTGAAGCCACCACGACCTCCACGATTGAAAGCAAAGCGCCAACCTTCAGATAGCTCCACAAGCTAATGTTCACGCCTTTACGCCGCATGGTTTCCAGCCACATTAAAATCGCCAAGGAACCCAACGGGAAAAAGTGTGGTCCCAAATTGTTGCCAATAATGTTTGAGAAAACCAGCCCCGTCATGGCTTGACCACTCAACGCCACCGTTGCCGCTGCCTGCCTAATAGAGAACAACCCCAGAATCGTCATTGGCCAATTGTTCATGAAGCTGGCGCCGATCGTAACCATCAAGCTGGGCACAAGAACGGAGAACACCGAGGGCAAGGAGCCTCCCCACAAGAAAGCGTCAGCAAGAAAACTTGTCAAGCCAATATGCTCCAAGCCTTGGACGACTATGAATATGCTTAGCAAGAACAGGATTATGTCCCAGTTGATTTCCCTCGCTAAGCTTTTGAGCCCCTTTGTTTGGGCGGATTTGAAGTAGCCCCTGTTTAAGGCTGCCCAGTAGACGGCGATGAGAAAGATTGCGCCTGCGCAGATGACAAATGAGACGGGAATACGCATTAAGGAAGCGGCAACATAGCCCACGTCAACGGCTGCAAGCACGGCAAGACTGATTTTCAACAGGTTCCGCGGACATGTTTGGGTGCCATTGCAAAGGTTTTCAGAGAGCTCCTTTGAGTAGGTTTTAGGGATTTTTTTTCTGAATATGGCGTAGACTAGGAGCATGCTGCTGATTATGGTTGCAACCGCCACCAAGCTCATGAGCGTCAGGTGGTCGATGAAGCTGTAGTGGAAAAAGTCTGCGCTGACAATGTTTATGGGGTTGCTGGTGATTAAGGGCATGGCTGCGGTGTCAGCGATTAAACCAGCTGAAAACAGGTATGCCAACCTGCCGTTCTGGTCGATTTTTAGTTGGCTAACGATTTCCAGCACAATCGGCGTTAAAATCAGCACTGCGCTGTCGTTGGCAAAAAGTATGCTTACTGCTGCGGTTAGGAGTGAAACGTAAAAGTACAGTCTAACGCCGCTTCCACCTGCAAGCTTCACCACTTTAAGCGCTGCCCACTTGAAGAAACCCATGGCGTCCAACGTCACCGACAACGCCACAATGCCGATGAACGCGAGTGCTGCATCCCAAATGTCAATAAACGACTGCAGAGCCTGCCCAAACGCGACCGTGCCCAAAACCAGCGACGCCAAAGCGCCGATTCCCGCGGCTAAGCCCAGCTTAATGCCTCTTGGACGTTTAATCATCAAAAAAATTGTGACGATGAAGATTGATAGTGAAAGCGCTGGGGCGTAATCCATAAGGGTCTCTTGGTTAATTCACTGACAACCACTTTGCTCATGTATAAAAACTAACTAGTTCAAAAAAGCGGTTTTTACTGGTTTTCAACATATTAATGGCTTGGAAAACCGCCAATAGCGACGTACCTCTCTTAGGTTTCTCTATACCTCTATCCCCTCTAAAGGTGCTGTGCATTGTTTGGGTATTAGGCGGCTAATAGGTGGCATGCGGGTAGACCCCTATAGGTTTGTGCATAGATATCCTATTTTGATACAAATAGGCTGGCGCACTGTAGGCCCCCTATAGGTTCCTGCAATGAGTTTCTAATAGCATCCAAATATGCCCAAATATGATTGGAGTCCTTATTTTCGATGCTGGCAGAAACGCAAACCTAATCCCTTGCTTTGGATTTTTTTTGATGCTTATTTTTACCTATAAAAGAAATCTGACTAAAATAAGAATGAAAAAAGAGGTTTACTCTTTCTTTGGCTGCTTAGGACGCAGTGAGCGCACTGTTTCTCCTGCACGCCACATTTCGCTACTGCCCATCTCTGCCAGCTCATCAGCCAACTTCTGGCGGTAATCAGGAGCCTTGCTCTTCTCCAAGACAATGCGTGTTTCTTCGCCTGCAGCCACAAGCTCATAGAGGCTATCAAAAACTGGCTGAGTAGCACTGCGGAAACGCTCTTTCCAGCGCAGAGCGCCGATGCGGGCTGTTTCGCTGCAGTTGCAGTACATCCAGTCCATGCCGTTCTCGTCAACTAAACGAATTAAGCTTTGGGTGAGTTCCTCTACGGATTCGTTGAATGCTTCACTTGGGCTGTGACCGTTTGCCCGAAGCGTGTTGTATTGGGCTTCAAGTATGCCTGCTAATGCGCCCATTAATGTGCCGCGTTCGCCTGTCAGGTCGCTGTAGACTTCTTTCTCAAAGGTTGTTGGGAAGAGGTATCCTCCGCCGATAGCGATGCCTAATGCTTTGGCGCGGTTTTCTGCTTTGCCTGTTGCATCTTGGAAGACTGCGAAGCTACAGTTTATGCCGCTGCCATCAACAAAGTTTCGACGCACAGAGGTGCCTGAACCTTTCGGTGCAACAAGAATCACGTCAATGTCATTTGGTGGGATGACGCCTGTCTGCTCCTTGTAGACAATGCTAAAGCCGTGGCTAAAGTAGAGTGCATCACCAGCTTTGAGGGTGGCTTTAATCTTTGGCCACAGTGCTTTCTGAGCGGCGTCGGTTAGCAGGAACATTTTGATTGTGCCTTTTTTGGCGGCTTCTTCAAGTGGGAAGAGGTTTTCGCCTGGAACCCAGCCGTCTGCTACTGCCTTGTCCCATTCTTTCTTGAAAATGCCCTCTTTTTCTTGTCCGATGATTACTTTTATGCCGTTGTCTCTCATGTTGAGCGATTGGGCTGCTCCCTGTATTCCATAACCGAGTGAGACGACGACTTCGTCTTTAAGGAGTTGTTGGGCTTTCGCCACTGGAAACTCTTCTCGAGTAATGACGTCTTCTTGGACGCCTCCAAAATCCATCTTTACCATTTAACTAACACCTTCAGCCACACCATTTAGCAGACGGATAATTAAGAATTATGTTATGAAAATTAAGCAGATTATTGTTTGACGTAGGCAAAAGCTTGGATGCTAAGAGGGCACCCACGCTTTTTCTCGTTTTAGTTCATGTTTTTGATTCCACAGCACTTCTTAGCAATCGCCAAACCAATAGGCGCGGCTACAGTGCTGAAACATATATTGCAATCAAACACCTTAATTTTTGTAGCTGTTTTTCTTTAGAAACCTGCTGATTACTCTTTTAGTTGCAGCCATAAATTGAAAACCCATTCATTTGGGGGCAGTTCCTGTTGCCAATTAACAAACTCTTCAAAGCCAGCATTCACCCAGCCATAAGCCTGCTTCGAAACGCCAACCTGCTTATACCCTGACGACTCCACCATACTAAACAGTGCCTTCCAGCCTTGAGGAATCTCAAAAACACCCTTAACACGCATGGTAGCATACAACCCCTCAGGAATAACCTTGATTGTTTCTTCGCCAGACACTTCCGTTTCCTCATCGGTTGTTAAGAAGTACTCATAACCGTGGGGTTCAGGCTGGTCAGTAGGGTAAAAGTTTCTTCCAAACAAACGTACATCTGGCTTATCCATGAAGCCTTGACGTTTAGCGTAGTCAAAAATCTTTGCCATTGCCTCTTCTTCGGGATTACTTCCTTGAGCCTGCACGTTAACCGCGCGCATCGAATGCAGCCGCTCTATTTTCAATTCAATACTAACCATGAAACAATTCCTCACATGATACTAAAAAGGCGCAATACTGTATTAAGTTTATTCAAAAAAGAATGCCCTTAATGCAATAACCCTAATTAGCATTTTGCAGTCAATACGTAACCATGACTCACCCGTTTACTCCAGACTTGATTGCCCCATGCGGCATGAACTGCGGCGTCTGCAAAGCCTATCTCGCCTACTCACGAGGAGTCCCCTACAAGAAAGGCGAAGTATCACACTGCACAGGCTGCTTGGTGCGTAACAAAAATTGCACATTCATCAAAAAAGGCTGCGAAAAACTGCGGAAAAAGCAAATTCGCTTTTGCCATGAATGCGCAGACATGCCATGTGAGAAACTAGCCAAAATAGACAAACTCTACAGTGCACGGTATGGCATGAGTATGGTTGAGAACCAAAAAATGATTAAGGAAAAGGGCATGGATGAATTTCTTAAGAGTCAAGCTGAAAAGTATCGGTGTCCAAGCTGCGGCGACGTCGTTTCGGTGCATGACGGAAAATGCTATGCTTGTGGCTTTCAAGGTGAAAAACCGATTAAAAAAGTTGGCAAGGCTCAGTGGGATAAGGCGCGGTGGGTGCCTGACCGAAAATAAGCTATCTGCTGTGTTTTTTTGACTTCCCCTCCCCTTATATAAAACACGCAAACTCGGATGTTAAACCAAAACGCTGGAAAATGATGTCTATTTCTTGAACATTTTTATAATTTTTTAACAATTTAGTCTTAATATGCTTGATTTGCAAAAAATTATATACGGCAAGCGCTGTCATGGCTGAGTATGAGCCTCTTCGGATTTAACTTCACACAAAATCAAGCACTAGATTACATCAAACAAAATTGGAAACCTGGAAAACGAGAAATAACATACGTCATCGGCATCCTCTTCATTTTCATCCTCGCTGAAGCATACCAAGCTACACCAATCGAACCTGTTACGCCAACGGGAGACGTTTATGACCCTTTTGCACCGCCAGTAATTGATTACACGGCTCAAACAGTACGAAGTATGACAGTATACGCAGTTGAATTGCTAGCTGCTCTCTTGTTTACTTTTCTCTACTTTAAAGCCTCAGACAAGACAGTTAAAAACACTTTAAGATGGGGCGTTGCTTACGCTACCCCAGTATCTTTGATTTCGTTTGTTACGTACCTGAACGGTTCCACAGATATCCTCAAAAGCGTTGTAAGCGGAATTCTATATTTGCCAGCTGATTTCTTCTATGGCTTGCTCCTAGTAGGCGGATTCTATTTACTGTTGGTCTACAAGCCAAAAATCAGTCTTCCCATTGCAGGCTATGTTATCATGTTAGTCAGCTTTCTCATTTTGAACGCAATCATCTACCGCGAATTTAGCATATACACTACTTGGGCGCTTCTTGATTCCGTGATTGGCTTGTCATTCATCGGACTATTTATGGCGGTCAAAAACCAAATTGCTCTACCGTTACCTACAGTGTTTCTTTACGCTGGAATCGGCTTAGGACTAATGATAATCTACTGGATTTCAGATCTTGTTTACTTAAACTATGTTCCTTACTACATGGAATTTCTCGCTTTCGCGATAACTGGAGTCGTATTATACTTCCTCTTGGATCAAAAAATCCTGAAAATTGAAAAACAAGAAACTCTTCTTCCCCCTCCACCCCCTCCGCCTCCACCAGAGATGATGTAATCCAATAAAAAAACAACCAATTTTTTCTTTTACTGCCTAATTTTTCCTGTATTGTATCTTTCTTGGGCATGGTTTTTCCAAGCAGTAAACCTGTTCATTTATTATTAGTCCGTCGAAGATGTGCATTTAAAGGCTCCAGTAACACTAATTAGTCTTTCAGTGTTACTTTCGATATAAAAGCTTTTAGGCAAACAACGCTATTTTTAACCGTGATCCCCAATGTCAAAAATAGTGCGAGTAGGCGTAACCTTCCCCCCAGATCTACTCAAGGATTTCGATGAAATAATAGCCAAAATGGGCTATGAAAGCCGAAGCAAAGCCATACAAGACGCTGTACGCCTCTATGTCTCGGAACGTAAATGGCTCAAAGAAGCAGATGCTAGCCAAACAGGCGTAATCCTGATGGTTTATGACCATGAAGTGCGCAACTTGGAGAGCGATTTAACAGACTCACAACACCACCACGCTGACCTAATTTCATCAACCATGCATATCCATCTTGGTCAGCATGACTGCTTGGAAGTTATTGCTGTCAAAGGAAAAGGTTCAGAAATCAGGCACTTAAGCGACGAGTTAGCAACAAGAAGAGGAGTAAAAATCCTCAAGTCAATGATAGTGTCAGTTTAGCTTTTTACTTCAAACATCCGTTCCAATGCAGCCCTAGCCTTTTTTGCCACAGGCTCAGGAACCTTAACGATGTGCTTTTCCTCTTTTAACGAAGCATAAAGCCTATCCAGCGTCGTCAACTTCATGTTTGGACAAACAGCGCTCTCATAAGCCATTATAAACTCTTTATCTGGATTCTCCTTTTTGAGTCTATGCACTATACCATCTTCGGTGCCAACGATGAATTTTTTAGCACTGGATTCTTTAGCGTACTTGCACATTTTCGAAGTGCTACCTATAAAGTCAGCGACTTTACGCATGTCAGAGCTGCATTCAGGATGAATCATCACTACAGCGTCTGGATGCTGCATCTTTAACACTTTTACGTCTTCAGGCTGGAAAAGCAAGTGCGTTGGGCAAAAGCCCCATTCAGGAATTGGAATTATTGTTTTGCCAGTTTTTTCAGCAACATATTCGCCCAAGTTTCTGTCGGGTCCAAAAATTATCGTGTCCGCATCAAGGGACTCTATGACTTCAACAGCGTTAGCTGAAGTACAGCAGACATCACAGTAAGCTTTTGAGGAAGCCAAAGTATTCACGTACAATACCACTGGCGCATCTGGATGAAACGCCTTGATACGTTTAATCTCATCTACGGTTAGCATCTGCGCCATGGGACAGCGTGCGCCTAAACAGGGCAAAAGAACCTTCTTCTCAGGGTTCAAGATGGCGGCTGATTCAGCCATAAAATCAACGGCTGCAAACACAAGAATTTCTGCATCTTTCTCCTGCATGGCTTTACGGCTTAGCTCAATGCTGTCACCGATATAGTCTGCTATATCCTGGATCTCTGGGCGTTGGTAATTATGGGCTAGAATAACTGCTTTTTTCTCTTTTTTGAGTGAAAGGATTTTCTGCGTTAAATCCATGGTTTGCGCCTTTGTTATTGAAAACTAAAGAGGAATATTTTACAGATATATTCTTTTACCTTGTTTAAGGCTTTTTTTAATGTGATTTTCTAAAAAAGGCTCCAAACAACCCCTAGTTGGATGCCCATGCCAGAAACATTAAATATCGTTGCAACATTCATCTCAAGCGTGCCCATCTAAAGAGGTTTGCAGCGCCTCAACCCTTGTGCTCCCCAACAAGTTTACGCCCAGGATTTTGAGCGCTTTAGACTAAAAATAAGCACTACAGTTTACTAGTTGTTCAGAGAATATTTATATTAGGCTTCATTGTTTAACTGCAAGGAAAAACAAAAGGGACAAGAGCATCTTGACAACTCCACATGACGTTCCGGCATCTAAATTCATCGACAGGTTAGCAAAGTTCCTAAAAGAAAACGTTGATGAAGTACAACCTCTCGCATGGTCCAGCGTAGCTAAAACAGGCATGCACGTTGAGAAGCAACCCCAGAACCCGAATTGGTGGTACGTCCGCAGCGCTTCTGTTCTGCGTAAAGTTTACGTTCACGGTCCAATCGGACTAGAACAACTTAGAGCCGATTACGGCGGAAGAAAAAACATGGGTAGCAGACCAAACCATGCAGTAAAGGCTGGCGGCAGTGGAATCCGCAAAGTTCTGCAACAGCTTGAATCCGCAGGGCTAGTCGTCACTGTAAGACCTCAAGGTAGAAAAATGACTCCGAAAGGGCGAAAGCTTCTTCAAGAGGTAGCTGCGGACTTGCAGAAAGAAATGGTAAAAACTGTCCCGGAGCTCAAGAAGTATCAAGGCGAGTAAGCGATGTCAGATGATGAGCTTGAAAATATCCGCAAAAGAAAACTTTTGTCGATGCAAAATCGCGTAAGCGATGAACAAAGGCAAGCTCAAGCAGAAGAAAAAATTGAAGCTCAAAAGCAGGCGTTGCTTAGGCAAATCCTGTCACCTGAAGCAAGACAGCGGCTCAACAACCTGAAAATGGTTCGAGCTGATTTCGCTGAGCAAATTGAAATGCAGCTGATTCAGATGGCCCAAATAGGCAAGTTGCCTATTCCGTTGTCTGATGCGCAGCTTAAACAGATATTAATTCAGCTCCAATCGCGCAAGCGAGAAACCAAAATTACAAGGATATGAGAGTATGGCACGAGTTAAACCAACTGCGAAGAAACGCCGATTAGCAAAAGCGTCAAACGAATCAAAGTCTGTTCCAACATGGGTAGTTGCACGCACTGACGGCAAAGTAAGAACTACACCTAAACAGCGACGCAACTGGCGTACTAGGAAAATAAAGGCATAGGAGAATTGAAGCTATGGTTGAAGACAAACAAGAGCAAATAACACAAGAACTCGAAGAAGAATTGCCAGAGGAAGAAGCAGCAGTTACCGAAGAAGTCACGCCAGAAGAAGCTCAAGCAGAAGAGCAGGCTGAAGCAGCAGAAGAAGTTGCAGTTGCTAAACCAAAAAAGAAAGGCAAAGAAGAAGACATAGTTGAAGAGCGAATCTACACCATCCCCCTGCAGAAAGCTTTGGTTCGACCGCCAAAGAAACGTGCACCACGCGCCATGCAGTTGCTTAAAATCTTCATCACAAAACACATGAAGCTTGCTGTAACGGTTTCAGAAGACGAGGAAGAAGAAGAGTTGCCTCAACTTATTGTTAGCCAAGAGGTTAACGAGAAAATCTGGGGTAGAGGCATCGAGAAACCGCCTCGTAAGATTCGGGTTCGAGCAGCCAAAGACAAAGACGGTAACGTAACTGTTTACTTAGCAGAAACTGCATAGTAACCAATCATTTTCTTTTAATAATCTTTATTTGTTATTTACTAATTGAAAAGCTCTTTTTTAAAAGAAAAAAGAAATGTCATGGGGGGTTTATTGTTTTTAGACTTTCACCCATGCATCTTGTGGCATTGATTCTGGGACATTGAACTCAATTGATAGGGGTGCTGTCTTTTCTAATCTGATCTCAAGGTTAACTTGTGATCTGACTAATGCTGCATCTGCTTCGTTGAGGGATATTATGAGGTAGCCTTTTTCAGCTGAGTCTAGTGCTTGGTCTCCGTTGCTGTTTTGTATGTAAAGTACGGCTTTGCCTTTTGTTGTGTTACCTAGCATGTCATCAAAGGTCTCATTGGCTGCAGTTGCATTGCTGCCTAGGTAAACGTTCGGCCATGCGTCATTACCTATTTTGAGAGTAACTACTGTAGTATTTTCCATCATTGAGACGTATTTGACTCCGAAGCATTTGAGTGGAATAGCGAAGCCTGTTACGTTTGTTCCTTCAGAGTTTGTTTTTACGAATGTTGTTCCGTCTTGTGATAGTGGTGTGCTTGCTTGTTGTAGTCCTTGTTGGATTACGGTTTGTCCTTGTTGTGTTGCGAAGAGGCCTTGGTTGATTACCATGAAGCTGAAGACTGCGGCTATGATGACGAATGCGATGAGTATGATGGCTGCTTCTAGACCGACAATGGCGCGTTTTTGCTTGAGGATGCTGTTTATACTTTTCTTGTAATTCACGATTATTTCCCTCATTTTTCCTATATTGAATCTTAATATTTGTTTGTTAAAAACTTTTAATGGAGTTTCTATATTAATCCTTTATGAATAGGCAATACTGATTTCTAGTCACCCAAAACTGAAGTAAAAATAAACAAGAAAAAAGATGTTTGTTAATCAGTCTTAACGACTGATTTAACCCTCAAGCGTTTAACCAATTGCTTAGGTCAATGCGATATAGCTATTCGGTGTCGTCGCTGCAGGTATCCTGAATACTATCGAGATTGTTGCGCTGTTTTCTATTCTTATCTCGATGGTAACTAGCGACCTAGCGACTGCTTCGTCTCCGGGGCCAAGCGCCACCAAGAGGTAACCTTCCTCTCCCGAGTTCAATGCTTCGTCTCCGTCACTGTTTGAGACCGCAACGACTACTCCAGTTGTTAGCCCTTGTGTGTATCCAATGCTGTAGGTTTCGTTTACGTATATGTTGCATGGTTCACCACCATCGTTTTCAGTTGAAAGCTGGAAACCGGCGAAGTCATCGAATTCTCTGCCTGTAGGATCGTACACCGTGCCGTTTGCAATGTAGCCTGCTCCGTTTTCGTGACCAAAGTGAAGTGCTCCGAGGTAGGCGTTTGCCCAAGCTCTCTCACCAACTCTCATTATTACGCTTGTTTGGTTTCTTCCAATGTTAACGTAATTTGATCCAAAGGCCTTTATTGGAACCACCATGAAGTTTACTTTCGTTCCTATTGGGGTGGTCCGGATGAATATTGTTCCGTCTACTATTAGTGGTGTGCCTGCGTTTTGTAGGCCTTGTTGGATTACACTCTTGCCCCTTTCTGTGGCGAAAAGTCCCTGGTTAACAACCATGAAACTGAATGCAGCGGCTATGATGACGAAGGCTATTAGTATAATTGCTGTTTCTAAGCCTACGATAGCCTTCTTTTGATGAATTAGGTTCATCATTTGTGCACGTACAGAGTTACGGATTTTTTGATTACATGAAGGGCAGCTTACCATGTATAGATTGGATCTAGTGTGCCATTGGTATTCGCATTTTGGGCATTTTATGTTTGGTTTTTCTTTTTTCATTCTGCCACCACTTATACTACTTAGACTACGACTTAGACTACTTATTATTCTTAAATATTAAGAATCAATACTCAATATAAACCTTTTGGGAACACAAAAAACACACATGAACCGTGCCACAAACCTACACATAAACAACATCCTAAACACTGATTCTTCTTCAAAGCCTTTAAGGGCGAAAAAAGCCGCCTTTAAGCTGTTGGTAAGGGTAACTGCAAGGCAGGCGCCGCATTCAAGGCACCTTGTATCAGCGTCTGAGAAGCAATCGCTGCAACCCCGCTTATGATAAGCAGAATTCCAAGATTCAAAAAGAAAGTTCCCCAGTAACCGCCAGAAACAGTCTTAATCGTAAAAGCATTAACAACTGCCATAACAAGAATTAAAACTACATTACCAATCTGGACAGTCTCAACTGGCATAGTGTTAAAACCAAAATAAGAGAGACCAACTAAGCTTGATGTATACGTCGACATAAAAACGGTCAAGACTTCCATTACATTAAGCAAGACAACCGTTAAAGGCTGGGTAATTAGAACTACCATCTGAAAGCTGTTGGATACTACATCTCGCATTTTCCTAAACTCAAGGAATTTAACAACGCGATTTCCTAATGCGTTTCCAATCACTAGAGGATTGGCGCCTCTGCCCAGTGAATCAAGCAGTATTTTGTTGCTCATGTGAACATGGTGAGATGCAGCCTCCTCAGAAAGCGTTTCTAACGCTTGTCTATGATTGATATCCAATTTCACTCTGGCTAAGGCTGAAGTAACAAGTTTACGTAAAGGTCCAAGTTCCATGTGAAGAATGAACGTGAAAGAAGTTTTCAAGTCTGAAGTAGACGCCAAATTTTCGCCTAACGCCTTTAGGAACGTCGGATAATTTTTATCAACCAGCGCAACCCGTCTCTCCAGTAGATAACCGAATACGCCTGGAACCATTACGCCTAAACCCATTGCAATGAAAGCGAAAGACGCACCCAATTTCGTATAGACAAACATAGAAAGAACAACTGAAGCAGGCACTACAGCAAAAGAGCTCCATTTTAAGTATTGGTACAATTTAGGCGGGTATTTTCCT
>Ga0123335_1007641_pt1 | contig 11963 bp, 6 predicted proteins | sample BiotimSIPDNA_2_FD_89707 | JGI IMG/M metagenome (GOLD analysis project Ga0123335, IMG submission 89707) | Anaerobic biogas reactor microbial communites from Washington, USA - Biogas_R2 time_0 SIP DNA | ecosystem: Engineered > Bioreactor > Anaerobic > Unclassified | place: Washington, USA... | reverse complement strand
GCAATAGCATAATCACTGTTAAAAAGTTTTTTTACACCTGCAGCCATTTGTTCCACCACTTCCCGGCTCACTGCCCCATAAGTTTCGATTGTTGTTTTGCTAACGCCTAGAATATTTACTTTGATATGATTTGAATATGCAATGATACCTCCCGGAAAATAAGCAGAAGACCCTGAAACAGAAGTGATCATATTACCTATGTACCCTCCTGTACAGCTTTCTGCTAATGTGACCGTTTGTTCCTTAGCCTTCAATTGTTTGCCAATGACCTCTTCAAGAGTATCAGAATCGTAGCCAAAAACATTAGCCTCACCAATGAGTTCCTTTAGCTCCTGAGCTTTTCTGTCGATAAAATTTTCAACATACTCACGGTTACTACCGCTCATCGAAAGTCTCAACCTTAATATACCCGGAGAGGGAAGATAAGCAAGTGAAATATCGCTTCCCAGTTCACTCTCCCAATCTTTTATCAGATCGGCAGCATAGGATTCCGAAACCCCTGCTGTCAATATTGTTTTATGATACCATACGGGTAGCTTATAATTTGCGGCCAGCCTGCCTTTGACTTCTTTCTGAAACAGATTTTCCATCTCAAAAGTAACACCAGGTAAAGAAAAAATCATTTTGTTATCCTTACGGAACAACATACCTGGGGCTGTACCAATATCATTTAACAGCGGCTCGCAGCTTTCGGGCACCTCTGCCTGTTTCCGGTTACGTTCTGTCATCTCCCTTCCCCTTACAGTGAAGAATTTTGTGATAAGTTCCAATGTAGGAATGTGGGTAATGAAATTACCTCCAAAATAGCTAAGGAGGACTTCTTTGGTTTTATCATCAGAAGTAGGACCCAGTCCACCTGTCATAATCACCACCTCAACATTTTGAAGCGAATCGTCAAGTGCACCAACAATGGCAGGTTTGTTATCACCTACTGTAACAACCTTTCGGACATAAAAACCGATTTTGGTGAGCTCTGATTCCAGGTATCTGGAATTTGTATCAATAACCTGGCCAATCAGCAACTCATCACCTATTGTAATAATATCTGCCCGCATAATCTACTTTTATTTACCGAAGAATTCATCTACTTACCGTCATTCTTAAGAGCCCTGATCCGCTGCAACAAGGTAGGATGAGAATAGTAAAAAAATACATAGGCGGGATGGGGTGTGAGGTTACTGAGATTATTTGATGATAGTTTTTTCAAGGCTGATATGAGATGTTTAGCATTATAATGTTTTTTGGCAAACTTGTCAGCCTGGTATTCATAAGATCGCGAAAGAACATTGAGGGCAAGGCCTACAACTGTTGAAATAGGGCTGTAGATAATCCCAAAAGCAAGAATTACCATGTGTATGCTATGAACTTTAGCGCCAAGAGCCCATGAAAGCATCGGATTGACAGTAAAAAGCGAAAAAACATACAGCGTTATTCCTGTCTGAACAACACCAAGAAGAATGTTGATGAGGGAATGTTTTTTCTTGTAATGTCCAATTTCATGTGCCAGAACAGCGACAATTTCGCTGGTACTAAGATCGTCAATCAGGGTATCATATAGAACGATGCGCTTCCTTGAACCCAATCCGGTAAAATAGGCATTAGATTTCGTAGATCGCTTCGACCCGTCGATGACAAAGATATTATCAAGCTTAAAACCCACCTTTTCACACATTTTGCTTATGGCTTCCCGCAGAGGACCTTCATCAAGCGGCGTTTGCTTGTTGAAAAGCGGGACTATGAGTGTTGAATAAAAAATATTTATGAATATCATCACGGTAGTAACAGCAATCCAGGCATAAATCCAGAACATGCTTTCAGTGAGCAGGTAAATCCATATTATTAGTGCTGTAACCCCGCCACCAAGAATAGCAGCGAGCAGCCAGCCTTTTAACTTATCAAGAAAAAAAGTCAGGAGTGTGGTTTTGTTGAATCCGAATTTTTCCTCAATCACAAAAGTATCATATAATGCAAATGGGGTATTCAGAATATCGGATGCAAGCATGATAATGCCGAAAAAAAGCAACGCAACCAGAATGGGGTTAGAAGTTACAGACCTGGCCAACTGATCGAAATATCCGAAAACATGGAATGTGAGCATCAGGATGATCAGTATGAAGCTAAATGAACTGGTCAAAACTGAAAAGCGTTCGTTAACTTTTTGATATCGTTGTGATTTCTTGTATTGTTCTTCATCATATACATCCTTCACTTCTGCAGGTAATTTCTTGTCGTAATACCTGGCATTAAGGACAGACAAGATTCTTTCCAGAATAAAATTGAAAATGATTATGGAAATAATAAGGATAAAGGGTGCATTGTAGTTGCTTGTAATATGGTTTTCCCAAATTCCCCTGAAAATAAAAAGGAACTGCAGTATCTGGGTGACCATGAAAAACAATATTGTCATTTACCTTCCTTTTCGAAATGGCAAAAATAGTAAATATGCAGCATAATCCGCATAATATTTGCTGCGACCATCAATGCGATCCAACATCGTGAATCATAAAATCAGGTTTTCATAGCACCACAGATGCTGATAACCTGTCCGCTGACATAAGATGATAATTCTGAAGCAAGAAATAAACATACATTAGCAACTTCTTCAGGTGTTCCGCCACGCTTCATTGGTATAAAATTTTCCCAGGTTTTTCGTTGTTCCTCACTTAATTTTGCTGTCATTTCGGTAATGATAAAACCCGGGGCAACAGCATTGCACCGTATATTTCTTGAACCTACCTCAAGGGCAACCGACTTTGTAAAACCGATAATACCCGCTTTTGATGCTGAATAGTTTGCCTGCCCTGCATTTCCGTGCACACCTACAACAGAGCTTAGGTTAACTATTGAACCCCGTTTGTTTTTAAGCATCACTGGTTGCACCGCCTTGGTAAAATTAAATACCGATTTAAGATTAACGTTCAGAACGGTATCCCACTGCTGTTCACTCATCCGCATCAGGAGTGTATCCATTGTAATACCTGCATTGTTGACCAATACATCGATGGTGCCGAAATCGTTCACCACTTCGTTTACCACTTTCTGTGTTTCTTCAAATTTACTTGCATCGGAAGCATAGGCTTTTGCTTTTCTTCCCAGAGCGGTAATTTCTTTGGTAAGTGATTCGGTATTATCATCGAGCCGCAGATCGGTAAAGGCAACATCTGCACCTTCTTTGGCAAAACATATTGCGATGGCCCTGCCGATACCACGCGCTGCGCCGGTTACTATAGCAACTTTTCCTTCAAGTAATTTCATAGGATTTTTTTTAAGGATTTAGCGGCAAAATAAGCAAAGAAACTTTAAAATATCAAAAAAATATGGATGGAGTACTTCGTTTAGGGTACCTTGTCCTTCGGGACAAAAAAGGATAGTGCAGTGTGCTATGCCCTATGCCCTTTATCTTTTTCCTATCACTTTAGACATTGTTTTTCCAATATCAGCCGGTGATTCCACCACATGAACACCGCATTCATTCAATATTTTCATTTTAGCGGAGGCAGTATCCTCACTTCCTCCGATAATAGCCCCTGCATGTCCCATTCTACGACCTTTTGGAGCTGTCTGACCCGCAATAAAGCCAACAACCGGTTTGGTCCCGAAATCTTTCAACCATCTGGCAGCTTCGGTTTCCATGGTTCCACCTATCTCACCGATCATGATAATGCCTTCTGTTTCATCGTCCTGCATAAATAGTTTGATGGCATCCAGGGTGGAAGTTCCGATTACCGGGTCTCCCCCTATTCCGATGCAGGTCGATTGTCCCAGTCCTGATTTTGTAACCTGATCAACAGCCTCATAAGTTAAAGTACCAGAGCGTGATACAATGCCTATATTGCCTTTTCTGTGTATAAACCCCGGCATAATCCCCACTTTAGCTTCGCCGGGCGTAATGATACCGGGACAATTAGGGCCTATCAGCCGGGCTGTTCTTCCGGAAAGAAAGTGTTTAACCTTCACCATATCTGAGGTAGGGATACCCTCTGTAATGCAAACAATAACTCCGATACCAGAGTCCGCTGATTCCATGATAGCATCGGCTGCAAAGGCAGGCGGGACAAAAATGACCGATACATTGGCACCGGTTTCTGCCACAGCCTGTTCAACAGTATTGAATACAGGCTTATCAAGGTGTTTTTGACCTCCTTTACCCGGTGTAACACCGCCGACAATATTAGTACCATATTCAATCATTTGTCCGGCATGGAATGTACCTTCAGTTCCTGTAAATCCCTGAACAATCACCATGGAATCTTTATTGACAAGAATACTCATCAGCTTTAAAAATTGTTATGTAAAAGTAATCTTTTATTTGCTATAGTGCCGAACAGACCCTTGCCAGGCATCAGGCAGGATCCTTAAACTATATGCAATCTGAGCAACCTGAAGAAATCATCGGCATTGATAGGCTTGGTAATATAATCGGTAAAACCTGATGCCTTTATGGCTTTTATCTCATCAGAAAATGCATAGGCAGTTTGGGCGATGACAGGAATTTTTACGCCCGAGGCTTTAAGTAATTTAAGGGCATCAATTCCGTTCATTCGCGGCATTTTGATATCCATAAGGATAAGAGAAGCATTTTGGTTTTTGTTGTAAAGATCGATCAGTTCTTTGCCATTTTTCGCATGCAGAACAGATGCCCTGGTTTTTAAAATTATTTTCTCAAGATATGCATAATTAGCATAATCATCTTCCGCAACCAAAATCAGAGAACCAGAAAAATCCGGCACACCATTTTGTAGATTATCATCAGGGTAAGCACCTCCTGATTCTGAAATATCTGCTTTCAGCGGAAGCGTAAGATAAAATACGGAACCTTCGTTTTCTTTTGATTCAAGGCTTATTTCACCACCAAGGCATCGGGCCAGTTCCTGAGATATGGCAAGACCCAGGCCGGCTCCCCTGTATATCCTGTTACCATCATCTTCAACTTTCCTAAACCTCTCAAAAATAATCGATTGATGGTCTTTTCTAATGCCAATACCGGTATCTTTTACAAAGAACCTCAAATATTTATTTGATCTTACCAGCCCGCATCCTACTTCAATATAACCTTTATGTGTAAATTTAATGGCATTACTGATCAGGTTGGAGAGTATTTGTTTTAATCTTGTTTCATCGGTAGTAATCCTGACCGCTTTTAAACGATCATCGATATTAACCTTGAAATCAAGGTCCTTGCTGGTTTCATGTTTTTGCCTTTTTATCTCCAGACTGAATATCTTATATAGATCGTCGAGGAGTTGGCTGAGGGTAATTTCTCCAAGGATTATCTCAAGGTGGCCCGATTCAATTTTTGAAAAATCAATTATATCATTGATCAGGTTTAACAATGTATTGTTACTTCCGTCGATGATTTCTTTGTAAGATTTCCTCTCATCTTCAGTTACATCAGAGTCAAACAGCAGCCCGCTGAAACCAATAATTGAATTCAGGGGCGTCCGTATTTCATGTGAGAGGTTCGCGAGAAAAGAAGATTTAAGGCGGTCGGATTCCTCTGCTTTCTCTTTGGCGATGGTAAGTTCCTTTGTGCGCAACTCAACCAGTTCCTCCAGTTTGTTCCTGTAACTGCTGAGTTCTTCATATGCTTTTTCAACGTTCATTTTCTGCACTGCCAACTGATCATTCTGGTCCCCGATTTTCCTGTTAAGATCAGATAATTCTGAAGTACGCCTATTTACCCTTTCTTCAAGCATCAGGTTTTGTACACGAAGGTTTTTTAATCTTGAAATGTTATATGAAAAGGCTATCAGAACGATCAAGACCACTGCCAGAGTACGAAATAACCAGGTACTGTAAAAAGGCGGACGTATGTTTAACTTCAAAGAAATACCCTCTTCATTCCAATATCCGTCGTTGTTTGAAGCTTTTACCCTGAAAATATATTTACCAGGATCAACATTGGTATAGGATGCTTCTCTCTTAGATCCTGCCTCGATCCACGCCTCATCAAAGTTCTCGAGAATAAACCTGTACTGGTTCTTTTCATTTGAAATATAGTTGTTTGCGATGAAACGGATCGTGAAGTAATTCTGGTTATGTTTAAGGCGGAGGGATTTTGTATTGATGATATTGTCTTTCAGCAGGCTATCGTAATCGCCGATTGCAACCGATTTATTAAATAATTCAAAATCCGTGAAATATATTTCGGGTATGCGGGTATTATCAGTTATTTCATCCGGGTTGAAAACAATAATGCCCTTTTCACCGCCAAAAACAAGCCTTTCATCTGATGTTTTTATGGCTGACCGTTCCCAGAAGAAAATGTCCTGAAGATTGTCTGATTCGTCATAATTCCTGAATACTGCACTGATTCCTCCAGTTTCTATATTTCTCACATATCTCATCCTTGAAAGTCCATAGCCGGTCCCAAGCCATAATTCACCAGGTTTATATTCCAGTATGCTTTTTATCTGGTTGCTGGGCAAGCCATCCTTTGTATAGAAATGATAGAATTTATTATTCCTGCGGTTCAGATAGTCTAAACCGAATTTGGTACCTACCCAGAGGTTATGGTTGGAATCTTCGAAAACCGTATTGACAAAGTTATTGCAGAGGCTTGTTGTGTCGGAAGGATCATTAAAATAATTGTGAAAAATTTCTTTATGCCTGTCAAATTTTGATAGCCCCGAAGGGGTTGCTATCCATATAAAGCCTGCATGGTCAATTATGAGTTGGAATGCCCAGTTATCAGGAATGGTATTTTTTATATTATTATCATCCCTTATGAAATGCTTATAGCTTCCGTCGACAGGATTAAAGCGGCTCATCCCGTTGCTGTGTGAAATAATCCACAGATAACCTTCATCATCTTCAGCAATAGAACGTACATCAAGCCCCGGGCTCTGTTTTCCCATCTCAGGTTTAAAAGGAAATGACCGGAAATAATCGCGGGTTGCAACGTATTTTTGAAGATAACCCAGATAGGTACCAACCCAAACATCATTATGACTATCGCAGAAAATAGAATACACAGAACCGTAACCAACGGAATTAGGGTCATCAGGTTTATTAAGGAATACTTTTCCTGTGTTGTTCCTGGGATTTATAACCTGAATACCTCTGTCGAAAGAACCAACCCATAGATGTCCCTTATGGTCCTCAAGAATACTGTTTACATTGACTATCTGAAGGGTAAGCTCCTGACTGAAAGCATTGTAGTTTTTAAATGCTTTTCCGGAAGCAGCAAGGTTGATCCCTCCCTGATAGGTGCCAATCCATATATTTTTCTGCATGTCTTCGAACACATCTGTAATTCCAAGACTGGTCAGACCAAAAGGATTATTTTTATTGTATTTGTATTCAAAAACGGAACCCTCTTTTTTATCATACAGATACAAACCGTCGGTAGTTGCTATGTAAATGATCCCATCTCTGGTCCTGTATATATCATAAATAAAATAAGCATTTTTAAAATCATAATTAAGAATTCTAAGCTTCATCTCATCCTTAAGAATATAGAAAACCTTGCTGTTCAAGCTTCCTATCCAGATTGTATCACCTTCTTCCATGATGGTATTTACGCCCGATACAGGTATTTTTTTACCACCCTCAACATAGCTGTCATAATAGATTCTTTTACCCGAAGTTCTGTCAAAACAATAAACTCCGTGTAACCCAGCAGTCCAGAACCTGTCTTCGGAATCAATAATGAAATCTTTTATACTGCTAAAGTTGTGTTCAATTTTTAAGAATTTCTTTTCAACCCGATCATAATGGTATATGAAACCGCGTTCTGATGCGAAAAAGAGCTTTTTCTGAGAATCTTCGGCAATACCCGTAATGCGGTTTGCAGTGTTGATATGAAGATTCTGGGAATCGAGAATAAAGTGACTGAAGTTTTCCATCCTGTAATCAAACAGGCACAATCCATTCTGTGTTCCAACCCATATCCGGTTTTGTTTGTCGATGTATACTTTAAAGACCATGTTGTCGGCGAGGGATAAAGGATCGTTCAGGTCTTTTTTAAAAACTTTAAAATCCGATCCGTCATATCGGTTTAGACCTTCCATGGTACCAAACCACATAAATCCCATCCTGTCCTGGGCAATGCAGTTGATGATATTGTTGGAGAGCCCCGATTGTGTTGACAAATGTTTAAACCTGAATTCCGGCTGACCTTGACTTTCAGCAGGCTTTACAAGGATAAGAATGACCAGAAAAATTTTCAGGATGCTGACGCAATAACACACCGGAAGTTTATGATAGTTATTTGAATATTCCGGCTTCATCCTCACTGAGATTAGAATTAAAGAATCTGGTTGTAATCGGTACAATTAAATTTAATGATTTTTCACTATTCAAAAAATGTTTCATTAACAATTCTGTTAATACCTGATTTTATGGGATTAAGTTTACCTTGTATTGTCAATGAAAGAAATGATTTAATTTTACCCGATAAAACCCTTCGACAGTGTACAGTGAAGATACCATATGCGCCATATCCTCCCCTGCGGGTACCGGGGCAATAGCACTTATACGTATCAGCGGCAGCAAAGCCATAGCAGTATGCAATGAAGCAGTAAGTTTTCATGAAAAGCAACTTGCTGACATTTCCTCAAATACTGTTCATCTGGGCCGTTTTATTATCAATAATGAGCCGGTTGACGAAGTGATGATAAGTGTTTTCAGGTCACCACATACCTATACGGGAGAAGATTTAGTTGAGATCTCATGCCATGGCTCAAAGTACATACAGCAGAAAATCCTGGAGACTATTATTGAAAAGGGCGCACGTCTGGCAAAGCCCGGCGAATTTACCCAACGGGCATTCCTGAATGGCAAAATGGACCTGTCACAGGCAGAGGCTGTTGCCGATCTTATCGCATCGCAATCGGCCGGTGCACACCGGTTGGCCATTAATCAAATGCGTGGCGGCTTTTCGGATGAGATACGCTCCCTGCGCGATAAACTGCTGCATTTCGTAAGTCTTATGGAGCTGGAACTTGACTTCAGCGAAGAAGATGTTGAATTTGCTAACAGGAAAGAGCTTGAAATATTGATCAGCAGCATCCGAGCACTTGTTGAACGACTTATCAGTTCATTTGATTACGGGAATGCTATGAAACATGGCATTCCGGTAGCTATTGCAGGACAGACGAACTCAGGAAAGTCCACTTTGCTTAACCTGCTCCTGCATGAAGAAAAAGCCATTGTCTCGGAAATTGCAGGCACCACGCGCGATTATATCGAAGATGTAATTATTCTCAAAGGGATCCAGTTCAGATTTATTGACACGGCAGGATTAAGACATACAACGGACAACATTGAATCGGAAGGCATCAGACGGACCCTGAAAAAAATAGAGCAGGCAAGAATGGTATTGGTTGTAATCGATCTGAACGAAAATCCGGAAGAAGTTGAGAAGGGGCTCTCTTTTATTTTTGATGAAAAAGATAAGCAGAAGGAATTTATAATTGTCCTGAATAAAAAAGACATAATAGCTGAGGACATCCTTAAGAACAGATTGAAAACATACAAGAATCTTTGGGGCAAAAAAGCCATACTGCAACCCATTTCGGCAAAGACAGGCGAAGGCATTGATAAGCTTGAAGACCTGTTGGTTTCAGGATTAGGGAACAACCCTTCCGGCGATCTCGTAGTGACCAATGTCAGACACCTCGAAGCACTGAATCACTCATCTGCAGCCCTTGAAAGGGCACAGAATGGTCTGAAAAATGGCATTCCGGGAGATCTTATTTCGCAGGATATCAGAGAAGTTCTGCATTACCTTGGCGAAATCACCGGTGAGATCACTAACGATGAAATTTTGGGTAACATTTTTAAGAATTTCTGTATCGGAAAGTAACTGAATATAAGATAATTACAGTATAGTATACTAATTGCTTATAATTTGTGATGCGGACAGGCTCTACTATTTGAAAACCGGACACAGATTGAAAAATTTGTATAAATGCCGTTCCGGAGATTGAACATTGGCTTCGCAGGAATGGTTCAACATGCAAAAATCGTGTAAAAATACTGATGGCGAACAATGAGTTCATAAACCAGAATAACAGTTTGATGACACAAGACATCTTTCATATCAGAAAAACATTAAAATTACGGGGAACGGATTATGCGTATTACAGTCTTTCTGAGTTGCAAAAGCAGGGCTACGGTATCGATAAGTTGCCTTTTTCAATTCGGATTTTATTAGAGAATGCCTTGCGCAACTTTGATGATTTTTCAGTGACCAAAGAAAATATTGAAACGCTTTTGCATTGGGAACCCAAAGGCTCTGATAAAGATATTCCGTTTAAGCCAGCCCGCGTTTTGATGCAGGATTTTACAGGTGTTCCTGCTGTCGTGGATATTGCTGCGCTGCGTGCTGAAGTAGCACGAAAAGGGAAAGACCCAAACACTATTAATCCGTTGATTCCTGTCGATCTGATCATTGACCATTCGGTACAAGTAGATTATTTTGGTACGGAATATTCCTTTGCACGCAACATGGATGAAGAGTACAGGCGCAATAAGGAACGCTACCAATTTCTGAAATGGGCTCAGGATTCTTTTGATAATTTTAGTGTGGTACCTCCCGGAATGGGAATTTGTCACCAGATAAACCTGGAGTATCTCTCAAAAGGAATTGTCGAGAGAGACGGTGAAATTTTTCCGGATACCCTGGTAGGAACAGATAGTCATACCCCAATGGTAAACGGTATTGGTGTGGTAGTCTGGGGTGTCGGTGGTATTGAAGCTGAAGCAGCTGTTCTTGGTCAACCTCTCTATTTTATTATGCCGGAAGTGATCGGCTTAAAACTTAAGGGCAAGCTTCCTTTGGGTGTTACCGCCACCGACCTTGTTTTAACCATAGCTGAATTACTGAGAAAATTTGGTGTCGTGGGAAAATTTGTCGAAGTCTTCGGACCCGGGTTAAGCAATCTTTCTGTCCCGGACCGGGCGACCATCGGCAATATGTCGCCCGAATTCGGGTGTACTATCACCTATTTCCCGATAGACGATAAAACGCTGGAGTATATGCGGAAAAGCAATCGCTCCGAAGCGCAAATAACATTGGTAGAAACGTATTGCAAAACAAATATGCTATGGCGTGAACACGAAGATAAAATTACCTACACCGATGTTCTGGAATTAGACCTTTCTGCAATCCAGCCTTCTGTGGCAGGGCCTAAAAGGCCACAGGACAAAATTATTCTGAAAGACGTCAAGAATAAATTTATTGAGTTGTTAGACAGCTCTTTTAATAGAAAATACATATCACAGGAAGACCGTGAAATCGAAAAATCCATTACACGTTTTGAAAATGAGGGTGGCGATTTACCAGTCCCTAAGGCCGGATCAAAATCAATAAATGCGGAAATAGAGGCAAAAGTAAAGGATGGCACACAAACGGTGTGGATAACCCGCAGTCAGGAAAAATTCATGGTTTCTGATGGAGCCGTAGTCATAGCCGCTATCACTTCCTGCACCAATACTTCCAATCCATTTGTGATGATCGGTGCCGGACTGGTGGCCAGAAAAGCAAGGGAACACGGTATTGACGTGAAACCGTGGGTGAAAACCTCGCTCGCACCCGGCTCAAAAGTGGTGATTGATTACCTGGAAAAAGCGGACCTGATGAAAGATCTGGAAGCGCTTCAATTCCACCTGGTTGGTTATGGCTGTACCTCCTGCATCGGGAATTCCGGACCACTCTCACCCAAAATCATGAAGGCTGTGGACGATTATAATCTGATCGTTGTATCGGTACTTTCAGGTAATCGGAATTTCGAAGCGAGAATTCATCCGCAGGTAAAAATGAATTTTTTAATGTCGCCCATGCTGGTGGTTGCCTATGCCATTGCCGGCCGCGTGGACATTGATTTAATCAATGAACCGATTAGTTATGATTCAAATCAGGAGCCGGTTTTTCTGAAAGACATCTGGCCAACTGATGATGAGATTAATGAAATCTTAAGCCGCGTATTGTCACCCAATGACTTTGCAAAAAATTATGG
>Ga0123335_1007638_pt1 | contig 11965 bp, 7 predicted proteins | sample BiotimSIPDNA_2_FD_89707 | JGI IMG/M metagenome (GOLD analysis project Ga0123335, IMG submission 89707) | Anaerobic biogas reactor microbial communites from Washington, USA - Biogas_R2 time_0 SIP DNA | ecosystem: Engineered > Bioreactor > Anaerobic > Unclassified | place: Washington, USA... | reverse complement strand
CTGGATTCCCTATCTTGAGCTTATGTCCAAGCGGCCGGCAGCATTAAAGTATACCGGACTTTTTAACCAACTGCCAGAAATATTGAGAGAGTACTTGGATAAGTGTGACTATGATAGTAAAAAGCAATCATTGAAGCTACTTACAAAAATGACAATGGCGACAGGCTTTGATAAAGCAGTTGAAGCGTTTAAAGAAGGAATAAAATTAGGTGTTAATGATCCAGATAGTATTTGGGCGACGTATTGCCGTTTAACGGTTGGAACTTTACCAGAACCGGAAATAGTTCTTCCTAAAACAGTTCCGGAACTTAAAGAATATAAACTTAACATAAATGCTTATGATAAATTAATGAATTCTGGGGGGCTACAGTGATGAATTCAGATGCCTTGATAAAACATTACTGCAAGGAACTCCGGTTTGGAAGAAACTTTTATGAGAACTATTCGAAAATCAACGCAACTGATTTTGGAGATTTCTTAGCACAATTATTAAAGCTTGAGATAGAACACAGAGAAATTACTCGTAAGAACAGAAATTTGAAAGCTGCAGGCTTTGATGTTATTAAGACATTCGAAGGGTATGAGTTTAACGATATTCAGATACCACAAGCGTTAGATATTGAAACATTAACGACCGGTGCTTTTATTGACAGACTGGAGAATCTAATCCTTTATGGTCCCGTGGGGACTGGTAAAAGTCATATGGCAACAGCCATCGGAGTTGCTGCCTGCTCTAAAGGCAAAAAGGCAAAGTTTTACCGAACTGCATCTTTGGTAAATCAATTAAGTGAAGCAAAAGCAAAAGGCGAGTTAAAGCGTTTTATGAAGCAAATTGAGAAAACCGATTTACTTATATGTGATGAATGGGGCTATGTACCCTTTGAGAAAGAGGGGGCACAGCTGCTTTTTCAGGTCATATCAGAATGCTATGAAAAAAGGAGCGTGATAATTACAACAAACCTTGAATTTAGTAAATGGAACGGCATTTTCTATGATGAAAAACTAACAAGTGCGATTATTGACAGGTTAGTACACCATAGTCACTTGCTAGTTTTTCAAGGTCAAAGTTATAGATTAACCCACTCAACCATGAATTCCCAATAATGGGATAGGGGTGCTCGGAAAATTAAGTTCCGGAATGTACGAATTTATACTTGCCAAAAACATTCAAAGCTTCCACTTATCCAATTTATCTAATGTTTGACCTGAATCAAAGAGGTACCAGGTCTCTTTCCATGCTGCATAAAATGAAAAATTACAAAGCAGCTCTATTTGTTTTTCTGTCACAGGCGACTCAGGGGAAAAATTCCATAAGTTTCTTTTTACTTACTAACTGTTAAAAATTTTATCAGAAAATGAAGGATTTACTAATGAAATATAGAATACCTTCTCACAATAACTTATATCTCTATAAATATATTAATTGGGTTTATGTTAAGGAGGAGTACATGTTAAATCTAAAAGAAAAATCATTGGATTGGGCGATTAAGAGTATAATAAAGAACGGAGATTCTTATATATTCCCTAATGCTTTTGAATTTGATGCTATAAATGAGAATTGGGTAGAAGTAAAAGAATACCTCTTAAACCTAGATGTATTAAGCAATGGGTTAAGAGATTATAGAACAGCAATAACACCTAAAAGTATGTTAGGATTTAGGATTTCAACACAGTTAGATCCCCTTGATTCTATTATTAATAACGCAATTATATATGAAATACATGACCTTATTGAAAATACTAGATTGCCTGCTTTTTTGAATACTATCTTCTCATTTAGGCTAAAACCACATAACGATGGCACTTTGTATGATTCACAATACAATTGGGAGGCTTTCAATAGAGAAGCTAAAAGGATTATTGATTTAGATGAATATAATTATATAGTTGTTACAGACATAGCAGACTTTTATCCAAGTATTTATTTACATAACATTGAAACCCACCTTCGCGAATGTGTAAAAACAAGTGGTAAAATAGCACATGCTGAATCTTTAATAAATACAATAAAGGCAATGCATTGCAATCAAACACATAAAGGCCTTCCAATAGGTCCACAATTTAGTCGACCTATTGCTGAATTGATTCTCAATGAAATAGACCAAATTTTAAATGATAAAGATATTGTTTTTGTTAGATTTGTCGATGATTATAGGATTTTTTGTAAATCTGAATCTGAGGCATATAAAAAGTTGGCTTTTTTAGCTCAAAAACTTTATGATATGTTAAATTTAAAACTAAATGAGCCAAAGACAAAAATAATAACAAAAGAAGTATTCACAAAAAAATATTTAAGAATTTTTAATGAAAGTGAAGAAGACAAATTCTTAAAAGAGTTTTATGAACTTTGTTCAAGTGCTGGCATTGGAACAAGTATATACGATGAAATTGATTTCGACAGTATAGACGAAGAAACTCTAGAAGAGTTAAGAAAAGTAAATTTACTAAATATGTTAAGAGAAGAACTGGATCATGATACTCCAGATTACGGTTTTATCAAAATTTTGATTGGAAATTTAGCGAGGTTTGACAATACAGAAGTTGCTGAATTTATACTTAAGGAAGAAAATATAAGAAAGCTTTTTCCTATTCTAAAAACAATAATTAGTTATTTACATAGAGTAAAGTCATTTAGTATTGAGCAAAAACATAAAATTGGGAATACCGTCTTGCGATTGATAAAAAGTAGCTTTATTAGTGAACTGGAGTTTAATCGTTCCTGGCTTTTTAGCTTATTTTCTAAAAACGATGAATGGGATAATTGTAATGTATTTATAAGTATGTTAGGAGAATTTAATGATAATCTTACAAAAAGAGAATTACTATTAAGTATCGGTCGTTCAAGAAATCTTAGTTATTTTAGAGAAAACAAATTACTCAATGTTTCAACAATGGACCCTTGGGTAGCAAGAGCATTTCTTGCAGCAATAAGCTGTTTGCCTAAAGATGAACGAACAGCTTATTATAAGTCAAGAAGCTTGAGGAATAGAGATTTTCTTGAGAAAATAGTTGAAAAATGGGCAGCTAAAAATCATTTTTAGAAGTCTTGTTTTCTGTATTATCACAGCCTTGTTGACCTATAACAAATAATTTTTTTAAATCGGCCCTTTATTATTAAATATTTGCCGAATCTGCTGTAAATAGAATACTATTTGTCGGTGCTGAATTTGTAATCTTAATATCTTCACCCTTCTCAGGTGCCTTATGTTAGGCAAAATAAATAAAGCTAAATTTTGAAAGGTGAAAAACATGAAACAACTAAAGAGAAGCATATCAAAAACACTTTTAATTATTGTTATAATATCATTAATCATACATTTTGTTATGGTAAATATAGATACTTCAAGGCTACGTAATGATAAAAACCTGTTTTTACAAAGTATATAGGTCCGCTGTCAAATGGTGAATCAGTAGCATATCAAGGATTTGGCTATAGCATCACGAATATACATTCAATAGCTGAGAAAGAGGTTAGAGGCTAATTGATAAATGGATATTATGTAGGGATACACGTTTATAGTAATTTCTTTATTTTGGATGTAATCGATCAAATTTTGTTTTATAGCGAGCTACGTTTTGTAGAAGATAAAGAAACTTAAATACAGTTTTAGAAGCCTATCCTCGAAACCTTGAAATAGGCGTTAACTCTATTTTTAATAGTCCCTAACCAAGCGCTATAACACTTAAGCCACACCCTATAATAAAAAGTACCCTGCTACAGGATACCTTTAAAAATTTAAAAAAACATTAAATTTTTTCAGTATCAGCCGCAAATTGAATACTTGTCTTCGGTGCAGCATTGGCAATATTTATAATTACAAATCCCTCACCCTTCACAGGTGCACCGTCATACCTGACCGTACCTTAAAGAGTGTCAAATCTTCGATAAATTTCTCATGTCCCGATAATGCCAGCTCTGATCCAGACCTTATGAAAATTTTTTTACAACTTTAAGTAACTTTTATTATTGATAGTCCCCAAGTATGAATTATGTAAATTAAAAGGGCTTCAAGCCAAAACCCTGAAACCCTCAAATTATGGCGGAGAGAGTGGGATTCGAACCCACGGAACGGTTACCCGTTCTCCTGATTTCGAGTCAGGTGCCTTCGACCAGCTCAACCATCTCTCCGTATATAAAAAGCTATTTAGTTTTCCTCTTTCTCAATTCCTTGAAAAAATTCTTCAAAACCCTGGAGCATTCTTCATGCAGTACTCCATATGTTACCTCAACTCTGTGGTTGAAGCTGTCAACCTTCAACACGTCAATAACCGATCCTGCAGCACCAGCCTTCGGATCTGCCGCACCTATAAAGAGCCTTCCGACCCTGGCTTGTATTATTGCACCTGCGCACATTGTGCAGGGTTCGAGCGTAACATACATGTCGCAATCATTTAGTCTCCATGTATTCAGCCTTTTGCAGGCCTTCCTTATGGCTGTAATCTCCGCATGGTTTGTGGGGTCCTTCTTTAATTCCTTTTCGTTATGCCCCCTTGAGATTATCATCCCATCCCTTACGATAACAGCACCAATAGGTGTTTCATCCTTCTTTAAAGCTTTAACAGCTTCCTTCAAAGCCTCATACATAAACCGTTCATGTGTAGCCCTGACAGTTTCCAATTAAACTTAAAACCTCCAGCAAAGCAAATTCTGAAAGATCCAATATTTATCTTGCTTCATTTACGCTGCGAATAAATTATAACCAATTAAATATTCGTTGTCAAACCATTATTGGAGTTAACAAAGCATATACTGTTTTCTGCCATATTAATATGATAAAAGCCGCCAATCAATATAATTGACAGCTTTCATCTGGTACGCCCGAGATGACTCGAACATCCGAATGCAGGTTTAGGAAACCTGTGCCTTATCCACTTGGCCACGGGCGCATATGTTTTTGCCCAAAACGGACGAATATTAGTATACTAAATATTCGTCAGGATTTCAAGAGTATTTTATATCCATTTTTATATTTTATCTTCATAATCATAAAATTCCCATTAAATTAATAGGAAAATCTTACGATATAAGAATTAACAGACTTTATTTTCTGTAATTTCAACTGCTCTGTTAATCCGGGAGGATAGCCATGAAGGCAGCAAAACAATTATGTTACATTACGGCATATGTTGCTCTCATACTTGCTGTGGCATTTTGCACAAGTCTAACCGTCAAGGCTTTGTCTCTTGACGCAAATACTGCTGTACTTAATTCAGACACCCAGATAAACTTAAGCTGGACCTCTGTGGCAAATGCTGTATATTACAATATTTCAAGAGATACTTATGTTATTTCCAGTATAAATGTTGACTCTACGCGTAATTATTTGAGTTTTGAGGACACAGAACTGATACCTCAAACCTCATACAATTATACGGTCACGGCAGTTAACCCGTCCGGGAAAGCCATAGGTGCTGCTTCTCAAACAGTTACAACTACTCAAATGAAGAGTCCTTCCTTTGCTAATGCACACCTTGACATAAACAATAATGTAGTCACGCTTACATGGGTAAACAACTCTCTGGCTGTCAAAGGTACTTCAATCTACAATGCAGAAGGAGAGCAAATTGCCTCAACCTATACCGACTCAAATACAGTTACCTTCATTGATCCGTCTCTTGAGTCAGGCGACAGTGCACGCTACTTCCTAATGTCAAGGGACAACAAAGGTCATTCTTCCTCTTTATCAGAGGAGATTACGGTTACCAACCTGGATATACCTGAAATCCAAGCTGTAATAGAGAATGGAACTACCAGTATTACATGGGACAAAACCTCTGATATCGTGTACTTCTCCCTTGAAAGATCAAAGTATCTTAATGACTCCTGGGGTCTCTGGGATGTTATAAAAACCAAAATAGATGAAGACACAGTCAAAATAAAAGACAAGCCCTCGGAACAGGCGACCTACAGGTACAGGCTTGCTGTTGACAATGAGAAACATAAGGGCTATAGTAACATATCAAAGCCGGTAACAAAGCTGTCAGCACCTTCAAACCTTAAGTGTGTACCTGTTAGTCCTGGAAGAATAGACCTGTCATGGACAAATCCAAAAGCCGGTGATTTCAGGCTAAATATTGAAAGAAAAGGCGAAAGCGGAGGTTATATTTTGCTTGACACAGTGGACAGAAATATATCGTCCTATTCCGATGCAGAAGGTATTCTGTTGAACCACACATATTCTTACAGGGTAACTGCCTTCGACCCGGACGACAACACTGCCTCTACAGCCTCTTATCAAATAAAAACCGTACCGCCGTCTCCTGCCCGCGAACTCACGCTGGATATTACCAAACCTACCAAAATCACTATAAATTGGGAAGACGATTCCGACAATGAGTCAGGTTTTATTATTGAGCGTAAAATTAATTCCCAGGACTTTTTAGAAATAGGAAGAACTTTGGCAAATGTCACTTCCTTCAGTGATGGAAGCGTAAACAGCCAGGATAGATACACTTACAGGGTTATTTCCTTTAATCCCTTTGGAAATGCCAAAAGCTACTCTAACGAAGTTTCCTGTTCAACATCCTCAATAAAGGACCCCCCTGCCACTTTAACTGCTACACCCATATCGGACACCCAAGTTGACCTTTCCTGGGAATATGACAACTATGCCGCTTATAGAACCCTTATTGAACGAAAGTCGGAAGAGAATGAACCCTGGAAAGTTTTAGCCGAACTGGAAGCAGGCTTTTCCAGTTACACTGATAAAAAGCTTTCCCAGAATAAACAGTATTATTACAGGGTTAAAAATGTTCTGGGCAACAACATATTCTCAGCCCCTTATCCGAAGGAGGAGCCAGGTAAAAGCGTCCTGACAAAGCTTAAGGCTCCCTCTGAACTTAAGGCAGTGTGGTATACTCCAGGCCTTGTATATCTGACATGGCTGGACAGTTATCCTGAAGATTGCGAACTGGTTATAGAAAGAAAAGCCGGAAATGGCGAATACTCCGTTATAAAAACTCTGGACTCGGATTCTACCAGTTGGTTTAATTCCAATTTGAATCCTGATATTACCTACACCTACAGAATAAAAGCAGTTACACAGGACAATTCCTCCTCGTACTCGAATGAGGCAAATGCAGAGGAATTGAATATTAATGCTCCATACAACCTGAAATATTCAGTTACCTCCCTTACAGAATTGACCTTGAGCTGGGAGGATAAATCAAACATGGAAACAGGCTATAAAATTGAAAGGAAAACAGGTCTGACCGGAACCTGGTCTGAAATAGCCTCTATTGGAGCAAATTCAACCAGTTACAAGGTAAAAGGTTTGAATTCAGGTACCACTTATTTTTTCAGAGTAAAAGCCTATAGCACATCAAATAACCTTGAATACAGCAGCAGTGAAATTGAGGTATTTATGAAACTCCCCCCTCCTCCTTCCGACCTTAAGGTTAATATATCTTCACCCTCGCATGTCGTGCTTCAATGGAAGGATAATTCCGTGGATGAGGAAGGCTTTATTATAGAGCGCAAGTCGGTAAAGGATGATTTTATTGAAATAGCACGCGTAGGCCGGAATATTCAAGCCTACACAGATATCAGCACAGCTGCAGGTTCAGTATATTTTTACAGGGTTAAAGCCTTCAACAGCGTTGCTGGTACAGACTATACAAACATGGTCTCAATAGAAACTTCTCCAGCCAACTCTTTTAATGACCTTTCCGGCGTTCCATGGGCAAAAACCGCAATAGAAGATCTTGCCGCAAAAGGTATAATAAAAGGACGTTCTGAAGAAATGGGCATTTTTGCTCCAAATGATAAGATAACCAGGGCTGAGTTTATAAGTCTTGTTATAAAAGTATTCGGTATTGACAGAACGCCCGTGGGCACTTTTAAAGATGTTTTACCGAACCACTGGTTCTATAAAAGCGTAATGACCGCCAAAAACATGGGTATTGTCTCAGGTACAGGGGATAATAATTTTAATCCTAATGAACCTATCCGCCGGGAAGACATTGCCGTTATAATAGTTAAGTCCTTCAAGGCTGTCGATAACCCCTTACCCTACTATAGCGATTCAATACTAAATGGTTTCTCCGATAAAAAGCTCATATCCTCCTACACGCTTTCAAGCCTTGCTTCCCTGAATGGAGAAAAAATCATAAACGGAAAAAGCAGCACGCAGATTGCCCCAGGAGAATTTGCCACGAGGGCTGAAGCTGCAGTGATGTTATATAAAGTTCTAAAAAAGCTTGAGTAACTCCCCTATCACTTTTTTCCGCCTTCTTAATTTAAATTAGGAAGGTATTTTTTTGCATTAACACATAAATACTATTAGTACCTTGGAAATTTCAGTATGTTAAGATATAATAAGTACATTATAAAAACGGAGGACAGACATTATATATGAACGGTCTAGATTTAACGCAGGCATTGAATTCTCTTCTGGAATTTAGAACTGAACGTGACTGGAGCAAGTTTCACACACCAAGGAACCTGTCTGTTTCTATTGCCATAGAAGCAGCTGAGCTTATGGAACATTTCCAGTGGCGCAATGATCAGGAGGTACAAGAGTACCTTAATTCCAACAAGCTTGATGAAGTGAAGGAAGAAATAGCCGATATTGCTTCCTATCTCCTTCTGCTTTCAAATGATCTCGGAATTGACCTGAACCGGACAATTCTTGAAAAGGTTCGAAAAAACAATGAAAAATATCCTGTTGATCTGTGCAGGGGAAAGCATAACAAATACACTGAGTTATAACCTTTTACCACTCTTATAATACAAAGGAGGCTTACTTAACATGCTTGAATCAAAAACAAATTCACTTCCCAAAAGAGATGAAATACCCCAGAAATACAAATGGAAGCTGGAGGATATATATCAAAGCGTCGATAAATGGGAAGAGGACTTTAAAAAGGTCCGAGGGAATGGCGAAAGGATTATCACCTTCAGAGGAACTCTTTCAGAAAGCGCAGAAAACCTTTTAAGCTGCCTGGAGCTTCGTAATGAGCTTATGTCGCTGATTGAAAAGGTATTTGTATATGCACGCATGAAAAGGGACGAGGACAACGGCAATTCAGTTTACCAGGCTCTGGCAGACAGAGCTTCAGTACTAATGACAGAGGTCTACGCCGCGTGTTCTTTTATTGTACCCGAAATAATTTCAATGCCTGAGGAGGTTCTCAAAAAATATATTTCATCAAACAGTTCTCTTTCGGTTTACAGGCATATGCTTGATGAAATATTAAGACAAAAGGAGCACATATTATCCGAAAAGGAAGAGGAATTGCTGGCCTTATCCTCTGAAGTTTCAGGTGCCGCGAGAGATATATTCACCATGCTTAACAACGCGGATATAAAATTTCCGGTAATCAGGGATGAGAATGGCGAAGAAGTAGAGCTGACAAAGGGAAGATACTCAAAATTTCTTGAGAGCAGGGACAGAAGGGTAAGAAAAGATGCCTTTGGAGCCTTATACAGCACCTACAACAAGCTCAGGAACACCCTTGGAGCTTCCCTCACAGCCAATGTTAAGGCTGCCAGGTTCTATTCTGCTGCCGGCAAATATCGCTCCTCTCTTGAAGCTTCCCTTGATTCCGACAATATAGGTATTGATGTATATGATAATCTGATAGATACTGTAAATAATAACCTTCATCTTCTTCACAGGTATCTGAAACTGCGCAAAAAGGCCCTGGGTCTTGAGGAACTCCATATGTACGACCTGTATGTACCAATGGTTGAGGAGCTCAATAAGAACCTGCCCTATGAAGAAGCAATAAAACTCGTAGAGGAAGGTATGAAGCCTCTTGGAGACGAATACTTAAGCTACCTGAAGCAGGGCTTTTCCTCGGGCTGGGTGGATGTATATGAAAACCAGGGAAAGACAAGCGGGGCTTACTCCTGGGGTGCCTACCAGACTCATCCCTATGTTCTTCTGAACTACCAGGGAACAATAAATGACGTCTTTACAATAGCTCACGAAATGGGTCATGCGCTGCACTCTTTCTACACAAACAGGACACAGCCATATATTTACTCTGAGTATAAAATTTTCGTAGCCGAAGTGGCATCAACTGTAAACGAAACCCTTTTAATGCAGCACTTGCTTAAGAATACCACCAATAAAACAGAAAAAGCATACCTCTTGAATCATTACCTTGAGCAGTTCCGAGGCACTATTTTCAGGCAGGTTATGTTTGCAGAGTTTGAAAAGATCATCCATGCAAAATACCAGGCTGGTGAAGCCCTGACGTCCGATGTTCTCAGCGGCATATACATGGATCTCAATAAAAAGTATTTTGAAGCCGAAGTGGTAGTAGATAATGACATAAGCATCGAATGGGCAAGAATTCCCCACTTTTACACAAGCTTTTACGTATATAAGTATGCTACAGGCTTCTCATCAGCGACAGCTATTGCAAACATGATCCTCAACGAAGGAAAACCCGCAGTAGACCGTTATACCGGCTTCTTAAAAAGCGGTGGCTCAAACTATCCGCTTGAGCTCTTGAAAAATACAGGAGTAGACCTGTATACACCAAAACCAGTACAGGACGCAATGAACGTATTTGATAAAATATTAACCGAACTGGAGGCATTGATATGAAAGATCCTCGTATAGAGACACTTGCAAAAAATCTTATTAATTATTCCATAGCCTTAAAGCCAGGTGAAAAAATACTTATCGAAGCCATAGGCACCGACATGCCTCTAGCAAAAGAACTGGTAAAGCAGGCGTATAAAGCAGGCGGTATTCCTTATTTAACAATAAAAAATCCTGAACTTATAAGGGTGCTGCTGAACGGGTGCACCAAACAGCAAATGAAGGATATTGCAGCCTATGAAATTGCCCGGATGAAGGACATGAACGCCTATATCGGTGTCAGGTCGGGTGAAAACGTAAGCGAGCTTGGAGCCGTTCCCCAGGAAAAAATGAAACTGTACATGGAGCACTACATGAAGCCTCTTCACATAGACTTGCGGGTAAAGCATACAAGATGGTGCATACTTAGGTATCCAAACAATTCCATGGCACAGCTTGCAGATATGGCAACAGAATATTTTGAGGATTTCTATTTCAAGGTATGTAACCTTGATTATTCCAAAATGTCAAAAGCCATGGACAATCTTGTAAAAATAATGGAAAAGACAAAAAAGGTCAGAATTACCGGAAAAGACACCGACCTTTCCTTCTCAATTGAAGGCCTTCCTGCAATAAAGTGTGCCGGACAGCTGAACATCCCTGACGGAGAGGTATTCACGGCACCGGTCAAGAATTCTGTAAACGGTGTTATAACCTACAATACACCGGCAGTTTATCAGGGAGCTACTTTTGAAAATATACGTCTTGAATTTAAAGACGGTAAAATTATAAACGCTTCTGCAAATGATACTGAAAGAATTAACATGATTTTCGACACCGATGAAGGTGCAAGGTATGTCGGAGAATTCGCCATCGGCGTTAACCCGTTTATTGAAAAGCCCATGAAGGACACCCTCTTTGATGAAAAAATCAAGGGAAGCATACATTTTACTCCGGGAAGCTGTTATGACGAGTGTAATAACGGAAACAAATCCGCCATCCACTGGGATCTTGTCTTCATCCAAAGGCCTGAATACGGCGGCGGAGAAATCTATTTCGATGATGTATTGGTAAGGAAGGACGGCATTTTTGTATTAGAGGAGCTTGTATGCCTGAATCCTGAAAACTTGATTTAGTATTGATGATTGTGATGGTAAGTTTTATATTACCAGCTTAATGCAAATTTCGAAACCTTTGTTGGTAAAAACATATATTTAAGGGAACAATATATTAATAAAATGAAAAAAAAAGCAGAAAAGCAGACATAAAAAGAAAAAAGGTCAAAATTTGCTGTTTGTACAATTCTGAACCAGCATATATAATATACATATGCTGGTTTAAAGTGTAGTAGGGCAATTGAAATTATGTACGGATATAAGCACTTGGAGAAAGACCGCCAAGTGTTTTTTATTTCAGTATGTTTTATGATG
>Ga0123335_1007635_pt1 | contig 11969 bp, 13 predicted proteins | sample BiotimSIPDNA_2_FD_89707 | JGI IMG/M metagenome (GOLD analysis project Ga0123335, IMG submission 89707) | Anaerobic biogas reactor microbial communites from Washington, USA - Biogas_R2 time_0 SIP DNA | ecosystem: Engineered > Bioreactor > Anaerobic > Unclassified | place: Washington, USA... | reverse complement strand
CGACGGACAAAACAGAGGGCCAACACAAACCCCTGAAACTGTCTTTCTTGGTGACCCCCCCCCTATACCCGGTTTTCAGCCTGACTCAGCCGGTTTGCCCTCAGTCAATGCAAAAAAAAGCCGAAACCGCCGATTTCGCAGATTTGCACAGATTTTGCATTTTAGCGGTCAACTTTCTCAGACTGGTTCTAACTAATAGCTCCTTTGTGGCTGAAACTATCCCAAAACAAAAAACTCATTGATTAATCCACTTTCTGAAGCTTCGGCCTTCAGACGGAATGCTTTTTTGCTGACAGGAGGTCAGCTATACTTGGCAGCATCAGGATTGATGCTGCCGGGTGCTCCAGCGACTCGCTTCGCTCACAAGCTTACGAAAAAGCAAACCCGTCTTCAGGCCTCGCATTCTTGAATGAGCTTTTGATTAGCATGGCCTGTTTACCCTGCGTAGCTCGTCAGAGCGAAGCAGGGCAACCCTCTCAAAAAAATCTGCGCCTATCTGTGTAATCGGCGGATAAGCTCTTCTCTTTATTCCGCGGATCCTCTTCGTCTTCGTGTCTCTGCGCCTTTGTGCGAAAATCTTCTTCTCTTCTTCTTTGTCTTATAAAAATGTTTTCATCAAATTTGAGTATAAAAAAGTTAAAGCTGTGCCGATACTGGCAGCATGAAAAGTCGCAAACCTTTAATCTGTACCGCCACCGCAATTTTGCTGTCAGTTGCCAGCAGCGGTTTTGCTCTCGATCTTGGCAGATTTCAGGCATTCATGTCGAACCCGCGCCGGCAGGAGGTCAAACCGGCCCCGAAGGTTCAGGAAATACAGGTGCCTGCCTATTCAAGCCCTTATGAGAGCTCCGAAGCTGATGCATACTACGTTCACAGCCAGCCCGGGCAGTTCGTTCCGCTCGGATCGGCACAACCGCAGCGCGACGGAGAACGCTATCTGCTGCCTCCGCAGACCCGGGTTCCGGGCGAACTGCGCCCGCTGTTGACCGAAAGGCTGACGCCACGGCAGGGACTCGCGATGGCCGGCGGAACAGGCGCGACACTGGTTCCCTCGCCCGGCGTATTGGAACCAGGCAAGATGGCTGTCGGGGTACACGTGCAGCCATTCAAGCTTTACAATATCAATGGAACAAGATATCGCGACGAAGATTATTTCGACACCAACGTCAGCATGGCCTGGGGTGTCGAAGATGGCATTGAAGTTTCGTTCGACAAGCCCTTTGCCAATCAGGACAGGTTCGAGATCGCCGAGCCGCTGTATTTTAACTTCAAATATCAGGTGCCGGGCAACATCACGCTTGGCGGCAGTTTTACCGGTAATGAAGGCTATCAGTCGGTCTGGGTCGCAGCCGGGGTACCGGTGGCCTGGGTCGGGGTCGGCATGAACTTTGGCGAAGACGATTACAAGTTTTCTTACAACGGCTGGGAAAAGCTGCGCCGATCACGCTTTGGCGGTTACAACTACACCTATGACAAGGGCGAGGGTTATGCCGACATGTTCTTCTTCATGATTGGCGGCGCCGTGCCGGTCAACGACCATCTGCGCTTTGTTTATGATTTCAACGGCGACAAGTTCAGTCTCGGCTTCAGGTTCAATTACCAGAATTCGTTCTACCTGAACGCTGCCTACATTTCTGACGGCGACTACGAAAATCTGCCGTCACCCATCGCGCCCAAGCAGAGCGAAAACTTCGTCTTCGGCGCAACCATCGCCTTCTAGAAGGCAAAGCACATCCGCAGATTTCACCGATTACACAGATGAAAACGCAGGTTTAAGCAGGCCCAGCCGAACCAATGCCTGTAGCAGAAAACTCGCCGCAAAAATCAGCGCCAGTCTGAGAAATCGGCGTAAAAATTCTTTTCCTTCAGCCTGGTCAGAGCACCAGACTGTTTAGCCCTCAGACCTTCTTAAAGCTCGCCTGACCGACACGGCAAAGCCGTGCCCGCTCTCTAAAAATCGGCGGCCATCTGCGTAATCTGCGGATTCTCTTCTTTTCTTTGCAGCTCTGCGGCTTTGTGCGAGAATTCTTCTCTTCTCAGCCGAAGCGCTGGCGACGGCAGCGCAGGGTGCGCAGGTAAGCCTGTTTGAGCTGCTGGTAATCACGACTGTTGGGGCTGATCGAACCGAAATTGTAGCATACTTCCCGGTCAGGGCAGTTTGAGCATTGCATATCTTTCTCCTGTCTTTGCGACTTCTTCATGCAATATCTATCGGCACTCTCTTCCCGTAATCGTAATCGTTCTCGTAATCGAAAGCTTGCACTAAGTCACGGAGCCACGAAGATGAGAGAAGAGGCTCACGCAGAGACGCAGAGGCACTGAGAAGAACAAAGAGATCAGAGAGAAAAGATCGCTATCGGTATCGAAAGAATACAGTCATTCTGCGCGCAGCCGAAGGCGAAGTCGCAGAATCCATCTTAAGCAGCCAGTTAAGCTCTCTAAAAATCGGTGGTAATCTGCGTAAGACGCGGATAAGCCTTACTTCCCTGACGGGATCGCCGAAAAGGCAGTTTCGAGCTCGTTAAGCAGCACTTTGGCGCGCGCGACCAGTATCGGCATGGTCGACAACAGCTCGGACGAGTTCTGCGACAGCCACATGCCAGTGTTGTATTGCAGGCCCTTGAGCTGATCGAAAAAGGTGCCGGCCTTGCCGAACCAGACTTTACCGGCGTCGCTGCTCATTTCAGCAGGCAGGCGCAGGTCGATGATCAGCTGGTTGTTGGTCAGATGCAGCGGGCCGATTGCGGGAAACTGCAGACCATTATCGCGGGCAACTATATATATGCGCTCAAAGTTGAGGTGAATCTCACGCAAAGTTTGCATCGCAGCGGTCGCGCTGGCGAGTCCGCTGTCGATTTCGATTTCTTCGGGCGGCGGGGCGACACTGAACTGACCGGCGGCATCGCGCCCGTCAGAGCGCTCGATAACGACGCTTTCCGGCACAGTTTCTATGACTGCCGATGACTTTTTTGGCGTCGGATCACTGCGAAAAGACGGAATGAACCCGCGCTTCGCACCATCACGATACTTTTCGGGAATCCGCTCGAGACTGTCGACCACTATCGTCTGGCCAAGGTCGTCCTGATACGAATAAAGTGTCAGACCTGTCGCACCAAGCACCCCGGTCACCAGAACCATCAAACACAATATCAAACGCAATCTGGACATCACTGATCCTTGCGGGATTCGAGCAGGGCGGTTTTGATGGCGGCGAGTTCACACAGAAGGCCTTTCAGATCGTCGAGTGGCAGGATGTTGTCGGCGTCGGACGGCGATTTTTCGGGCTCGGGGTGAACTTCGACGAACAGCCCATCGACATCGCCGGTAGCCATGGCCGCGCGCGCCAGCGTTGCGATGAACTCGCGCTGCCCGCCGGTTTTCGCGCCACCTGAGCTTGGCAGCTGCAGCGAATGGGTGGCGTCATAGACGACGCCATCGCAGTATTCCCGCATGATCGGAAACGAGCGCATATCGACGACGAGGCTGCCATAGCCGAACGAAGCGCCACGCTCGGTCAGCAATACTTCCCCGCTGCCGGCAACGCTGCGCACCTTGTCGGCCAGATGCTTTGTCGCCCAGGGCGAGAGGAACTGCCCCTTCTTGATGTTGACGATGCGCCCGGTCGCGGCGGCGGCCTCGGTCAGGTCGGTCTGGCGACAGAGAAACGCCGGAATCTGCAGTATCTCACAGACTCTGGCGACTTCGGCGCACTGCTGTGGTTCATGCACGTCGGTCAGCGCCGGCATGCCGGTTTTGGCCTTTACCGAAGCGAGAATTTCGAGGCCCTTTTCGAGTCCGGGCCCGCGAAACGAGCTGCCGGCCGTGCGATTGGCCTTGTCGAAGCTCGCCTTGAAAATCGCCGGAATTTTGAGTTCCTCGGCGATCGCCTTGACGTTCTGCGCGATGTAAAGACAGATATCTTCAGATTCGATGACGCAGGGCCCGGCAATGAGAAAGAACGGCGCCCCGGCCGCAAAGTTTTTGACCGAAAAAGCCATCGACTGCCTCCAGTTTTTACGCTATTATACCATAACTGATTGCGAGATTGTTGCCGGGAGATGAAGGATTTGCGATGAAGAAGATTCTGATTGTGGGAATGGGCGGGCAGCTTGGCTTTGAGCTGAAACGCAGCTGCCCGGGCAACTGCAGCCTGGTTGCGCCAGCTGAAGCTGAACTCGACATCACCGACCGCGCGGCTGTCACCGGGCGCATCGTCGCCGAGAGGCCGGTCGCTATTATCAACTGTGCGGCTTACACCGCGGTCGACAAGGCTGAAAGCGAAGCCGACAGGGCATTCGCGGTCAACCAGAATGGCCCGCAATATCTGGCCGAAGCAGCTAAGGCAGTCGATGCGCTGTTTGTGCATATTTCTACTGATTTCGTTTTTTCGGGCAATCAGGGGCGGCCATACCGGCCTGATGACCAGCCGGAACCCCTTAGCGTCTACGGCAAAAGCAAACTCGCCGGCGAAAAGACTGTGCTCGCCAGTGGCGCCCGCGTGCTGATCATCAGAACCGCCTGGCTTTACAGCGCGCACGGCAACAATTTCGTCAAAACCATGCTGCGCCTGATGAGCGAACGCGACAGCCTCGGCGTCGTCGCCGACCAGACCGGCACGCCGACCTGGGCTGCATCTCTGGCAGAGCTGATCTGGCGCTTCATCGATAAAAATATTACCGGCACTTTTCACTGGACCGACGCCGGCACCGCCAGCTGGTATGATTTCGCCGTGGCAATATACGAAGAAGCGACCGCCCTCGGCCTGCTCAAGCAGCCAGTGCAGATCAGACCGATCGCCACCGCCGACTACCCCACCCCGGCCACGCGCCCGGCTTTCTGCGTTCTCGATAAAAGCGCCACCTATGCCGCCGCCGGCCTCGAACCGGTGCACTGGCGCGACAACCTGCACAAAATGCTGACCGAACTCAAACCCGCCTGATTTTATAATCGGTATCGGGATCGGGTCTCGGTATCGATCTGATCTTTTCTTCCTCTCCTCATCCTCCTCATTCTTCTTTCTTTGTGTCTTAGCGCCTTAGTGCGAGACTCTCTCTTCTTCTCTTTCTTCTCTTTCTTCTCTTTCTTCTCTTTCTCCTGCCCTCTCCGCGCCTCTGCGCCTCCGCGCGAGGCTCTTCTTCGTGTCTTTGCGGCTTTGTGCGAGATTCTTCTCTAATCAAACAGCTCGGCATCTTTGAATGCTTTGCCATTGCGGTCTTTTTCTGAGAGAATCAGCTGGGTCGGGTCTTTGACCGGCCAGTCGATGGCGAGATCGGGGTCATCGAAAGCGATGCAGCGCTCGGCGGCCGGGTTGTAGTAATCGGTGCATTTGTATTGAAATTCGGCGACATCGCTGAGCACCATAAAACCATGCGCAAATCCCGGCGGAACCCAGAACAGCTTTTTATTTTCAGCCGAAACGACTTCACCGACCCATTTTCCGAAAGTTGGCGAGCTGCGTCTGATATCGACGGCAACATCGAAAACTGTGCCGAGATTGACGCGCACGAGTTTGCCCTGAGTGTTCTGCAACTGATAATGCAGACCGCGCAAGGTGTTTTTAAGCGAACAGCTGTGGTTGTCCTGCACAAAATCGGCGTCAAGACCGGCTTCCGCGAATTTACGGCGGTTCCAGGTTTCGAGAAAAAAGCCGCGCGCATCAGAAAACACGGCCGGCTCGATCACCAGCACGTCAGGAATCGATGTCGGCGTAACTTTCATGGCTTTTCTCCGGCAATACGCAGCAGATAGCGACCATAATCGTTTTTCTCCAGAGGTTTTGCCAGCGCGAGCAGGTGGTTTTTGTCGATAAAGCCCATGCGCCAGGCAATTTCTTCGATGCAGGCGATCTTGAGCCCCTGGCGGTCTTCGACGACGCGCACAAACTGTGAGGCATCGACAAGCGAAGCGAAAGTGCCGGTATCGAGCCAGGCAGTTCCGCGACTGAGCATTTCGACTTCGAGTTTGCCGCGTTCGAGATATATCCGGTTCAGGTCGGTAATTTCGAGCTCGCCGCGCGCCGAAGGCCGCAAAGACCCGGCATATTCGCATACTCTTTCGTCATAAAAATAGAGACCGGTGACGGCAAAGTTCGATTTCGGCTGTTTCGGCTTTTCTTCTATACTGACAGCGCGGCCAGCGCCGTTGAATTCAACCACGCCATAGCGCTCAGGGTCGTTGACATAGTAGCCGAAAACAGTAGCTCCAGCTGCGCGCTGTGCCACCGCCTGCAGTTTACGCGCCAGACCTTCCGCATAAAAGATGTTATCGCCAAGAATAAGGCAGATGGGAGCGCCAGCGATGAACTTTTCGCCGATGATAAACGCCTGAGCAAGGCCATCCGGGCTCGGCTGCACGGCATACTGCAGGCTGATTCCCCATTGGCTGCCATCGCCAAGCAGTCGCTGAAAAGACGTCTGGTCTTCAGGAGTGGTGATGATCAGAATATCTCTGATTCCGGCCAGCAGCAGCGTTGACAACGGGTAATAAATCATCGGCTTGTCATAAACCGGCACCAGCTGTTTGCTGACGCCTTTGGTGATCGGATAAAGCCTGGTACCGGTTCCCCCGGCGAGAATTATGCCGCGTCGCCTCATCGTCACTCTCCCGAAAACAATTATTTACCGCATCATAACCAACCACCGCCAAAATGACAATAGTTACCCTTTGTAACTCGCAGAGCGAAGCATGGCCACTCTAAATAAAATCTGCGCCATCTGCGCAATCTGCGGATGGCTTTTCTCTTCAGCGCCTCTGCGGCTCTGCGTGAGAATTCGATTACGACAACCCGGCTTCGCTTACGCTACGCCGCGGAGCACGAGCACGAGCACGACAAGACACAACCCTTACGGGTATACTTTAGCCCGTGCACCAATAATTTATACCCCTTAGGGTATAAACACGACACAGCTAGACAAAATATACCCGAAAAGGTATAATATAGACATGAACGCAAACATCATCAGCAAAACGGTTAAAGAACGCCGCAAAGCTCTTGGCATTACCCAGCAGGAGCTCGCGCAGAAAGCCGGGGTTGGCCTGCGCTTCATCCGCGAGCTCGAACAGGGCAAAGCAACAGTGCAGGTGGCCAAAGTAAATCAGGTCCTGTTCATGTTCGGGCTCGAACTTGCGGCAGTGCCAATCGACCGCGAAAGGCTGCTGCATGAAACAGGCTGAAGTTTACATGCACGATCAGCTGGCCGGCATTCTCAGCGAAAACAGCAGCGGCTATCAGTTCGCCTATTCCCCGGACTACCTGGCCGCGAAAAATGCCGAACCGGTCAGTCTCACCCTGCCGCTCAGCGACCGCCCCTATCAAAGCCAGGTTCTGTTTCCCTTTTTCGACGGGCTGATTCCTGAAGGCTGGCTTCTCGAAGTTGCGCAGAAAACCTGGAAGCTCGACCGCCGCGACCGCATGAGCCTGTTGCTGGCAACCTGCAGAGATTGCATTGGAGCAGTAAGCATAGTTGCGCTGGCGAGGGATTCTGAAGATGAATGACATCTGCCTGTGCTGTTACCAGCAGCTTTCTTTAGGGGAAAATGAATATCATGCCGCGTGCCTGAAAAAGTTTTTCGGCAGGCCGACGCTGCCTGAGATGCCATATTCACAGAACCAGATGCTTGAGCTGGCGCAACGGGTCATTCGCAGCCAGGCGGGAGTTACCGGTGTCCAGCCCAAACTTTCTCTCGATCTCGAAAAGCCCGACACTACCGGTGCCGCGCAAAAGTTCACTATTGTCGGCCTCTGGGGAAGCTATATTCTCAAACCGCCCACTCCGGATTACCCGCAGCTTCCTGAGCTCGAAGATCTTACCATGCACCTTGCCGCCAGAGCCGGAATCAAAACCGTCGACCACTGCCTGATCCGGCTTAAATCGAACGAACTGGCCTATATCACCCGCCGCGTCGACCGCATGAAAAGGCACAAACTGCACATGGAAGACATGTGCCAGCTGACAGAAAGGCTTACCGAGCATAAGTACAACGGCTCATACGAGCAGATCGGCCGCGCCATACTCAAATTTTCTGACAATCCGGGGTTTGACCTGCTGACATTTTTTGAAGTATTGCTTTTCAGCTTTTTGACCGGCAATAACGACATGCACCTCAAGAACTTTTCGCTTCTGAAAAACCGGCAGGGCAAATACAACCTCAGCCCGGCATACGATCTGGTTCCGGCGGCATTGCTGCTTGCAGACGACAAAGAAGAACTCGCCCTGACTCTCAACGCCCGAAAAACCCGCCTGAAAATGGCCGATTTTCAGGCTTTGCAGAGATACCTGCAGATTCCTGACAAAAGCCTGGAAACCCTGCTGAAAAAATTGACTGCCGTCCTCCCTGTATGGTCTGCAATTATTCACGCGAGTTTTGTTTCCGACGAAATGAAGACGTGCTACAAAAATCTCATTACCTCCCGCGCCACCCGCCTCGGCCTTGCCTGACCCGCTCTCCTTCCGTCAAGGACACCATAGAGAAGTCCCCGCCGCGCCCTACTCCACCCGTAAAAGAACTAGAAAACAAAGCAAATAGTCTACTCCAACGTCATTGGTCGGTTCGCTTCCATCCTGATGCTCACCGACACTTGGCCCTCCATGGCCTTCGCGAGCGTAGCGAAGCAATCTCATCGTGCAAAACGCAAACCAGCTCGTCCTAAAAAATAATCTGCGTCAATCTGTGCAATCTGCGGTTTCTCTTCTCTTCTTCTTCTCCGTGCCTCTGCGGCTCTGCGTGAGAATCGCCAGCGATTACGAACGCAAGCTTGTATTGACTTATATGTATTTTAAGATATAGTGAGAGTATTCCACCCGAGGTGGCTTCTGTGAAGAGACGTGATGCCCGATATAACCCGAAAAGGCAAATCATGAGCCTGGAAAATTGTGATTTTTCTGCGATTGCAAAACTTCTCGATCAGATACGCTACGGTGGAAATCCTGAGCACAAATTCAATCCCGGGGATTTTGATCTGACCCCGCCTTCTTACCCTCGAAAAGGAAAATCACTCTGTGATACGGCTGAAATCTTCAGTCGCAAAGAAGCCCTGACACTGTTAAAAAACGGACTGAAAGCTGGTTTGATCAGCGAACGGTTCGAAGGTGAATGGCCAAAAAACATCTGGTCGGTTACAGATAAAAATCTGCCACTGGAAGCCCAGCTCGAAAACTCGACTAACGGCACTTATCATGGTTACCCGCTGCAGGAAGAAGATCCTTTTGGTGAAATCGTTAAAAGTGAGTGGAGCAGACGCAATGCCGAAGCTTGATTTCACATTCGACTGGGAAGGGGCAGGTAAAGATAGTCCTGAAATAGAGCTGTCCATGGGCATGTTCCAACTCACCGCCGGCGACGCCTGCCTCACCCGGAATGTAGATCTCTGGGCTAAAACCGTCAAGGAAAAGGTTCTGGTATCTGCTTATCCTCTGGCCACATGGCTGGCTGGCAACTGGTGGCGCCTGATGCATGAACCACTGCCGCCGCAAAGTCTCAAGCCGACAGCGAACTGGCGCATGGCTCATGAAATGGCAGCTGCCGACCACGGCTTCCTCTGGCCGAATGTCATTATGGCCACAGATTCTGAAAAGATGCAGATCTGGGCTAAGCCTTCAAATCCAGATACCGGGCAGGCGATAAAATATCTCAACGGTCTGACAGTTCCTGTCTCTATCGACATGAAGGATTTCGTTAAGATCATCGATAATTTTATAGATAATGTCCTGTCGCGCCTCGATGCGACCGGAGTCAAAGAAACCGATCTCTACCATCTCTGGAATGTAACTCTTGAGGAACGTGCCGGTGCTGAATCGGCAAGATATAGAAAAACAGAGGCAGAAATGGGCTTTGAGCCGGACGATTGCCCGGAAAACATTGTTGCCGATTCAATTGAGCTGGCAGTCAGGCTTGGTGCCGGCAATCTTTCAGAGCTTGCTCCGGTTTGCGGCAAGCTTTCGGCAAAGGGCCCGCTGCAGGAAATTCGTGAACTGCTTGCCACCAGGGGAATCAAAGGCAGACCCGATTTCCTTTCCAGAGGTTTTTCCGTGGCGGAGGCATCTGCCCGTTATCAGCCATGGTATCAGGCCAATGAGCGGGCGCGCCAGACCAGAAAGATGCTTGCCAACCCCTCAGAGGCAATTCCCACCCAGACTATCTGCGATCTCCTCGGGCTGAAAGCAGACGACATCAATGCCTGGCAACCGCTTTCACGCCAGCAGATTTCGATTGCGGTGCAAAATGATGACGGCTTTCTCGACTTTTTTCCGAGGAAAAAGCATCCGACTGCCAGAAGGTTCGAGCTGGCAAGATTTATCGGCGATTACCTGCTTTCTGACCAGAACGAGTGCGCAATCAGTATCGCCTGCACCGACCTCAGAACCTGCCGGCAGAAATTTCAGCGGGCCTATGCTGCAGAACTGCTCTGTCCACTTAACGGACTTATTGAATTTCTCGACAACGATTTTTCTGAATCTGCAATCGAAGATGCGGCAAACCATTACGAAGTGAGCCTGACCACTGTCACCTCGATTCTCGCCAACAACGGCTTCATCCCCAGAACCGAAGTAAACGACCTCAGCGAAGGCTCCTTACCATACTGAACCTTTTATACCCGGACAGAAAGAACCCGCCGCTCCCTATAAAGCCACGAGAAAACCAAAAACCTCGCACAAAGCCTCTAAGCCACAAAGATAAACGCCGCCTTGTGTCATTCTACGCGAAGTCGCAGAATCCATCTTCCTAAGTGCCTCAAACGCCTTCTCAAGATAAATCTCACTGCAGCTCCCGCCCCTTCCATGATGCGGTCGCGCGACCAGTCGCTTTTGAGCAGTTCCGGCCGGACGAACATGTAATACTTGTAATATGAATGATAAATTTCAGCCGGCGGAATGGTAAGCCGCAGAGGAGGCAAATATCAGCAAAAACAGGCAGATTGACTTTGCAGTATATCTGTCTAAACTGGTATTGAGGGCAATATGACAATTTCTTTGTTTCCGGCAACAAACAGATTACCGAAATCAGAAGGACCAAATCAGCAAAATCTCAATGACAGCTTGCTCATGGGCATCTCCTGGGTTATACTGTGACCTGTTATGCCAGAAAACAAATTCGAAATAATCTGGACAGAATATCTCAAATACCGGGCAAAGCTAAGAGGTTACGAAACTTCTTTGCTTGAAGAAGTCATCAGGTATTCAACCGAAAGATACATTGATTCTTCTACCGGCAGAAATGTAGTTGTTGGCAAGCACGATAACCGGCTTGTCATGATTCCGTATGAATGCGATGAAAACCGGATCACGCCGGTCACCGTTCATGCTACCAGCAGGCAACAGATAAAATTCAGGCTGAAAACCGGGAGATTTGCGAATGGATAAACCGAAAATGACCTATTTCAAAGAAGAAGACATCTTGCACCTTGTAATTTCCGATGACAGGGAAACCGACAGCATTGAAATCAGCCCGAACATAACTGCTGAGCTGAACGAAGCCGGCGAATTGATCGGTATAGAAATCATCAATGCCAGTGGTTTTTTACGCGATTCCGTTCTGGAAACAACCCAGGCCAGACTGCTCAAGCTGAAAGCCGCCTGACCCTCCCTTTTTTGTCATTCTGCGCGAGTCGCAGAATCCATCTTCCTCGGCCTGCTCAACTCTAATTAAAATCTGAGCCATCTGCGTAATCTGCGGATGGTCTTCTTCTTTCTCATTGCCGCGCCTCTGCGTGAGAATTCGATTACGACGCGCAGGATGCGCTAGCGCCAGGGCGCCAGAGGATGCGGCGCGCCCAGGTGCGATTACGATTACGCGCACGATTTTAGCAATTATTGTCAGAATGCAGGCTTTGCGGTATACTGAACCATAGTGAATTTTGTTGTGCAATGCGCATAGTGAGGTTTTTCAATGCAGACGGCGACCTATCTCAATCCATTTACCGACTTCGGCTTCAAGAAGCTGTTTGGCGAAGAATACAACAAAGATCTGCT
>Ga0123335_1007632_pt1 | contig 11976 bp, 7 predicted proteins | sample BiotimSIPDNA_2_FD_89707 | JGI IMG/M metagenome (GOLD analysis project Ga0123335, IMG submission 89707) | Anaerobic biogas reactor microbial communites from Washington, USA - Biogas_R2 time_0 SIP DNA | ecosystem: Engineered > Bioreactor > Anaerobic > Unclassified | place: Washington, USA... | reverse complement strand
TTCCCGATGAGTGGAGAGATGGCAGAGTGGCCTAATGCGCTGGTTTGCTAAACCGGTATACGGGTAAAACCGTATCGGGGGTTCGAATCCCCCTCTCTCCGCCATTCGACGCGTTCCTCAGTTCCTTCGATCACTTGCTCATGGCAAGCCAGTCATAAAACCGGGTGGATGATATGACTTTTCCGAGCGTCGTTCACTAGCCGCGGATGCGGCGAGAAGCCTGCAATCCCCCTTTCTCTGCCATTGAAGATGTCACCCCGAATCGTGGCTCGGTACGACTTTGAAGTGACCGCCCCACCTGATGACCCCGTGGTGTTTTTTTGTCTCTGTTGATTGAGGTGGATGAGAGTCTTCCGACGGTTGATCGCACTCCTGTTACACCCAATCGGCGCAGAGCAGTTCGGCTTGGGCGAGGACGGTCTTGACGGCGTCTTCCTGTAAGTCGGGTGGGTATCCGTATTTGTTGAGGATACGCTTTACCATGACCTTGATCTTGGCTCGGGCGCTTTCGCGGAGGGTCCAGTCGATGGTGACACTTTGGCGGACTTTGGTGATGAGCTCGGCTGCGATGACCTTGAGTTTGTCGTCTCCCATGGCGACCACAGCTGATTGATTGGCTGCCAAGGCGTCGTAGAAGGCGATTTCATCCTCCGTCAGCCCCATGTCTTCGCCTCGTTTGGTGGCGGCATCGAGGTCCTTGGCGAGTCTGATCAGCTCCTCAATCACTTCCATCGTGCTGATGGCACGGTTGTGGTAGGCGTTGAGGGTCTTCTTGAGTTTTTCCGAAAAGACCTGGCTCTGCACGAGGTTGCGTTTGGAGCGGACCTTCAGCTCATCCTTCAGCAGCTTCTCCAAGAGTTCAGCGGCGACATTCTTGTGTTGTAGTCCCCGCACTTCGGCAAGGAACTGGTCGCTGAGGATGGAAATATCCGGTTTGCTCAGTCCTGCAGCGGTGAAGACATCGATCACCTGGCCTTCGGTGGTGATGGCTTTGCTGACGAGCTGACGGATGGCTGCATCGATCTGCTCGGGGGGCTTGCGGTTGCTGCTGCTCTGTTTGTTCAGGGCAGCTTGCAGGGCTTGGAAGAAGGATACGTCATCGCGGATGGAAGTGGCTTCGTCGCTGGCAGCACACAGGGCAAAGGCACGACTGAGTTCCGTTACCACCTGCACCCAGCGTTGCTTGCCGTCGTCCTGATCGAGGATGTGTTCCTGCCCTGCTGGGAGGAGCTTCAGGCGCTCGGTGGGGGTGCCTGTCGTCCATTTACCCCACTTGAAGCCATGCAGCATGTCGCAGGCGATACCGTGCTTTTCCAGCATCACGGCAATGGCTTGAGCGGTATCGAAGGTCGGGTTGCCCTGCCCACCGCTTTCGGTGTAGGTGGCCATGGCCTTCTTAAGCTGATCCGCAAGGCCAAGGTAGTCCACCACCAACCCACCTGGCTTGTCCCGGAAAACCCGGTTTACACGTGCAATCGCCTGCATCAGTCCATGTCCCTGCATGGGCTTGTCGGCATACATCGTGTGCAGGCAGGGCGCATCGAAGCCAGTGAGCCACATATCCCGCACGATCACGATCTTGAAGGGATCATTGGAGTCCTTGAAGCGCTTTGCCAGTTCCCTGCGCAGCTGCTTGTTGCCGATGTGCCTCTGCCACTCGGGTCCGTCGTCTGCGCTGCCCGTCATCACGACCTTCAAAGTATCCGCCTCCCATTCGGGACGCAGCCGGATCAGGGCATCGTAAAGATCCACACAGATGCGACGGCTCATGCAGACGATCATTGCCTTGCCGTTCATGGCCTCCAGTCGCTTTTCGAAATGATCAACCAAGTCCTTTGCGATCAGGGCAACGCGCTTGGGGTCGCCTACCAACGCCTCCAAAGCTGCCCATTTGGACTTGAGCTTCTCCTTCCTTGTCAGCTCTTCCCCTTCGGTGATCTCCTCAAACTCTGCATCGAGCTTTGGCATTGCGGCAGCATTGAGGCTCAGTTTGGAGATGCGGCTCTCGTAGTAGATCGGCACCGTCGCTTTGTCTGCTACCGCACGCTGAATGTCGTAGATGGAAATGTAGTCGCCAAAGACTGCCCGTGTGTTCGCATCGGTCTTCTCGATAGGGGTCCCGGTAAACCCGATGAAGGACGCATGGGGCAGGGCATCGCGCAGGTGTCGCGCCAGTCCATCCACTAGGTCATATTGGGAGCGGTGGGCTTCATCTGCGATCACTACAATGTTGCGACGATCCGAAAGCATTTCCATGCGGCCACCTCGCGCAACATTGCCCTCGCCCCCGACCCCTCTCCCAGAGGTAGAGGGGAGATGGGAACAAATCGATTCCAGGACTTGATCAGTCTCATCGAGCACGAAGCAGTTTTCGAACCGCAGAACAGTGACGCCTTGTGCCTTCAAATAGGCATCACGCTGCTTGTCGTGTGCGACGGCTTCGGGTGTCTGGTGCGTTGCTCCATCACACTCCACGGCGAGCTTTGCCTCTGCACAGTAGAAATCACACACATAGTCTCCGAACTGATGCTGCCGCCTGAACTTCGCGCCATTCAGTTGTCGATTCCTCAGCAACTCCCAAAGGAAATCTTCCGCAGGCGTTTGCTTCTCCCGCATCTCCCGGGCTCGCTTCACCAAGCCAGCAAAATCAAACCCACCTCTGTAGTGTAGCTCGCGCTCCTCATCTCCGCCACTTCTCCCAACGAGAGAAGGGAGCCTTTCACTCCCTCTCCCGCTGGGAGAGGGTTGGGGTGAGGGTGTGAGCGGAGCGAACTTATGGATCGTCGTGAATACCACACCTCCACTTGCGCGGTTGAGCAATTGCCTGAGGTGTGCCCGGTCTTCTGCTTGAATGGGCGTTTGTCCCAGGATGTCGGCACAACGTTGAAACTGCCCGAAGAGTTGATCGTCGAGGTCGTTGCGATCCGTCAGCACCACGAGGGTCGGGTTCTGCATCGCAGGGTGCCGGATGACCCGAGCTGCATAGAACAACATAGAAAAGCTCTTACCACTGCCTTGGGTATGCCACACCACCCCAGCCCTGCGGTCTCCTGTTTTGCCTCCATGCATGCGACCTGTCCAGAAGGCTCCCTTCTCCTCCTTCACGCAAGCTTCAAGCGCAGTCATCCCGCTTGCACGCACCGTTTCCTCCACTGCTGCATTCACCGCATGGAACTGGTGATAACCCGCAATGATCTTGTGCATGGCTCCGCTATCCGGGTCGTCCTCAAATACGATGAAGTGTAGCAGCAGGTCGAGAAAGCGTTCTCGTTCGAAGACACCATAAATCAGGGTTTGGAGTTCGAGCGTGGCCTTGGGTCGCTGTGGCTGCTGCCCCTCAACTCCGGCCCTTCTCCCAGCGGGAGAAGGGATACTCTGGTTTTCGCCCCCCTCTACCTTTGGGAGAGGGGTTGGGGGTGAGGGTGGAGAGGAGCCGTCAGGCTCCCTCCATACCTTGAACCACTCCTGGTTTGCCGTCAGCGAACCCATTCGTGCCTGCAGGCCATCGCTCACGATCAGGGTCGCGTTGTAATGCAGAAGCGTGGGAATCTCCGCCTTGTAGGTTTGCAGCTGGCGATAGGCTGCCCAGATGTCGGCATCTTCATCCGCTGCGTTCTTGAGCTCGATCAAACCAAGTGGGAGCCCATTAACAAAGACTATGATGTCGGGACGTCTATGATGCCTCCCAACATCACCCTCACCCCCGGCCCCTCTCCCAGAGGTAGAGGGGAGGCGGGAAATGAAATCATCTTTTGGGGTAGAGGGGTTAGCCCCTTCGATCACTGTGAACTGGTTCACCGCAAACCAGTCGTTCGCCCGCACATCGCCGAAATCCACCAGCCGCACATGATCGCCCGCGATGCTGCCATCGGGCCGGGGATACTCCACCGGCACACCATCGCGCAGCATCCGGTGAAAGGCGCGGTTCGTCTGCACCAGCGCCGGCGTCCCCACCCGCAGCACTTTTCTCAATGCCTCCTCCCGTGCATCCTCGGGAATGGCCGGATTCAGCCGCCGGATCGCACTGCGCAAGCGTCCCACCAGCACCACATCCGCATAAGACTCCCTCTCCCCCGGGGTGAGGGTGCCTCCGGCATGCTCACCCGGTGCAAGCTGGGGTCCATGCCCGATGGAGTAGCCGAGTTCCTTGAACCACTCCAGGGCAGCGTCTTCGATGTTGGCTTCGGTGAGGGTCATGGCTGATCAATCAACGGTGCGATAAGCTTGTTTGCCGTGAGTTGGAGCCGTGGGAAAGGCCAATCGCAACACACCTTCCTTCGCCAATGGTTTAAGGTATTGCTGCCTGAGCGCATCCGGATCCCGGTTCACGAGTTGGGCAAGGCAACTCAGCGTCACGTAGTGGCCTGAGCAGACGGCAAGAATCACTGCCTTCATGGTCTCAACAGGCAGCTTTCCTTTGGTTCTTGGCTGGGTCGCAAGTTTTTCAAGTTGCTCACGATAGGCTGGAATCAGTCTCTCCAAGGAATCGATCACAGGCGCATCGAGTTGATTAGCCAGCAGGCAACCGTTGGCATCTCGATGCTCGTCGTTCATCGATACTTCCGCCAAATATGCGGAGCTTTCAGTCAAATGTGCGGAGGTAGACATGGAATGTTCGGAGCCCACTCCGAACACTTCTTCCGGTTTGGGTAGAGCGGCCCCAGGTAAACAATAGACCGCCCCTCGCCCCGCATTATGCGTTTTCAGAAAACCGTCCCGAACGAGGTTTTGCAGCATCCGAGTCAGGTCAAAAGGATGCAGTGCTGTCATTTCCCGCACGCGGGCATGAGTCACCACCCGTTCAGAAGTTGCTGCAGCGAGAGTAAGTCGCTCATTCTGCCCGAGGGCATCAAATTTTGCTCCGAACGCCTTCCGGAGAGCAGCCACGACTACCGCTGGCAGCAAATCCACCATCCGCAACTCAAGGCGCGTCTGATTGTAGGGTTCGATCCGCTCGTAAAGGGCTGGAGCCCGCCAGTGCTGACTCGCCCAACCTTGATAGATTTTGGGAATTCCGGAGCCTGCTTGTTCACCCACACCTACCAACCGAAACATCTTGTGTAGGGTCCGGTTACGACAGTCGTGCTCGCCTCCTTGAATGGCTATGTCAGCGGGAATGCGCATCAATCCTGGGTTGCGAAAGCCGAACATATCCGGGCGTTTCACAACAAGCACCGAAGCACGATCCGAGTAGTCTGCATGCACCAATGTGTTTGCCAACGCCTCACGCAGTGCCTCATGCACTGGTGTTTCGTCCTTCCGCTGCCCTTTATCCAATTGGAAGGGAACCTTCAAGTCTGCAGTAAGCTTCAGATAAACCTTACGGTAAAAGTCATACAGATTACCGGACCACTTCCCGTCGAGAGTCAGCCGATCCACCCAGCGCCGCTCCGTATTCACCTCAGCTCGCTCCTGATAGTCGAGCATGTAGTTTGGCAGCTCCTCCTGGATCGCAACCATCTGACCAAACATGAGTAATCCCGCAAGGGTGATGCCGCTCTCAGCGGTCTCGCGATCCTTGCGCCAGCCACCGATTTGGCGCAAAAACTCACCGTCAGGCAACACGTTCCAAGGGTGGTTTGGGTCACGATTGGCGAAGACCTGCCGATAGGCTCGAAAGGTTGCCAGGTCGAGGTCCTCCAGGTCATAGCCGCGCAGGATTCGATCATCCCGACTGTCTTCCACTTGCTCCGCCAACATTCGCTTGACCTCCTCGTCAGGCAGTGGACGGTCCCCATCGTTCAGGCGACGAAAGGTGTGCCCTGCAAACGGATTGGTTGTCAGATATACGGGGCGTTGTTTGCGTGTCGCACGCGGGATTTCGATTACCAGAATCGTTTGCCCCTGCAACACGATCTCCCGAACGGACACATCCGACAGGAGGTTTACACTCACCTTCTGCCGGTTGTTCAGGGCATCGAACAGTTCCTTCCGCACCTTGGCTACGTTCCCTACACCCTCGACGATGAACTGCCCCTGTTTCTCCCTGACCCCCAGCAGAACGATTCCCCCTTCCGTGTTGGCAAACGCACTGTAGGTTGGCCAGAAATCCTCGGGCAACGCTCCCCTGCCATCTCGCCCAGCCGCAAGCTTACACTCAAGGTCAACGGACTCTCGCAGAAGTTCCAGGTCAGCGATGGATTGAATGTCGATCATGGGGACAACCTTCGGTTGCAAGGGTGAAGGGTGAAGAGTGAAACAGGAAATGGCTCCCAGGATTTCACGCTTCCGATTTCACGCTTCAATCTTTTCATGATGGATTCGGTGAGGGTCATAGTGTTATCCTGTCGTCTGCACGACCTAAACCTGAGCGGACTTAATAAACGCAGCCCCTTTGTGGTTCTCAATGATCTTGAATGCTGCCGTTTGCGACATGGTCAGCATGTAGGCGTGGTGCAGGCTCAGAACCGCGTCCTGCAGTCTTTGGTCGTCTTCGAGCATATCGACTTTCAATCCCATTTCTACGCATGTTGCAGGGGACAAATGGCGTGCATGGGAAAGTGACAGAGCATGGTTAGTCAGCTCTTCAACAATCCTTTCAATCTTCTCGGCCCGTTTTGCGTCTTCGGCTAGCATTCCGGTAGCTAACCATTCTCGAACAAGTGTTTCAGACCACGAGACAGCCTTTTGGCACTCGCCTATAAAGGCCGGGGAATATTTTGCGATGATTGGCTGCCAAACAGGAATCTTTGACGGGTCTACTCGTATCTCATCGCGAGCCCTATTGAACTCCTCAAGAACGCCATGAGCTGGAATTCCGTTAAACTGCGGATCAACCGGACCGAGGCTAGATTGCTTGCCCATCAAGATGCTCTTACAAGCACACGATATCATCGTTCCACCCGACATCGCAAGTTGGGGAACAATTGCTCGGATGTTGCCATTAAACATCTGCCTCAGGTAATCGACCAAAGATTCGGTTGCTGCGGTTTCACCACCAGGGGTGTGCAGCACCAAATCTAAGCCTAGGGATCTATCCAGTCCGTTGACTGCGTTCATGAATCCGTTCTTATCTTCGTCATTTATTCCGCCTCCAGAGACGCCCTGTTTTTGCAGCCAGCCGCTGCAGTAGACGATGACATTGCGCGTCGTAAGCTCATGTAGCTGCCTCAAATACTTCCGCCTAAGCACATCATGCGCACTCCCAAGTGCTTTCACCTCGTTGAGCAACTCATTCCAATTAGGCATGGGATACTCCTTGGTTTTCTTGTTGAAAATCAGGTGTTCCAGGTAGCCAAAGTGTAGTCGATTTTACTTCCGAACGTTTGTTGTCCTCGGACATGACTCGGAATCGCTCTCGTTGATTTTCTGACTCCAAATGAAGGACAGAGAAGATATTATCGATATCCTCCTTAGTCAGCGGTTTTGGAATTGATTGGAGCGGTTGTTCCTTAGGTAGTATCGGCATTGGTTCATTCAGTTGATTGTGATCGATAAGGTGGAGATTTCTCCGCTCAGCAGCTTCGGCAGAAGCGTGTCGCGAAGTGTGGCGAGGGTGCGGGATTGGTGGAGGTTAGCTGTAATTTGATTGTAAAGGGATGCAACTTGCTCCGTGAAGGCGATCATTAGTTCTTTGGGAGGCAACACCACTTGAATAGGACGGAAGTTTTGTCTGCTGATTTCTGCAAAAGTGGTGCCCGTTGCACGTCCTTCAATTTCTCCCATGTTCTGTTGACACCAGTTGAGCATGAAGTAGTTAGAAGCGCATTCGTTGCACTTCATGGCAATGAAGCCTTGATTTATCGCAACTGGAATTGTGCTGATTGCAAGGTAACCCACAGGAGCTCGGGAAGACATCAGTAACGTTCCTGGGGGGAGTAGACCAGATGAAATCTTGGAAACTCCCGCATCAGTAATTCGACGTTCAGTGTCGATTAGGAAGGGTGCTTGCAGTGAAGAAAAGTCCTTGGGTGTTGTCCAGTGATGAGTGCCGCCTTCCCAATACTTTGGGTCGCCCGTGCTGGGAGTGGCTCCACCAAGGCAGGCGACGACATCACCAACTGGAATCACCTCCCACCCCTTTGGAATTGGGCCGAGGGGGGAGTCTTGGAAGGAGTCGGGGAATAGTTTGTCGTCAGCGACAAACCCCTCACCCCAGCCCTCTCCCAGTGGGAGAGGGTAGCGTGAAGCGGCAGGGGGTGAGGGTTGGTTTTGAGTCCGATCCATATTCCTGCGGACCGGATCACTCCCCTCTACCTCTGGGAGAGGGGCAGGGGGTGAGGGTTGATTTCGATCCATGTTTCTCCGAACAGGATCGAAGTCAACAAACCACGATTGGAACAGTGCCCGTGCCATCGCCTCCAGCGTGTCGTTCATCCGCCGGTTCAACTCGATCTTGTCATCCAACGCCCCAAGTATTCCAGCAATTGCCTTTTGCTCGGCAAGGGGTGGAAGTGCAAACGGAACCGCGCTCATGATTGTCGTATTCAGATTCGGCATGGTAGCGCCGACCGCATGACGAACAATCCATTCCCTGATGGCAGGATGACCAAGAAACAAGGAAGCAAATAGAGGGTCAACGACACCACTTCCAAGACGGACCTTCAAACAACCTGTGCCGCAGAACCAGCCTTCTTCGCGTTCTCTGATTAAGGCCCGTTTCTCTACATCACCACGGCGACTGTAAATAATGTCACCCGCTTTCAGTCGGTGCTGACCTAAGCGGTTTGCATCTTCCTCGGTGATGCGAACGATACCATTTTCAACGATTCGGTTTTCTCCAATGTTTGTAGGCATGATGGACGGGACCCCGACGGGCACATAGTCCGAAGCGTGAAGCTGACTACCGAACGGTCCGGTTTGAATGTTGCCACCTCCGCGTTGGCAGATTTCACCAAGCGTCGTGAACTCCCAATGGTCGGGAATGTCGCCGTTGATGAGGTCACCCGCCATAACCCAGCCCCCCGGTTGAAGAGTGAAGAGCGAAATCAGAAGGGTGAAAGACTCCAAAGCAGATGCCCAATGCTGTTTTCACTTTTCTAACTTCACTCTTCACCATTTCCCGCTTCCCATCCCAAGACGAACCACTCCCGCTGCCCTGTGAAAATGAAGTTTGACGCACCCATGGGAAAGCAGCAGACTTTCCCTGTTGACCTTGGTATCCCTTCCTCGGCTGCTTGCAGTTGAGAGGCACCAAGGTTTCTTTTTGTCCGGATTCAGCGACCATGGTTGAATGGTGAAGATTGAAATCGGAATGGCGAAATGCTTTGAAGCTGGAGTTCATTTTCCATCCCCCAGTTTTTTGAGCATGTCGAGGGCTCCGGTTTCGAATTTGGAAAAAGCGAACCATTTTTTACCGAGGTCCTTGAGGGAGGCACCGATGTGGTAGATGTCGCGCTCATCGAGGATAAGGAAGCGGTCGTGGGCGTCCTTGAAGGTCTTGATCTCGATGGGCGGGTATTGTGCGTTGTGCTTTTCGAGGTCGAGGTCGAGTTGCTTCGAAATGCTCTTGGTAAAGATGGTGGCGGCAACCCCTTGCTTCCGCTTGGTCAGGAGCGTGAGCACGGTATCGTCGACGTAGTTGTCGATAAGGATGAGGGTCTTTTTCGCACTGCGGATGAGGTCGGAAGCGAAAACGTGGGCATCGTGAACCTGCCCATCGTAGAAAATGCCTTGTTTGGGCGGTGCGGAAGCTTCGAGTGCCTGAAAGACTTTTTCGAAGTTTTCGGCGGTTTTGGTTTCCAAGGCGAGCTGGCGCTTCTCGACTGAATCCAGACGGGCGAAGAGACTCGCGCTGCCCTGGATGAAGCGGCGCATCTCGACAAAGGCGTTGATGATCTGGATGCTGACCTTGATCGCCGTGTCGCTCCGTAGAACAGCTGAGAGCATGGACACACCCTGCTCGGTGAAGGCGTAGGGCAAATACTTCCTGTGCTGTCCGCGTCCTTCTTTTTCTAAGGTTCCAATTTGGCACCTTAAAGAATCGTCTGGGCTTGGGGTAACCCATTGTGACCGCAAGCTATCATATTCCTCTTGGGTCAGCTGAAATCGAAATGTGTCAGGGAAACGCTCAATGTTGCGTTTCACCGCACGGTTGAAAAACTTGGTTTCCACTTCGTAGATTTCCGCCAAGTCGCTGTCGAGCATGACCTGTTGCCCGCGAATGGTGTAAATCAGCGGTTTGATGTTGCTCAAGGGGATGATGGAAAGGGGGTCTGCCATGATTCATCCTCCGAAACCGAGTCCTTTGAGGTTGGAGCGGATGGCCTGTTCCAGCTTGGCAGACTCGGCAAACTGCGCCTCCAGTTCGGCAATGAGGCGGGGCATCTTCTCGTCAAAGGGTTCGCCGTCGTCTTCGACTTCCTCGGCTCCCACATAGCGACCTGGTGTGAGCACGAATCCATGCCCAGCAATTTCCTGAGTAGTCGCCGACTTACAGAAGCCGGCAACATCTTGATAGTGCATGGATTCGCCCTCACCCCGCCAGAGGTGATAGGTGGAGGTGATTTTCTCCAAGTCAGCTTCAGTCAGTTCGCGATGCACGCGGTCGATCAGCGTGCCCAGCTTTCTTGCATCTATAAACAGCGTTTGTTTGCGCCTATCGGTTCCCGCTTTCCTCCCTTCTCCCTTTGGGAGAAGGGTCGGGGATGAGGGTGGTCGCCCGGACTTATCGCGACTTAGAAACCACAGACACACAGGGATTTGCGTGGAGTAGAACAACTGTCCGGGCAAAGCGACCATACAGTCCACAAGGTCTGCCTCGATGAGGGCTTTGCGGATGTCGCCTTCGCCGGACTGATTGGAGCTCATGCTGCCGTTGGCAAGGACGAAGCCTGCCAAGCCGTTGGGGGCGAGGTGGTGGATAAAGTGCTGTACCCAGGCGAAGTTGGCATTGCCCTTGGGTGGGACGCCGTAAGCCCAGCGCACATCGTCGTCCTTGCGGAACCAGTCGCTGTCGTTGAAAGGTGGATTGGCGAGCACGTAGTCGGCACGGAGGTCGGGATGCAGGTCGCGGCGGAAGGTGTCGGCGTGTTCGGAGCCGAAGTCGGCCTCGATGCCGCGGATCGCGAGGTTCATGATGGCGAGGCGGCGGGTGGTGGCATTGCTCTCCTGCCCGTAGATGCTGATGTCGCCCAGACGTCCCCCGTGAGCCTCTACAAACTTTTCGGACTGCACAAACATGCCACCGGAACCACAGCATGGGTCGTAGATGCGTCCTTTGTAGGGAGCCAGCATTTCCACCAGCAGGCGCACGATACAGGAGGGGGTGTAGAACTGACCACCGTTTTTCCCTTCGGCAGATGCAAAGCGGGTGAGGAAATACTCATAGACACGCCCCAACAGATCTACCGATCTGTGGGTCGGTCCACCCTCACCCCCGACCCCTCTCCCAGTGGTAGAGGGGAGGCCGTCTTCGCTCCCTCTCCCGCTGGGAGAGGGCTGGGGTGAGGGTGCGCGGTCTCCAAGCTCGATGCTACCAATCAAGTCGATCAACTCTCCCAGCCGATGTTTATCCAACGCTGGCCGCGCATAGTCCTTGGGCAGCACACCCTTGAGGCGTGGGTTGTCGCGCTCGATGGCAACCATGGCATCGTCCACCAGCTTTCCGATGGTGGGTTGTTTGGCGTTGGCCTGCAGATACGACCAACGGGCTTCGGCGGGCACCCAGAAGACGTTCTCAGCCTTGTATTCGTCGGGATCTTCGGGGTTTGCTCCCTCATAGTCTCCATCCCCTATCAGCAGCTTGGAGCGGTGTTCCTCGAAGGTGTCGGAGATGTATTTGAGGAAGATCAGCCCCAGGACGACGTGCTTGTATTCCGCCGCGTCCATATTGTTGCGCAGCTTGTCGGCGGCGAGCCAGAGCTTTGCCTCGAAGCCGATATTGGCGGTGGATGTTTTTGAAGTCTTATCGGTGTTGGATTTCCGGCTGGCCATGGGAAGGGATGGGGTGATTGTTCCGACAGTCCCTGATTAAATGGCGCAGATGTATGGGATTCAATTCCAAACTCTCCATGATCGGAGGCAAATGCACTCCGG
>Ga0123335_1007631_pt1 | contig 11976 bp, 10 predicted proteins | sample BiotimSIPDNA_2_FD_89707 | JGI IMG/M metagenome (GOLD analysis project Ga0123335, IMG submission 89707) | Anaerobic biogas reactor microbial communites from Washington, USA - Biogas_R2 time_0 SIP DNA | ecosystem: Engineered > Bioreactor > Anaerobic > Unclassified | place: Washington, USA... | reverse complement strand
ATACGCCTTTGAGGCACTGTTCTCAAAGGGGCTGATGATGACCATGGGTTATGAGTACGGGGCCAGAACTCGAATGGATGTGGTTAAGGGCAGCCCCGACCACGTGGACAAGCCTCAATGGGATCTCTCCGGTTGGATCAAACAGGTTAACGACCTCAAGATGAAAATTCCTGTACTGGGTGAAGAAGGAACCTGGAGAACTCTCAGCGATTACAGCCAGCCGTTTCTTTTCCTCAGGAAAGATTCAGATACAGGAAACAAGCCGGTCTGGGTTTGTATAAATAAGAATCTTATCGGGGTGACGACGGTTGAAGACTGGATGATGCCTCAGGAGATAAAAAATCTTTCAAAGGCAATGACTCTTACCGCTGAAAAAATCGCAGAAGAACCGGTACCGAAGGCGTTTGTGCTCGATCCGGCAGACGTCGTGTTGTTTATGTGACAGGACGCTAACAGGATATCGCCCTGGTACGCCGTTGGAGGCCATTATCCCACCGGTTGGGAGCGCTCATCGTGAGCGCGGAAAATAGAATAGAAAATTAAGGGTTAAGAATTTTGAATTCAAGATTAATAGTAAAGGTTAAAGAATCCATTTTATCTATTATAATTGGAATTATAGGAAATGTTTGTCTTTTAATTTCCATATTAGCAACTATTGAAGGAAATGATACCATTTATAGTTTATTTATAATGATAGGATTCGGAAGTTGCATTTTGTCTATTGTAATGAGTATTGTGGAATTGTTTTATGTTAAAAAGCGATTTAAATGTCTATTAGGATTTTCAATTGGTAGTTTCCCGTTTGTACTAATTTTAATAATAGGGTTAATAAATGTACTTAGGGGTGTTACTGTGTAAATTATAGTTAGAAATCAATTTCCTGGTTAATTAAAGCAAAACGTAACTTAATGGGTAGGATATTTAATAAATCTTGGAATAACAAGAGCGCGTTCATGCGCAAAAGTCAACCGGTGGGAAAACGGGCCACCAACATCAAGGTTGACATGCTAAAAGCCGCACGATCAACCGTTGCCGGGAACATTGCGTTATTCGCGGAAGAAACTTTTTCAGCACAACCATTACGTACCGTCATGCCGTTGAAGAACGGCATCCATCCGAGAATCGTCGAAATCAGAGAAGATGGTTTCCGGCCTTCGCCGGAATGACGGAGTGTGGAAGGCCGCTTTTACCTTGCCTCAATCAATGTCCCGTCGGTCCTCTGATTCAAATAATTTATTTCGACCCATTCCTGCGTTCGTTCCTCAGAACCGATACGTACCTCGTCAAGGAAACCACCGAGTGAGTTGATCACTGTCGAATCGGGGGAGAGGTCCGATCCCAGGATTATACAGCTGCTTTCTGAGGATCCGGTGACATCCGCTGTAAAACTCCTGTCGTTAGTAAGTTCACCGTTTACATAAAGCTTTGCGGTCAGGTCCTTCCCTCTAACAAGAGAGACCGAATACCATTTGTCTGATCCAAGTGGTGATGACCTGCAGACGGTATCGGTTACTCCGGCAGCAGAGGCCCAGAAAAACAGGGTCCCGTCGGGCCCCGATGAGATCCCCATCTTACCATTCTCAGAGTCGAATTTGTAAATAAAAAGATCATTTCTCTTCTGTTCCGTGACCTTGAACCATAGTGAAATTGTAAACGGGCCGGTTCCGAAATTATAGGCATCGTGTCCGGGAATTAAGATGTAATCGTTGGTACCGTTGAACTGATGTCCGGGGCCGTTTACCCCTTCAAGACCCCTTGCGCGTATGTAATCATCACCGTTATTACGGTTAAAGGTGGCATCCTTATAGAGCCCGTGATTCCGGACCCCGTCTGATTCTCCGGTCAGGTGCCAGACACCCCGAAAACCCGAGGCTGTGTCAAAGACCATCGAAGGTTCTGATCCGCTTTGGGCACCCTTATTTCCCCAGCGCATGAATATGAACTGTGATGAGGGACTGAGTGTATCAAAACGTATCCAGGCTTCTCCAAGCGAGCTCTGAAGATCCCACCTCTCCAGCTCGAATTTCAGCGGCTTTCCCCAGGCATCAAAGAACCGGATATCCTCTCCGCCGGACTCTGTTTCACTGAAATTAAAATTGCTTGATGTAAATCTTACAAGCAGTGGAACATCGGCAACAGGATCATTGAGAACAGAGTTTATTGCATTACTGTTAAGGAATATCTGCTTTGAGTACTCCCATGAATTCAGTGAATCTGCAATAAAGTAAATATCCGGCTCTGTAAAGATACTGTCAGAGAGCTTCGAAGGAGAATCATCCTCTGAGGCAGTAAATAAAAGAGGCGGGAGTGTTCCCGAAGGAACAGAATCGATTGTGATAAATGCAGCTCCGGAAACAACCGGCAGAGAGACCTTTGTTCCTGTAATGTAAAGAATGCCATCACCAGGGATGAGATTTCCCGGGACTATTATTCCGGAGGGCGCTTTCAGGGTGTCTGAATAAAGGTCAATTGTATCTGATTGTTCTATTTTAATATCCTGGTGCAGGAGTCGTTTTCCTGATGAAGGGTCGAAGGCTTCAATGTTGTATGTCCCGGAATCTACATCGTTAAAACTGTAGGAGCCTGAGGAGTCGGCAGAGACCGTAGATATAGTGTGTGCTGAGAACGGAGTGTAGCTCTGCGGAATGAGGTCGATCTGTGAAAATGATCCGGGCTTCCCTCCCTGGAGCACAACTTTACCTGTGAGCTTTCCGCCGCTGGACTCTGTATCAAGCCCCCCGCCGGCTAAGGGAGAAATCTCCGTGCAGCCGGCAAGCAAAGTTGACAGGGCAAATGTAAGAAAGACTTTTAAAATGTTATTCATCTGCCGGCCCCTTATACTTGGGGTTGGAGAGGGGGAACATGTTGATGTTGAGCTGATAGACCTGATCGGCGGAACTGTCCTGTTCTGCAATTTTCAGCAGTTCCTGTCGATGCGCCCTGTTTTTGGATTTGAACAGCTCGAATGTTTCTCTGGAGATTCTGAAAGTAGTTGATGAATTGGATAGAAGTTCGTTTGGCCCGAACCGGTCAAACGCTTCCAGTGCAAGTTTCAGCATCTGTACCTGATAATTCAGGATCTGATGTGATTTTATGTCCTGCCCGGTTGTAAGAACAGGAGAGGTTTGGATGAGTTTACCGTTTTCTTCTTTGAGAAAGCCGAGCTTAAGCAAAAGTTCAATAGACTGGCGTGCCTGCTTTGCGGTGATTTCCGGTCTCAGCATCTGGCCCAGTTTTCTATAGTCACCCTCAAAATCTCTGCAAACCGCAAGCTCTCTGATTGCGCTGTGATACCATTCAGAGAAAATATCAAACTGGCTCTCTTTTATAAACTGGACATCTTTACGGTTCATTATTTCAATGAGCTTCTCAAAGTATTCGTTTTTCTTCCCGAGGGACCGGGCCTGGTTAAACTTTACAAGACAGGTGAAGTATTGTGATTCCTGGGGGGATAGTCCCATGGCTGAGGACGTCTTGGCTATGACAGAGTCGGTAAGGTTTCTTTTCCCCTGAACAACGAGGGGGTAAAAGCCTGAGGAGTTTATTCCCGCCAATGCAGAGAGTGTTCTGTATGTAAAAGCCGGTTTGACTGATTTCATATACAGATAATAGTCGCGGATAAATTCACGATAATCTGTATATTTGAATATTTTTTCCAATTTTCACCTGGACAGGTTGGATGTGTACAAAGGTAAAAAGTAACTTGCCTGTAACCATAATATAACTAATTATACCCTGTTTGGGGAATTTAGGTAGAAAAAAGTGTCTGAAATGGAAATAAAGTTGTAACCGGGAGGGGGTTTGAATAGAAAGTTATTCGTAGATCGACCCCAGTGGAATCTGCACAAGCAGAATCAGGGTGTCTTTTGATGTTTTTTTGAGGAGATTTGTAGAATAGGAGACTGTTCCGGAAACTGGTGTTCCAAATGGGATCATGTTGCCCTCGTTCCACTTTTTGAGGTAGAAGGCCCATCTCTGCGCCGTAAGAAAGGCTGCTTTCTGCCTTTCTGACTCACGGATCGATTCCGGAAGTTTATTATTGTAAATACCTTTACCTGCGGTAAGAAAGCATCCGGATGACTTCTGAAAAGAAGCGGAGAGCATCTCCTGCATCAGTTCTTTTTTTTTCGACTGGGCGATTAGTCTGTCCTGAATAGAGAGAATTGCAGTTAAGAGGGAATCGTAGTTTTCTGAGCCTTGTATCTCTTTTACTTCAACAAAGCCATTATCAGGTGTTGATGAGACCTGTTTTTTCTGCTCGCGGCAGCCAGTCAAGAGTAAGGCTGACGTTATGGCAACAAGGCTGATTCTTGCAATCAGGGAAGTCCGGTCCGATCTGGTTCTGCTCATGAATAGAATATATTTTGGAATACTCCGGTCAGCAAAGAGATCCGGTTTTTTGTTTATCCAGAATAGGCGGAGCTGTGTAAGATGGTTTCTGGCTTTCGCCGGAATGACGGAGTGGGGGATGTTATGTTATTCACAGAGGTAACCTTTTCATCAACGCCGTCACGAAATCGTCATGCCGTTGAAAAACGGCATCCATCTGAAAATTACCGAGAACAGAAATGATGGTTCCCGGCCTTCGCCGGAATTGACGGAGTGACGTAAGTTTCAGGTTGAAAATAATTTGTTCTTTAATTGAATTTTAAAAAGTGAAACCAGAGATGAAAAAAGCACTATTTCTTGACCGTGACGGTGTGATTAACGAAGACAGGGCATATCCCTGGAAACCCGAACAGATTGTATTCGTAGACGGTATTTTCAGCCTGTGCAGAAAAGCTCTTGATAAGGGATATATCCTTGTGGTGGTGACAAACCAGGCCGGTGTGGCCCGCGGGTATTTTACAGAAAATGATGTAAAGAAACTTCATGAATGGATGAGCGGAAAGTTCATGGAGCAGGGAATAGAGATCTCTGCTTTCTATTACTGCCCATATCACCCCAAAGGTGTCACTGAACAGTACCGGAAAGATTCCGATTGCCGTAAACCGGCACCTGGAATGGTGCTTAAGGCTGTAGAGGATTTTGGAATTGATATCTCGCGATCGCTGATGGTAGGAGATAAACCATCTGACAGAATAAAGCTTGAAGGCCTCAAGAGTGTGATTATCAAAAGTAATTACACAGGAGAGGATTACGATGTGGAGAGTCTCTTAGATATAGAGTCTCTGTTATAATTTTCTGATCGAGTGCAGGGTTCCGTTGCGAAAATCAATCGGCCCGGAGATCTTGAACTTGTCTTCAGTGAAAACCTTTTTCAGGTCATCAATTGTCCAGGAACGTACGTAAAAGAGCAGTTTTGAATTTTTGGGTGCCAGAGGACCGATCAGAAAAATGCCTCCGGAAGAGAGCGAGTCGCGTATATTCTCCAGAGCAAAGCGGCATTTCTCATCATTTACGATATGTTGAATGACATCGATAAGGAAAATGACATCGAAGGTGTCTCCAAGCGGCTCAGAGCTGATATCTTTAAGGGAAAATGAAAAATCCGGGAAAATTTTGCTCATCCTTGGAATAACTACATCGGAAATATCGTATCCTTTATAATTTTTTACACTCTGTTCTTTTAAAATCCCTGTGTAGAATCCGGTTCCAAGGCCGATTTCACAGATTCGGCTTTTTTGAAAATCGATTTTTTCCTTGTCGCAGGTTTCAAGGAAGATTGATTTGGCCTTGCGGTACATCTCCAGGTTCTGGGATTCTGACATTGCATCGTTTCCGGGGCCAAGTATGGAATCTCCATACTTGAGGAACCGGTCGTGCCAGTATTTTTCGGCATTGTAGTCGTTTCTCTTGCCGTAAAAAAAAGGGTATATAATTCTCTTTTTAATTGCACGTAGTATAGAAATGATCATTTTATCACCGTATTGGGGTTTAAAAGAATATTTGAACAGCTCACCTTGAGCGGATCGACTGATTACGGTTTAACCGGCCAAAAAGACTTTGATCAATTAAAGATATATAAAAATAAGAAAAGAACTTACGAAAAAACTATTTTTAATATTTAGTCAATTTTACACTCCGAAGGACGAGGACGGATGCCGCAAAAAAAAGAGAGTTCAAACAACAGTGTCCCTGAACAGAGTATTATGAAAAGCAGGTTTTTCCAATCATCATGGTTTTATGCCATTCTTCTGGCTTTTGTGACAGTTATCGTATTCAATCAGTTTTTTCTGAATGAAGGGATGTTGTCCAGTTCCGATCAGATGACCGGGTTTGATTCCAGGGTCTACCTTAAGAATTCTCTTAAGGAGCATGGACAGTTTCCGATGTGGGTCAGTTCAAGGTTGTCGGGGATGCCCACAATTGATGCAATGTTCGGCGATCCCTTCTACCTTCCTTCTGTGATAGTAAGTTATCTTCTCCCGATTCATCGTGCGATAAGCTTTAAGATGATTCTGCATGTGTTTCTTGCGGGACTGTTTTTCTATTTGCTGCTGAGGAGGGGTTTTAAATTTTCGCGTCCGCTGGCCTTTGCAGGTGGCTTGCTTTACATGCTTAACCCCCAGTTCCTGTCCCATATCTATCCGGGTCATGACGGGAAGATGTATGTAATAGCCTGGCTTCCTTTTATAATCTGGCGGATGAAATCACTTGTTGAATTGCCGTCACTGTTTAACTCTTCTCTATTGACTCTGGGTATGGGAATGTCGCTTCTGACCACCCATATCCAGATGAACTATTTCCTGATGTGGGGAGTGTTTCTTTTCTGGCTCTTCGCTTTTATCCTTAATTTGATTCCTTCTCAGAGGAATGTAAAAAAAGCGGTGATGCTGACAATCTGTTTCTGGGGCTCTGTAGCGGCATCGCTTCTTCTGGCCATTGCACCGTTTCTGCCCCCTTACCTTTATGTCAGGGAGGCTTATTCTGTTAGAGGTGTTGACCGGGGATTTGAATTCGCCGCATCGTGGGCGCTTGGATGGGCGGAGGCTTTTTCGTTGTGGGTTCCGGAGCTGGTTAATACACTCGATTACTACTGGGGACAGAATCCTTTTAAACTGAACTCGGAATATGCAGGAGGGATCACCCTTCTTCTGGCTGTTTTAGCCATAGTGATAAAGCCCGGGAAATGGAGAATTTTCTGGGGATCTATTGCGGTGCTTGCCTGTCTTTACTCTTTGGGAGCAAACACACCTGTTTTTCATATAGCGTATGCTCTTATTCCGGGGGTGAAGAAGTTCAGGGCAGCCAGCATGATAATGTACTGGTTCTCATTCGGTACTGTGCTTTTAGCTGCTCTCTTTCTCAAAGATCTCATTGCGGGCAAACTATCCGGTTTGACTGAAGACAAGCAGAAACGCTGGACAAAGGGGCTTTTTATCGCCAGCGGTGTTTTCGTTCTGATAGCCCTTCTGTTTTCAAGCAAGGGTTTTGTGTCCGGGTTTTTTCAGGATCAGCTCGACAGCAATAAGCAGAGAATATTTGAACTGAACTTTACCAGAAATTTCGTGCCGTTTCTGTGGCTGTGGCTCTTCTTTGCCGTCTCTACGCTGCTTTTACTGGTTGCTGTTATAAAGAACAAACTCAAGCCGGCTGCTGCTGCGGTTATTATAGTACTGTTCGGATTAATAGACATTTACAGAATAGACGTGAAGTTTATCAGGATGGTGGATGTAAAGCCTTATTTCCAGAGTGAACCTGCTCTGGAGAAGCTTGGCACAGAGATGAAGACAGCTCCTTTCCGGGTCTTTTCTCTTCCGGGGGCCATGGTGAGCCAGCAGAACGGAGAAGGAATTTTCGGTCTTGAGGGTGTAAGCGGTTTCCATGACAACGAACTCAGGTGGTACCGTGAATTCAGGGGTGATCAGCAGGATCGCAACTTTTTCTCCGGCATAATCGGATTTAATCAGGATGGCCAGGCATTTCTTCGTGCAGACAGACTCACAGAGGGGAACCCTTTTCTGGATATCGCCAATGTCAAATACCTGTTAGTGCGTTCGCAGGGGCAATTGATACCGTTTGAGAACAGAAATGCGCTTGGCAGAGTTTCTTTTGCATCGGGATATACAGTTTTGGATTCTTCGGCTATTATAGATGCCCTGAAGGCCGGAACGTATGATTACCGGAAGAATGTTGCCCTTATGGAAGAGCCGGAGGTAAAGCCCGCAGTTGACTCTGCAGACCAGAGCCTCTTTTTGGCGAAATGGGAAAAGTATTCTCCTAATCACCGGGTTGTAAAGATCAATGCCCCATCGCAAGGTTTCCTCAGGATATCCGAAATCTTTTATCCCGGCTGGGAGATAAGGGTTGATGGAAAGAAGGTGAAGGTCTATCGGGCTGATCTGGCCTGGATGGCCGTTAATGTCGATAAGGGTGAGCATGTGGTGGAGATATGTGCTCGTTCAATTTTCCTTAGTAAGGTACTGTGGGTTTCTATTACTATGGCGATAGTGCTCTGCCTTTACTGGCTGCTGTATTTCGCCGTTTTAAGGCGGGGAAAAAAGGTTGCTACTGTCCAGAAGTAAGATTTGTCAGGATGGTTGCAGAAGAGATCTGGCTCGTGCCGGTTCTTTCTGCATTACAGGTGTCCTTTAAAAGACCGGGAGTCAAATGGGAATATTGAAAGATGTTTTTCTGGGTTTTTTCCCCAGGTCCATGCGTCTGCCGATGTGGTATGGTGTGAAGAAGATCTGCGGTAGTCTTGATCCGGAAATCGATTATCTGAAAAGAAGGATACCCTCTGAAAAGATGATGATTGATATCGGGGCAAATATCGGTATCTATTCATTTGCGTTTGCCGGTCGTTGTCAGTCTGTGGCTGCATTTGAGCCTCAGCCGTCCTGTTATCAGGTCCTCTCATCTTACAGAAGCAAAAAGATCCAGGCTTATCAGCTTGCCCTGTCAAGTAAGCCGGGCAAAATGGAACTCCATGTACCTGTGAAGAATCGGAGTGTGCTGACCGGGCTTGCGACTTTCAGGGAAGTTGATGGAGAATACCAGAAGCTGCAGGTTGAGGTTTCTACTCTTGACCAATATGAATTTAAGAATGTCGGATTTATCAAAATAGATGTAGAGGGTCATGAAGCGGATGTGATAAGGGGTGGGATTAATACGATCCGTTCCCAGCGTCCGGTAATGCTCATTGAAGCTGAGCAGAAATACTCAGCGGAGCCTCTGGAAAAAACTTTTCAAATGATACTGGATGAGGGCTACAGAGGCGGTTTTCTACTAAATGATGTCTGGCATCCTCTTGAGGAATTCTCAGTCAAGAAATACCAGTCTGCATTCCAGAAAGATATCGAAGCAGAGAGGTATAAAAATATCAGGGGAAAATATGTAGGCAACTTTATATTCGAGCCGGCAGAGAGGGTGTAACGTGTCTTCAGGGTCACTTCTGATAGTAATTCCGTATCCTCAGAAATCAGGGATATTTTCAGTGTACATGACAGGGTATCTTGATCAATACAAGAAGCTCGGTTATGAAATAACCACAGAGAAACTCTATTTCTGGGAAGGCAAGATCCGCTACAGTCTTAAATGGCTTTACCTGATGCGGTATCTGGCCGACAGGAAAAAAACAATCCTGCTTCATGTGCACACAATTCCGGCATCGGGTCCTTTTATAATACTTTTTTTGCTTTTGTCAAGAGTGCTGAATCGTAAGGTGATCGTGGTCTCACACGAAACGGTCCAGACCTATGCCAAGCACCTTCCGCGTTTTGCCCGGTGGATTGCCTACTTTTATGAATCTCTTGTTGTACATCTGAGTTCTTTCTATGTGGTGCATACATCATTTCACAAGAAGGAAATTGAGAGTTTTGCACCTACACCTAAGCTCAGGGTGATTCCCCACCCGGCTGTAAAGGTAGAGGTAAAAGAAAGGGAGAGAACGATCTGGGGGTTTTACGGGATGCTGAGTGCTAAAAAAGGAGTAGATCTCCTTATTGATACCTACCAGGAGTTTCCCCCTGGATCTCTGCCTCAGCTTAAGATCTACGGGGCCGCTGCTCCGGGAGAAGAGGCGTATTATGAGTCTTGCAGGCAGATGGTAAAAAGCGAATTCTCATCTCTTATCCACTTTACTGGAATGATTTCTGAGGCGGACAAGGCAGAAGAGTTTTCAAAGTTGTCTCTTATGATTCTTCCTTACCGCTACATTTCCCAGAGTGGCGTATTATCGGAAGCAACCATGCACAGAGTTCCATTCCTGGCATCGGATCTTACGTTTTTTCGCGATTTCAAAGATAAATTCGGGTGTGGAAGACTCTTTAAAACTGAAGATAAAGAGTCGCTGAAAGAGGAGTTTGTTAAAATTTCAAAAGATCCCCTGTGTATTTCAGATGAAGAATTCGCAGCCTTGCAGAATGAACTCTCTATTGAGCGCTGTGCCGGTGAATTCCAGAAACTGATTTCGAAACAGAATTAATCATAAACAGGTGAAATTTGCTGATAGTCAAGTATCTTTTTGCACTGCTTCCCCTTGTATGGATCTTCTGGAAAATTGATTTCGGAAATCTGACTGTCACAATAGGTGAAATCGCCTGGTGGACTCTTCCGGCAATCGTAGGCCTTGGTCTGGTGCTGATGTTTCTTCAGGGAATGAAATGGTGGTTGCTGCTCCGGGCATTTATGCCTGCTATATCTCTAAAAGAGGCTCTGGTTTACCATTTCAAGGGGAACTACTACTCGATAGCTCTGCCGACAAGTGCGGCACAGGATATTGTCAGGACTTTGCTAATCGCCAGGAAGAATGACTATGCTGTTGCATGGGGGGCAACATGGGTAGCCCGGATCTCAGGACTTATTGTTTTGGTAATCATTTCCATGTACGGGCTCTTAACTCTCGATTCCGTGCTTCTCCCAAAAGGCGCTTTCCAGGTCTTGATAGTGATCTCTATATTGATAATGTTGATGGTTTTATTCTCTTTTTCCAAGACCTCAACAAAGCTATTCAGAAAAATCTTCCGAAGATTTATTCCTGAAAAATTTCTTCTGATTGTGGAGAATATCCGTGATGGCGTTTACTTTTACAGAAACAAGAAAAGACATCTGGTTCTTGTTCTACTTGTTACAATACTGATTCAGTTTCTGATGGTTTTCAATGCGGCGATGATTCTTAACGGGATAACCGGAAAGTGGTTTATCTCAGAATGCATGGCATTTATCCCCATAATTGAAATTCTCTGCCTCTCTTTACCACTCACACCAAATGGCATCGGGATCAGAGACGGGCTTTCTGCACTGATGTTTCACCAGATCGCTCTTCCTGTAGAGCAACTTGGCACATATATCATACTTGGCTTTTTCACAATCCTGCTTAAATTAGTCGGAGGGATTCCGATTCTTTGGGAAATGATTTTCAGGAGAGGGGTGAAGCGGTAGTATTTCCCGGCTCTGCATCTAATTGGGTCCGAGATAGTTCCAGAATTATTGAAAACACACTTCTTCCTGTGAGCGCCGGAAACTTGTTTCGGGTAATCATCTGGAGAATTAATCCTAACTTATGCATCCGGGAAGAAACGAAGTGCGTTTAGACCTTGTAGTAGAAAGGGTTGAACAAATCGCAGGTGCACCACACCGGTGGAACATCTGCGATTTGTGAAAGCCTTTATGCACAAGGGATAAGCGCAATTCACCCTGATCCGGGTGCATAAGTTAAGTAATAAAAACATTTTTTCAAGGTTGTGTCGCTCGGAAGAGATTGGAATGAAATGTAAAACATATTATTTCACAGCTTGTGTGCCAATTGCAGGATTTCTGATGCTGGTTTGGCCTCCACACAGTAGAAATTCGCATATAGTAACGTATTTCCCCTTTCCGGTATCAGACATCGCTGGTTCAGCCTGCTTCTGTGAAGCGCTTTCGGCAAAGCAGCCTGACAGTAGAAACTTGTATATTAATCTTTCCGGCTCTATATTGGGGGGCATCCGACATTTTAATGGGTAGCCCCCATATATAGTGTTTAGAGTATTTTTACTGCATGGATGATAAAAAGCTCTTCACGAAGATATTAGGATTGAAGGCGCCTTGGTT
>Ga0123335_1007630_pt1 | contig 11977 bp, 7 predicted proteins | sample BiotimSIPDNA_2_FD_89707 | JGI IMG/M metagenome (GOLD analysis project Ga0123335, IMG submission 89707) | Anaerobic biogas reactor microbial communites from Washington, USA - Biogas_R2 time_0 SIP DNA | ecosystem: Engineered > Bioreactor > Anaerobic > Unclassified | place: Washington, USA... | reverse complement strand
CGGAATCGTCGGCTATACCGGCGCCAAGGCGGCGGATGAAATCATCATCGAGGGGCTCAGACGTCTGGAATACCGCGGCTACGATTCGGCGGGCATCGCCACCTTCTGCGACGGCCGGATCGAGATCCGCCGCGCCCAGGGGAAACTGCGGAATCTGGAAAAATTGCTGAGGGAGAGGCCGCTTTCCGGCTGCTGCGGCATCGGCCACACCCGCTGGGCGACCCACGGTTGCCCCTCGGAAAACAACGCCCATCCCCACCGTTCCGCGGGCGTCGTCCTCGTCCACAACGGCATCATCGAAAACTATCTCACGCTCAAGGCCTTTCTGGTGGAAAAAGGCTTTTTCTTCAGTTCCGAAACCGACACCGAAATCCTCGCCCATCTGGTCAATTTCCACTACCGCGATACCATACCCCTGGAGGAGGCGGTGCGCCGCGCCCTGCAAGAGGTGCGCGGCTCCTACGCCATTGCCGTGATCAGCGAACGGGAGCCCGGCACCCTGGTCGCCGCCCGTCTCGGTTCGCCCCTTATCGTCGGCAAGGGGAAGGAGGAATATTTCGTCGCTTCAGATATTCCCGCCATCCTCTCCCACACCCGCGACATGGCCTTTCTGGAGGATGGCGAGATGGTCGTCTTCGGCGGCGCGGGAATGACCTTCGCCACCCTCGCCGGCGAGCCCCTCCGCAAGGAGCTCAAAACCATCAACTGGTCCCTGCAGATGGCGGAAAAAGACGGCTACAAGCACTTCATGCTCAAGGAGATCTTCGAGCAGCCGCGGGCCGCCGGCGACACCCTCACGGGGCGGATCAGCGACCGGGGCTGCGTCACTCTGGACGGCCTTCACGAGCAGCCGCAACTCTTCGAGAACATTGAGAAGGTCATCGTCGTCGCCTGCGGAACCTCTTGGCATGCCGGCCTCGTCGGCAAATACTTCATGGAAAAGTACTGCCGCATTCCGGTCGAGGTCGACATCGCCAGCGAATTCCGCTACCGCTTCCCCGTCGTCAACGACCGCACCCTGGTTCTGCTTATCAGCCAGAGCGGCGAGACGGCGGACACCCTGGCCGCCCTGCGCAGCGCCAGGCAGCAGGGGGGGCGCATCCTTGCCATCTGCAACGTCGTCGATTCGTCCATCGCCAGGGAAAGCGACGGCGTCCTCTACACCCATGCCGGCCCTGAGATCGGGGTCGCCTCGACGAAGGCCTTCACCACGCAACTTCTCTCCCTCTACCTGCTGGCCCTGCACCTGGCGGTCCGCTGCGGCCGCCTCGGCGCGGCCCGATGCGCCGAGCTCTGCGGCGAGATCGTCAAACTGCCGCGGCTCATCGAGGAAACCCTGAAACTTGACGACGAGATCCAGGCCATCGCCCGCAGCTACAAGGACTCCCGGGATTTTCTCTACCTGGGTCGCGGCAATCAGTATCCCATCGCTCTCGAAGGCGCCCTCAAGCTCAAGGAGATCTCTTACGTCCACGCCGAGGGCTATGCCGCCGGCGAAATGAAACACGGCCCCATCGCCCTCATCGATGAACAGATGCCGGTGCTGATGCTCGTCCCCCACAACGAGATCTTCGAGAAGACCCTGTCCAACATGGAGGAGGTGCGGGCGCGCGGCGGCCGGATCATCGCCGTCACCGACAACGACGATGCCGAACTGAGAGAGAAAACCGATGCCACCTTGCTGGTCCCGACGGTCCATGACGATTTCCTGCCGGTGCTGACGGTCGTCCCCCTGCAGCTTCTCGCCTACCACATCGCCGTCCTCAAGGGGACCGATGTGGATCAGCCCCGCAACCTGGCAAAAAGCGTCACCGTGGAGTAAGAGAGATCATTTTGGAACCCTCTGCCCGAAAACCTTCCCCCTATCGACGTTACCTCAACGCCTTCATCAACCGCTTTGCCATCTCCGAAAACAGCTTCATGGCCTTCGTCGCCGCCCTCATCGGAGTGGCGGCCGGTCTCGGCAACTACGCCTTCCGCAAGTCGATCAACTTCTTCCACTGGCTGGTGGTGGACAACGGCTCCCGGCTTTTCGATGTGGCCATGCCGACGGAACTGGCCATGGTCGACTGGAGCCCGGAGCGCCTCTTCGTGGTCCTCTTCCCCACGGCAGGGGGGGTGCTGATGATCCTTTTGTGGATCTTCTTCCGGGACGACATGAAGTTCAGCTTCTCCCGCTTCATGGAAGTGGTCAACCTGAGGGGGGCCAAAATCCGCGGGCGCATCGCCATCACCCGCTGCATTGCCAGCGCCATCACCCTCGGCACCGGCGGCTCGGCCGGGCAGGAAGGACCTATCGCCCAGATCGGCGGCGCCATCGGCAGCCAGTTCGGCCAGTTCGCCAAGATGAGCCGTGAGCGGCTCAAGATCCTGGTTGCCTGCGGCGCCTCGGCAGGCGTCGCCGCGACCTTCAACGCGCCCATCGCCGGTGTCTTCTTCGGCACCGAGATCATCCTCGTCTCGACCTTTGCCTTCACCAGTTTCACGCCCATTGTCATCGCCAGCACCCTGAGCACCGCCGTCACCCGTTCCCTGCTCAACACCGAGGTTTTCCACACCCCGGAAAGGTTTCTCAACTCCCCCTTCGACCTCCTGCTCTACGTCGTTCTCGGGGTAACCATCGGCATCCTCAGCGCCAGCCAGGTCGGCCTCCACTTCCGCATCAGCGATTTTTTCGACCGCCTGCCCATCCCCCAGCTGGCCAAGCCGATCTGCGGCGGCCTGCTGGTGGGCGCCATCGCCATCGCCTTTCCCCAGGTCATGGGCAACGGCTATGAATTCATGAGCCGCGCCCTCAACGGCGAAGGAACCATCCTCATCCTCGCCGCTCTCTGTTTCCTCAAGGTGCTGGCCACGGCCATCACCTATGGGTCGGGCCTGCCGGGGGGCCTCTTCGCCCCGGTGCTGGTGATCGGCTCCTTCTTCGGCGGCGCCTTCGGCAAGCTGGTGCTCACCTGGTTCCCGGGGATCTCCCTGCTGCCGGGCGCCTTCGCCACCGTCGGCATGGGCGCTTTTCTGGCCGGCGCCATGCATGCCCCGGCCACCGCCATCTTCCTGGTTTTCGAAATCACCGACTCCTACGAAGCTATTTTGCCGATGATGCTGGCCTGCGTCACCGCCACCGCCATCGCCCGCTGGCGCAACCACGATTGCCTGGAAACGGTGGAACTGACCCGCAACGGCATCGATCTGGAGGCCGGCAAGGAACGCAACATCATGAAGTCCCTCAAAGTCCACGACGTCATGGAGCGCCAGCCGGAAACCGTCCCCGAGAACATGACCCTGGGGCAGTTCACCCATTTCATCCGCGACGCCAAAAACAACTCCTTCCCCCTCACCGACGCCGATGGGGAACTGGCCGGCATCATCGCCGTCCAGGATTTTCTGGGCGTCGTTCTCGACAAAGAACTCTCCGACCTGGTGGTGATCAAGGAACTGGCCACCCTCAATGTGGTCACCACCACCGAGGATGAGGATCTGGAAACGGCTCTGCGCAAACTCGGCGCCCGCGACCTCAACCAACTGCCCGTGGTCGACAAGGAGACCGGTCGGAAGATCCTCGGCGTCATCAACCGCCGCGACATCATTTCCGCCTACAACCGCGCCCTGATGCGTTTTTCCATGGGGAGTGACCCGGCCCATGAATGACCCCCGCCGGTCCTTTCCCAACATCCCCGGGAAATGCCATGACTGACCTGCTCGCCGGCCTCAACCCCCCGCAACGCCAAGCTGTCCTCCATCGGGGCGGTCCGCTGCTGATCCTGGCCGGAGCCGGTTCGGGGAAAACCCGCACCCTCACCCACCGCATCGCCTGGCTTATCCGCGAGCGCAAGGTCGATCCCTACCGCATCCTGGCGGTGACCTTCACCAACAAAGCGGCCAGGGAGATGAAGGAGCGTCTGCAGCGCCTGCTGAGGAGCGATCACCAGCTCTGGGTCAGCACCTTTCATGCCACCTGCGTGCGTATCCTGCGCCGCGAGATCGGTGCCCTCGGTTTCACCGCCGACTTCACCATCTACGATGACGCCGACCAGAAGCGCCTTCTCAAGGACAGCCTGAAACAGCTCGACATCGACGAAAAGACCCTCCGGCCCCGCGCCGCCGAAGCGGCCATCGACGGCTATAAAAACGAAGGGCTGTGGCCTGCGGATATCCCCGCCGACGACTATTTCGGGCGCCTCCTGGTGCAAGTCTACAGTCACTACCAGGAACGGCTGAAACAGGCCAACGCCCTCGACTTCGGCGACCTGATCCTGATGACCGTCAAGCTCTTCGACGAGCACCCGCAGATCGCCGACCGTTACCGCCAGCGCTTCACCCACCTGCTGGTGGATGAGTTCCAGGACACCAACCGCATCCAGTACCGGCTCATCCGCCTGCTCTGTACCCCGCAGACGGAACTCTGCGTGGTCGGCGACGACGATCAGTCGATTTATTCCTGGCGCGGCGCCAAGATCGACAACATCCTCAAATTCGATATCGATTTTCCCGGCACCGAGGTGATCCGCCTGGAGCAGAACTACCGCTCCACGAAAACCATCCTCACCGCCGCCGGGGAGATGATCTCCCGCAACCGGGGCCGCAAAGGGAAGACCCTGTGGACGGAAAACCCGGCCGGCGAAGCGATCCGCCTGCACGTGCTGGCCGACGACCTGGAGGAGGCACGCTTCGTCGCCGCCGAGATCGAGCTGCTCCGCCGGAAGGGACGCTCGCCCCGGGAGGCGGCGGTCTTTTTCCGCACCAACGCCCAGTCCCGCTCCCTGGAGGAAGCGATGATGCGGGAAAACATCCCCTACCAGGTGGTGGGCGGCATCAAGTTCTTCGCCCGCATGGAAATCAAGGATATCCTCGCTTACCTGCGGGTGCTGGTAAATCCACGGGATACCCTGTCCATGCTGCGCATTCTCAATGTCCCGCCGCGGGGCATCGGCGCCGTCAGCGTCCAGCGCATCACCGATCTGGCCGAGGGCTGCGGCGGCTTTCCGGACGCCTGCCGCGAGGCGCTGGACCAGGGTCTGTTAAGGGGCGGCGCGGCGCGGGGCGTGGAAAACTTCCTGGCGTTGATCGACAAATACAACCGGCTCCGCGACCGTCTCCCCTTCCCCCAGCTGACCGCCGAACTGATCGAAGAAAGCGGCTACGGACCCCTGCTGCGGCAGGAAAAGACCGCCGAGGCCAAGGACCGGCTGCAGAACCTTGAGGAACTGCTGCGCGGCATGGAGGAACACCTGGCCGGCGACGGCAATCTGTCGACCTACCTGGAGCAGGTCGCCCTGGTCAGCGATATCGACGCCCTCGACGAAAGCCAGGGGCGGGTCAGCCTGATGACCCTTCATTCAGCCAAGGGCCTCGAGTTCCCCTTCGTCTTCATGACCGGCATGGAGGAGGGGCTCTTCCCCCACAGCCGCGCCACCGAGGCCGACCGGGAAATCGAGGAGGAACGCCGCCTCTGCTATGTCGGCATGACCCGGGCCATGGAGAGACTCACCCTGACCCGGGCGGAACGACGGCGTGTCTACGGTGACTTCCAGTTCAACCCGCCGAGCCGTTTTCTGCGGGAGATTCCTCCCCGGTTTGTCGAGGAAAACTTTCCCGGCACGGCGGTGCCCGCCGCGGTCAGCCACAACCTGGCCTCCCTTTTCGATCTCGGCGCCGCGGAGATCGGGAACCAGGCCGCGCCGTCCACTGCCGTCGCCGAGTTGGAGATCGTCCCCGAAAACGACGGCAGGGAGCCGCAGCTGGGCAGCCGCGTCCATCACCCCAAGTTCGGCATCGGCATCGTCCGCCGCCTGGAAGGGCAGGGCGACCAGCGCAAGGTGATCGTCCAATTCAACGGCGTCGGCCTCAAAAAGCTTCTGCTGCGCTTCGCCGGCCTCAGCCCGGCCTGAACCCAATCAGGCGCCGCGGCGGACGCGGCGGGCGAACCCTTTGCAAGGGAGGCTTTTTCCGCTGCGCCCTTGACATTGGATTCCGCTTCCCTTATCTATCTAATTGAAACTCCCGTTGAAAAGGAAAAAAACAGGTCTCTTTTCGATCCGCACCAACCCCGAACATTGCGAACCCTCTCGGCCGCGGATTGTAATCGAAAAGGCCAGACCCCCAATCAAAAAGGAGGAAGATCATGTTTTGTTACCAATGTGAACAGACGGCCCAGGGCAAGGGCTGCACCCAGGTCGGGGTGTGCGGCAAACAGCCGCAAACAGCGGCACTGCAGGATCTGCTGATCTATACCCTGAAGGGGCTCTCCATGGTCGCCGTGGAAGCGACCCGCAATGCCTGCAACAACGACAAGGCCAACCGTTTCATGGCCAAAGCCCTCTTTTCCACATTGACCAACGTCGATTTCGATGCCGAGCGTTTCGTCGCCCTGATCCGGGAATGCGTCACCATCCGCGAGGAACTCAAAAAGGCGGTCAGCTATGCCGGCGGCCGCGACAACTTCCGCCTGCCGGAAGCCAATTTCCAGCCGGCGGCGGACCTTCAGGGGCTGGTCGAACAGGGTGAGAAACTGGCCGGTACCGCTCCCGATCCCGATCTCGATGAGGACATCGAGGGCCTCAAGCAGCTGTTGATCTACGGCCTCAAGGGTGTCGCGGCCTACACCCACCACGCCTATCTGCTCGGATTTGAGGATCCTCATGTCTATGATTTCATCAACGAAGGGATGATGTCGACCCTCAACGCCGGGATTTCCATGCAGGCGCTGGTCTATCTCGTTACCCGCTGCGGCGAGACCAACCTGCGCGCCATGAAACTTCTCGACGAGGCAAACACGAAAACCTACGGCGACCCGGTGCCGACCCCCGTCCCCCTCGGCGCCAAGAAAGGCAAGGCGATCCTCGTTTCCGGCCATGATCTCAAGGATCTGGAGGAGATTCTCAAACAGAGCGAGGGCAAGGGGATTTTTGTCTACACCCATGGCGAGATGCTCCCCTGTCACGGCTATCCGGGACTGAAAAAATATCCCCATTTCTACGGCCATTACGGCACCGCCTGGCAGAACCAGCACAAGGAGTTCGCCGCCTTCCCCGGCGCCATTCTGATGACCACCAACTGTCTGCAGAAACCTCTGGACGCCTACAAGGACAACCTTTTCACCACCGGTCTGGTCGGCTGGCCGGGCGTCACCCATCTGGAGGCAGGGAATTTCGCGCCGGTCATCGAAAAGGCCCTCCAACTCCCCGGTTTCACTGAAGACGTTGCCGGCAAAACCATCACTACCGGCTTCGGCCACCATGCCGTGCTGGGTGTCGCCGGCAAAGTCGTCGAGTTGGTCAAGGCCGGCAAGATCCGTCATTTCTTCCTCGTCGGCGGCTGCGACGGCGCCAGGCCGGGGCGGAGCTATTACACGGAATTCGTCGAAAAGGTTCCCCAGGACTGCATCGTCCTGACCCTGGCCTGCGGCAAGTTCCGTTTCTTCGACAAGGATCTGGGGGACATCGAAGGCATTCCACGCCTCATCGACCTCGGCCAGTGCAACGACGCCTATTCGGCCGTCATGATCGTCGACGCCCTAGCCAAGGCCTTCAACTGTCCGCCCCAGGAACTGCCGGTTTCCCTGATCCTTTCCTGGTATGAGCAAAAGGCCGTGGCCATCCTTCTGTCGCTGCTCTTCCTCAATATGAGAGATATCCGCCTCGGACCCAGCCTGCCGGCCTTCGTCACCCCCGCGGTGCTCGACTACCTGGTGGAAAAGTTCAACCTGATGCCGATCAGCACCCCCGACGCCGACCTGAAGGCGATTCTCGGCTGATCGTCGCCCCCGCTACGGCAATAAAAAAGGACGGTTCCGCCGCGGACCGTCCTTTTTTTATCGGCACCAAAACCGCTCAGGCCAGCCTCGTCTCCCCCTCCGCCAAGGCCTTCAGTGCGGTGACCTCCAGCAGTTCGATCTGTCCTCCGTTGACCGCGATCAGCCCCTGGCGGCTCATCTTGGCGAGAATTCGGGAAAGGGTTTCGGGAATGGTGCCGAGCAGCGCCGCCAGCTGCCCCTTGGTTACCTCCAGGGTCACCCGTCCCCTCCCCCCCTCCCTATGGCTCAGAAAAAGAAGGTAAGCGGCCAGGCGGCCGGGAACCTCCTTGAGGGAGAGATCCTCGATCAGTTGGGCGAACTTGCGCAGGCGCTGGGAGAGAACGGCGAGCATGTTGAAGGCCAAAGAGGGATCGGCGGCGATGCAGTCGGCGAATTCCCGGCGGGGGAAAAAGAGCACCTCGCAATCGCTGTGGGCCTCGGCGTGCGCGGGATAGGTCCGGCCGGAAAAAAGGGCGATCTCGCCGAAAGGATCGCCGGGACCGAAGATGTGGAGGATCTGCTCCTTGCCGCCGGGGGAAAGCTTGAAAATCTTCACCCTGCCGGAAACAATAACATGAAGCCCCCGTCCCTCGTCTCCTTCGGAAAAAATCCGTTCTTCCTTGGCAAAAAAAGTTTTTCTGGCGATGCGGGCCAGGGTGTCGCTCTGCTCGGGGGAGAGGCCTTCAAAAAGGGGCACGGCGGCGATATTTTCGGCAAGGGACATGGAGGAATCTCCATCCGCGGCTGGTAAAAGATTCAGTCTCAAAACGCCGGCCAAGAGCGACGCGATGCCAGCCGTTTTTGTCCTTTTTCCTCTTCCCTTGACCTGAGTCAAGGCGCCATTTCTTCTTCTGCATTAAGCTACCCGAAAACAATCCATAAAACAATCGGAGGAGACATGAAAACCCTGCGCAACATCATCGAGATAGACGAGGAAAAATGTGACGGCTGCGGACTCTGCGTCCCCTCCTGCGCCGAAGGAGCGATTCGGATCATCGACGGCAAAGCGCGGCTGGTGGCGGAAAAATTCTGCGACGGTCTCGGCGCCTGCCTCGGGGAGTGCCCCCGCGACGCCATCCGTATCGTTCAAAAAGAGGTTGAAGCCTTCGACGAGCAAGCCGCCATGGAACAGGTGGAAAGACAAAAAATGGAAGACAACGGGATTCCGGCGGCGCCCCTCCATCCATCTTCCGGGTGTCCCTCGGCACGGCTTATGAATTTTCCTCCGCCCCAAGTGAAAGGTGATGCCCAGCCGGTCGGCTGCCCAGCCGCCAACCTTCACAGCTTCGCCGCAGCGAAGGGGGAACGCCCCGGCCAAGAGACGTATGCCGCCGCCATTCCCTCGGCCCTAAGTCATTGGCCGGTGCAGATCCGTCTGGTGCCTCCCCATGCCCCGTTCCTCAACAACGCCGATCTGCTCATCGCCGCCGACTGCAGCCCCATGGCCTACGGCGATTTTCATCGCGATTTTCTGAAAGGGAAAGTGGTGATGATGGGCTGCCCCAAATTCGACGACATGGCTCTTTATGAGGAGCGTTTTCAGCAAATCTTCCGTCAGGCGGAGATTAAAAGCGTCACCGTGCTGGTGATGGAGGTCCCCTGTTGTCAGGGACTCCCGGCCCTGGTCAAAAAAGCCCTGAAAGAATCCGCGAAGGAGATACCGCTGGAGATCGTCACCATCGGCCTGCGGGGGAAAATCCTCCGCCGCGACGCCTATCCGAACGGCATCTGAGCGCAGGCCGGCAACAAAAAAAGGGGCTAAAAATCAGCCCCTTTTTTTGTTGCCGGTTTTGGTGACGCCAATCAGCGCCTGTCCCTCCTGCGGGAGCAGGCACCCGCCATCGCCAGGCCGGCGCCCAGAAGCAGAAGGGTGCCTGGTTCGGGAACCGGAGCGCTGTGACTCTGGGCATCATGGGAGAAGGGGGCAAAAATGATGCCGTCCCTGGCGTTGAAGGTGTAAAGGTCAAAATGGAGAATGACGCTGGGATCCAGAAGACTCCTGTCAATATCGAAATCGAAGAGATACAACTGATGACCCGGAGGGCCGGCCGCGTCCCCCGTTTGCACATCATAGGCCGCGATCATGGAAGAGGGGTCGATCTGAAACGGCAGTTCCGTGAAATAGGTGGGGAAGACGCCATGACCGGGAAGGTCGGCGCCGGTGGCATGCAGTACCGGCGGCGTCCCCCAGGTCATGTCCCCGGCGACCTGGATCGGATTGCCGTCGACGGTAAACAATCCCAGATTCGGCGCCGGATTGGTTTGCCCAATCCCCGGATAGACGGCGATGGAAAGGTAATAATCGGCGTCTTGAACATATCTTGGCGAACGGGGATCGACCAGCGCCTGCAAAGTGAAATTTTGGCTCGTCGCTACGGTCGTTTCCGTCAACGGATCGTACACCCCGTCGACAATATCCAGTTGCAGGTAGGGCAAGGCGAAAACGGTCGTTGCCGAGAGCAGAAGCAGAACTGTCAGCAAGCTGATTATGAATTTTTTCATGATTATTTCTCCTTTTCCCCCGGAACCAAAAAAACCGGTTCCTCCCTTTCCAATATATAAGCAGCAACCGTTCCAATTTATAACAAGCTGTTTTTCAATATTTTTTTTCATCCAAAAAAGAGCTTTCGGGAAAATGTAAAAAAATCCGACAGCGGCCGAAACCGGACCGTTTTCCCTTGGCAACCATCAATTATTTGAAATCAAAAAGAAACGGAGATGAGAGCCATTATCATGGGAAGGCAAAAGAAACGGCGAAAAGGAATGGATGTAAATTTTTTCGACGGGCATTGAAAGATCCTGCCCGCCTGACCGGAAAACCCGCAAGATCGTTTTTGGGCGCGGGTCACACGTTAAAGCGGATACAGAGAATGTCCCCATCCTTTACGGGGTAATCCTTCCCTTCCAGGCGCAGCAAACCTTTCTCTTTGACCGCCTTTTCCGAGCCGCAGGCGAACAGATCGGCGCAGGAGAAGCATTCGGCGCGGATGAAGCCCCGCGCCAGGTCGGAATGGATGACGCCGGCCGCCTCCACGGCGCTCTGTCCCTTCTTCAGGTTCCAGGCGCGCACCTCGTCGGGGCCGACGGTGAAGAAACTGATGTAACCGAGCAGTTCGTAGGCGTTGCGGGTCAGAAGGCTGCGTGCCGACTCGGTGATGCCCATGTCCTCCATGAACAGGCGTATGTCCTCCTCCTCGGTCAGCCGCGAAAGTTCCATCTCGAAATTGCCGGCAAATTCGATGGTGCGGTAATTCGCCTCCAGTTCCGCCAGCAGCGAGGCATTCTTGCCGAAGCGCCCGTCGTCGGAGTTGACAATGACCATGAGCGGCTTCCGGGTCAGGAACTGAAACCCGCGCAGCGCCTTTTCCGCCTCCGGGGCAAGGTTCATGTCGCGGATCGGCAAGCCTTCGTTGAGGGTGTCGCGGATGGCTCGGAGGGCCTCCTCCTCGACCTGGACCTGCGGGGTCTTCTTCCCCTTTTTGTTGTCCTGGGCGATCCTCTCCAGACGGGTTTCGACGATGATCAGATCGGAAAGGATCATCTCGTCCTCGATGCTTTCCAGATCGGCGCCGGGGGTCGGTTCCCCCATCAGGTCGTTATGGAAGTTGCGCACCACCACCGCCAGGGCATCGGTGATGCGGGCGGCCTGCACCAGTTCCGGCGGGAAGCCTCCCTTATCGCTGTGCCGGGCGACACCGGCGAAATCGATGAATTCTACGGTGGCATAGACGGTCTTGCGCGGCTTGTACATTGCCGACAGGCGGACCACACGCTCATCCTCGACATTGACCACCGCCAGGTTGGGCTCGGCCTTGGCGTTTGAATAATCGGCCACCTCCGCCGCGGAGCGGGTAAGGGCATTGAAAATGGTCGTTTTCCCTGAATTCTGCAAACCGATAATAGCGATTTTCATGAATTTCTGCACCTGTGGGAGGAGATTTGGCGAAGGCCGGACGGTATCCCGCCGACAGCCTCCGGCCGGGAATAAAAACCAGGGTTATTCCGCAGCCGTCAAGCTTTTTTTTGCTTCGCAGCAGCCTGGCAGGCGGGACAGATTCCCCAAGCGTTGACATGAAGAGCGTTGATGCGGTAATCCCTGCCTTCGACCAGATGATGGCTGAGGTGGGCCAGTTCCGGAATGTCGATGTCATCGATGCGCCGGCAGACCTGGCAGATGAAGTGAGG
>Ga0123335_1007628_pt1 | contig 11979 bp, 9 predicted proteins | sample BiotimSIPDNA_2_FD_89707 | JGI IMG/M metagenome (GOLD analysis project Ga0123335, IMG submission 89707) | Anaerobic biogas reactor microbial communites from Washington, USA - Biogas_R2 time_0 SIP DNA | ecosystem: Engineered > Bioreactor > Anaerobic > Unclassified | place: Washington, USA... | reverse complement strand
GGACATACTGCAAGCTAAAGCTTGAACTACGTACTGCAAGCTAAAGCTTGAACTACATGCTCGTACAAGCGAGGGACATACTGCAAGCTAAAGCTTGAACTACGTACTGCAAGCTAAAGCTTGTACTACATGCTCGTACAAGCGAGGTACATACTGCAAGCTAAAGCTTGTACTACATGCTCCTGCAAGCGAGGTACATACGGCAAGCTAAAGCTTGAACTACATACGCCTGAACTACGTACGGGATGTCGTGTTTTGGTGCAGAATAACTTGGAACCGTGAATTGAATGAGCGCTATGCTTCCTATCTACGCGATCAAAGATGAGTTCATTGCGCAGCTGCGGGAGGTCGGCCGGATAGTGGTCACGGCGCCAACGGGTTCGGGTAAGTCAACGCAGATACCACGCTTTATTGAAGAAGGGCTGTCGCTGCCAGAAGGGCAACGAATACTGGTCTTGCAACCACGACGGCTGGCAGCACGGATGCTGGCAGAACGGGTGGCTGCGGAATGCGGCGGCGAGCCAGGCGAACTGGTGGGCTTCCAAACGCGGTACGAACGCGCAGTGTCAGGGCAGACGAAGATCCTTTTTATCACCGAGGGAATCCTGACACGTCTGCTGATCAGCGATCCGAGCCTGAAAGGCGTGGGGGCGATTGTCTTTGATGAATTTCACGAGCGCAGCCTAAATATCGACCTTGGCTTGGCCATGGCGTGGCATTGCGTGCAGACGCGGCGGCCGGATTTGCGCTTGATAGTGATGTCGGCGACGCTGGCTGCTGCGCCGTTGCAGGCTTACCTGGGCGATTGTCCGCACGTGCATGCTGAAGGTCGCTCCTATCCGGTGTCGATTATGTATTCGCCGTTGCCAGCGAACCAAGGAGCGCCTATAACGGCAGCGCAGGCTTTGCGGCGGTTGCTGCAAGCTGGTGTGCCCGGCGATGTGCTGATATTCATGCCCGGAGGCTATGAGATTCGGGCGACGGCCGAGGAATGCAGGCGCCTGCCCATGGCGTCGGAATTGTCGATACACCTTCTGTATGGCGATTTGCCGCCTTCTGAGCAGCGTCAGGTGATGGCGCCTTCGGATCGCCGCAAGGTCATCATAGCTACGAATATCGCGGAGACGTCGTTGACGATTCCAGGGGTTCGTCATGTGATTGACAGCGGGTTGGCGCGGATAGCGCGTCATGATTCCGGCCGTGGCGTGAACCTGCTGGAGACGCGGCCGATTGCGCGTGATTCCGCTGATCAGCGCGCTGGTCGGGCAGGTCGCGAGGCGGCTGGCACTTGCATTCGTTTATGGTCTGAGATAGTGCATTCGGCTAAGCCGTCGCAGTCGGTTCCTGAGATTCAGCGGCTTGATTTGGCAGAGGTTGTGCTGGCAGTCATGGCATACGGATTTTCCGACCCGGGGAGTTTTCCGTGGTTTGAAGCGCCGCCAGAGCGGGCGTTGTCAGCGGCGCGACAGCTGTTGGGCCAGCTTGGCCTGGTGGATGCTTCCGGAAACCTGACAGCGCTGGGAGAGGATTTGCGCCATGCGCCGGCGCATCCGCGCTTGGCGCTGTTGCTTTGGCTTGGGGTTCAGGAGGGGTGCATAGAGGAAGCGTCGCTGGCAGCGGCGATTTTGAGTGAGCGTCCGGTGCGGGTGTCTTCGTCGGCGACGCCGCGTTCGCAGGGCACTCGTCGTCGCCAGGAAGCCAAGCGGCGGGCGCGTCAGGCGTCGTTGCCAGAGTCTGATTTTCTGGAGACGTTTCACCTGCTGCGGGTGGCCCAGGAGGTTCGGTTTGAGCAGCAGCAGTGCGTTGGCCTTGGTTTGAACGCCGGGGCGGCGCGTGATGTCATGCGGGCGGCGCAGGATTTTCTGTCTGAAAGTCGCCGTCTTTGGGGCGACAGCGGTTCAAGCCAGGATTCGGAGCTGTCTTTCTTGCAGTGTTTGCTGCGGGTTTTTCCGGATCGCCTGGCTCGCCGTCGTGATCAGGGCACGTTGGTCTGCGAGTTGTCGGGTCGCCGTTTGGCTGAGTTGTCGCGGGAGAGCGTTGTTCGGGGCGAGGCGTTGTTTTTGGCTTGCGAGGCTCGCGAGACTGGCCAGGCGTCCCAGCCGGGGACAAAGACGATTTTGTCTTTGGCGAGTGGGGTTCGCGAGCAGTGGCTGTGGGATTTTTTCCCGGATGCCTGGGAAGAGACGGATATCGCTGTCTGGGACGACAGTCAGCAGCAAGTGGTTCGGCGGCAGTCCTTGTCGTGCCTGGGGATAGTGCTGGAGGAGAAGTTGCGGCAAGACCCGGACCCGGAGGCGGCAGCGGAGATTTTGGCGTGTTTGCTGGACGACGGCAAGCTGGCCTTGCCAGGATGGGATGACGATGTCGAGCGTTGGATAGCGCGCGTGCGCTGGCTGGCCGAGATGTTTCCAGAGCAAGGTTTGCCGTCGTATGATGAGAGCGACCGTGCGAAAGTGCATCGGCTTTTGTGCGCCGGGGAGACGAGCTACCGGGCGGTGAAGAACAAGGAATGCCTGGCTGCGGTTCGGCAGCTATTGCCGCGGTCGCAAGTGCAGTTCGTGGAGGCGATGGCACCGGCCCAGGTCATGCTGCCGAACGGTCGCCGGATGCGCCTGGAGTACACGCCGGGCCAAGCGCCTAAGGGACGGTCGAGAATCCAGGATTTTTATGATATGGTGGAGACGCCGAGGGTGGCTGGGGGGGCGGTTCCTGTACTCCTGGACATCCTGGCGCCGAATTATCGAACCGTGCAAATCACGGATGATCTGAAGCGTTTTTGGGATGTGCATTACCCTCGCATAAAGCCTGAGTTAGCCCGTCGCTATCCCAGGCATGTCTGGCGCTGAAGCTATGTGTAGTTCATTGCAGGAGGACCAACAGCCATGTTTATTGACATCCATGCGCATGCGTATCGTCGGCCAGTTCCATTTGTGTGCCGGTTTTGCTCGGCGGAGGAGCTGCTGAAGTTGTATGACAAAGCCGATATCAAGTGCGGCTTCATTCTGCCGATTGTCAGCCCGGAGATTTATTTTCCACAGGCGAACGAGGACATCCTGGATATGTGCGCGGACTATCCGGGGCGTTTTCTGCCTTTCTGCAACCTTGATCCGCGGTTGTTGACAAATGCGTGCGACGCTCCCCTGGACACGGTTCTGCGGTATTATAAAGACAAGGGCTGCCTGGGAGTGGGCGAAATCATGCCGAACATACCGATGCGCGATCCAATGGTGCAGAATTTGTTTAAGCATGCGCAGGCAGTAGGGATGCCGGTGACGTTTGACGGTTCAGACCAGCACGGCGGCGATTTTGGCTTGTATGACGAACCCGGGATGCCGCAGCTGGAGCATAGCTTGCAGCGGTTTCCCAAGCTCAATTTCATTGCGCATGGGCCAGTGTTCTGGCATGAACTTGGGCGGTTGGAGTCGCCAGCCCAGCGCAAGCCGCCATTTTATCCGGACGGCGGCCAGGCGCGGATGCGGCCATTGACTGGTCCAATCCAGGAAGAAGGCGTCGTGCCTAAGTTCTTCCGCTACTATGGGAATTTGTATGGTGAACTTTCTGATGCCTATACGCCGTTGGCGTGCGACGAGGATTATGGCCCGAAGTTTTTGACGGAGTTCCAGGATCGGCTGTTTTTCGGGACTGACACGTGCGGGCCGAATCATCGCTACAAGATGCGCGAGCTGCTGCTGCGCTGGCGTGACGAGAAGCGCATCAGCCAGGCGGTGTTCACTAAAATCGCGCATGATAATGCGGTCAAGTTCTTCAAATTGTCGATACCGCTGGCAGGGAGCGGCGAATAAGCCGGGCGTTGGGACGGCGCGGACAGGGGGCGGCAGGCTCGTCCCGGGCTAAAGCCCGGGCACTGAACGGAGAACCGCTCGGCTCTGTTCTCAGATTTCCCATCCTTTGCGGTATGGTTCGCCGTTGATGATGGCATCTGCTTCTGGGCAATCGACTGCTCGCATGTTTTTGGTGTCCCAGTTGATGCGTTTGCCGGTGCGGAGGGCGAGGACGCCGAGCAAAGCCAGTTCAGTGAGGCGGGCTGAGTAGCCGAATTCGGTGCCGGCCGGTTTTCCGCCTTTGCAGGCGTCAATCCATTCGCGGTGATGGCCTGGCGAGCGCGGGATGCTTGGCGCTGGCGGGGTGTAGGTTTTAGCCAGCTTGGCAGGGACAAGGAACGGGGTGGCGCCAAGGCCAGGGCAGACCAAGAGGCCTTTTTCGCCGACGAACATGCAGCCGCGCTTGGGCCATTCCACGTCGGCCGGCCAGTTGTCAGGGGTGGGCGGTCGGAGTCCACCGTCATACCAGCAGACTTTGACGGCGGGGCGGCGGCTGCGGCTTTTGAACCAATAGTGGCAGATGCTGCCGTGCGGGATGAGGTCAGGGTGGGTTTTGTCAGCCGCGAAGGCTTCGACGAGGTGGGGGGAGTGGAGGTCGAGAGCCCAGCAGATCACATCCATGTCATGGCAGACGAAATCGCCGATGGCGCCAAGGCCGAAGGACCAATAGTCGCGCCAGCGCACCGGGGTGAGGGTGGGGTGGTAGGGGCGGCTGGGCCGCGGCCCGAGCCAGAGGTCCCAGTTGCAGCCTTCAGGGACGGGCGGGGTGTCTTCGGGCGGGGTGACCATCCACTTGCTCCAACGTCCGGCGCCGACCCAGGCATGGGCTTCAAGGACAGGGCCAATCGCGCCGTCCTTGAGCCATTCGACGGCTTCGCGCATGCCGTCGCGCGCATGGCCAATGTTGCCCATTTGGGTGGCGACGCCGGTTTCTGCAGCGACCTGGGCCATCTTGCGGACTTCGCGGATGTTGTGGCCTAAGGGCTTTTCGCAGTAGACGTGCTTGCCTTTGCGCATGGCGTAGATGGACACGTAGGCATGCAGGTGGTCAGGGGTGGCGCAGACGATGGCGTCAATGGAGGGTTCGCGGTCAAGCATTTCCCGGAAATCCTCATAGCCGGGGCAGGAATAGCCAGGCTCGGTGGCCCGGTAGTGCTGTTCCAAGCGTTCAATGACGGGAAGCCGACCCAAGGGGCGTTTGTAGAAAAAATCGTCCTGGTAGCTGGCAATGGGATCGGCGACGGCGACGATGCGGACGTCAGGCAAGGTGAGCAGGTTTTTGATGACGCCCTCGCCCATGCCCCCAGCGCCGACCAGGGCGACGTTGACGGTGTCATGCTTGACCGGACAGGTGGTGCGCCGGGGAATAGCTCTTTTAAAACTCATTTCTTGGTCTCCTTAAAATAAGTTCAAATTATTATGGAAGGGGAGTAATTAAGTATATTGTTTGACCCATGGTTATGCAAGTGCAGGGGTGAAGAATTTTAGCGGATAGGTAGAATAGGGGCGAGGGGCGAGTTCCGGCACTAAAGTGCCGGCACAGGACAGAGACACGTATATAGGCGGGCGCAGGATGACATGAGCTGGAGCACCGTGACAGGCGCGGGGCTGAATGCTGAATGCTGAATGCTGGATACTGAATGCTGGCTGCTGAGGCGCATTTGTCATTCATCATTCATCATTCATCATTCATCATTCATCATTCATCATTCATCATTCGTTAGGGGCGAGGAGAAAAAAAGCCCCTGGTCGGCGGGTGCCGTCTAGGGGCTGGGAGGGTAGGCTGGCATTGGTGCGCCAGTCGTGCTGTATGGGAAGCTTACTTCACGATGGCCTGGCAGGCGGTGATGGCTGCGACGCCGACGATGTCTTCGACTGAACAGCCGCGTGACAAGTCGTTGATGGGCTTGGCAACGCCCTGCATGATGGGGCCGTAGGCGTCTGCTCCAGCCAGGCGCTGGGTTATCTTATAGCAGATGTTGCCGCAGTTCAGGTCTGGGAAGATGAGGATGTTGGCCTTGCCCTGGAGTGAGCTGCCAGGCGCCTTGGAGGTGGCGACTGCCGGAACCAGGGCGGCGTCAGCTTGCAGTTCGCCGTCGACTAAGGCGTCCAGGCCGAGTTCGGCGACGCGGGCCTTGGTCAATTCAGCGGCGGTCGCCATTTTGTCGACCAGGTCGCCTTTAGCGCTGCCTTTGGTGGAGTAGCTGAGGAATGCGAGGCGGGGCTTGTCGCCGATCAGTGCCTTGTAGGTGCTGATGGTGGCGATGGCGATGTCGACTAATTCTTCGGCGGACGGGTTTGGGTTGACGCCGCAGTCTGCGAAGATGAGGGTTTCGTCTCCGGCTGGCGCTGGCGTTTTCAGGTCCATGACAAAGCAGCTGCTGGCCAGCTTGATGCCTTTGGCGGTTCCGACGCAGTGGAAGGCACTGCGGAGCATGTCTGGCGTGGAGGCGATGGAGCCGGCGACCAGTCCATCGACTAGGCCTTGGTTGAGCATCAGGTTGGCGAAATAGAGTCGGTTAGCGGTCATGTCGCGGGCTTGGGCTTCGGTCAAGCCTTTGCTTTTGCGGCGTTCGAAGAGGGTGTTGGCGAGGCGATCGAAGAGCGGCGACTTGGTCCAGTCAATGATTTCGACATCGAGTCCCTGGAAGCAGACGCCCTTGGCGGCTTGTTCTGCTTCAGCGGGGGTGGCGAGGATTTTGACTTTGGCGGTTTTGCGTTCGGCGACCAATTTGGCAGCCTGCATGACCCGCGGGTCTTGTCCTTCGGGGAGGATCAGGGTCAATCCGGCAGCGGCGGCTTTCGGGAATAGTTTCTGCATGAGGCCAGCCATGAATCATTCTCCTTTTTGCGTGATGGTCCTAAGTGCTGTCAATGAGGTTAGGGCAATGGTGTGCCTGTCTTGTCCAGTTAGGCGGCTGCTTACGCGCAAGCCGGTTATTTTGTCAGGGCGACGGTTTCCATGGCGATCATCAGTTCTTCGTTGGTCGGGGTGACCAGCGCGGTGATCTTGGAGCCTGGCTTGCTGATGATGATTTGTTCGCCGCGGCTATTGTTGGCTTGCTCGTCCAGCTCGCAGCCCAGGACAGCCATGCGGTTGACGACGATGCGGCGGGTGGTGATGCCGTTTTCACCGATGCCGCCGGTGAAGACGATAGCGTCGGCACCGCCGAGCAGGAGGTGGTAGCCGCCGACGTAGTGGACGAGGCGGTGGATGAAGGCGCTATAGGCCTCTTTGGCCCGGGGGTTGCCTTGGTCGCGGGCGGCCTCGATGTCGCGCATGTCGCTGGACAGGCCGGACATTCCGAGCAGGCCGCTTTTCTTATTGAGGATATCGTCGATTTCGGAAGTGGAGTATCCTGTCTGGGACATGAGGAAGGGGATGACGGCTGGGTCGAGGTCGCCGCAGCGGGTTCCCATCACCAGTCCCATGAGGGGGGTCAGGCCCATGCTGGTGTCAACGACTTTGCCGCCGTTGACAGCTGCCAGGCTGCTGCCATTGCCCAGGTGGCAGGTTATGATTTTGGCTTTGGCTGGGTCGAGGCCGAGGAATTCGCAGCTGTTGAAGTAGACGAATTTGTGGCTGGTGCCGTGGAAGCCGTATTTGCGCACGTCGTATTTTTCGTAGAATTCGCGTGGGATGGCGTACAGGTAGGCTTCGGGTCCCATGCTCTGGTGGAAGGCGGTGTCGAAGACGGCTACGTTGGGGACGCCGGGGAAGACGTGTTCGCAGGCTTCGATGCCGCCGAGATTAGCGGGGTTATGGAGCGGACCAAGGACGATGCACTCGCGAATGCCTTCCTTGACAGATTCGTCAACTAGGATGGGCTGAGTGTAGGTTTTGCCGCCATGCAGGACGCGGTGGCCGATGGCTTCGACTTCAGCGAGCGATTTCAGCACACCGTAGGTCGGATCGACCAGTTTTTCGCAGATGGAGCGCAGGGCTTCGCTGTGGTTCGTGATAGTCAGGTCTTCTTCGAATTTGCCATTTTTACTGGAATGGTAGGTAAGGTGGGGATTGGTTATCCCGATTCGTTCCACCAGGCCTTTGGCCAAGACAATTTTGTCCGTCATGCTGAATAGCGTGAATTTCAATGACGAACTGCCGGAATTGATCACCAGGACTTTCACAAAATACCTCCAAGCCCGAACATGTTTTCAATGCTCCTGCCATCCGGGCGGCAGGGAAAATCAAGGGAAAACAATAATATAAAGCAGAAAATTGCAATATCAATCAAAAACAAGCAGAACCGCGCAAAAAGGGCGTGTTTTGGGCGGGTGGCTCGGAGTTGCCAGCTGCCAGTGGGTGGACTGGGTGGACGGCGTGGGCAGGGTGGACAGGGTGGGCGTTGTGGACAGGGTGGGCGTTGGGCGGTTCAGGCTGTCTGGTTGTCGTCGCTGTCGTCGTCATCGTTGTCATTGTTGTCGTCGTTGGCTTTGAATTTTGGGTTATTTCCGGCGATGACGATGACTGCTTCTCCTTTTATTTTGGCATTTTGGAAGGTTTCCGCCAGTTTTGCGAGGCTTCCTCGGTGTATTCTTTCGAAGCGTTTGGTCAGTTCGATGCAGACTGCAGCCTGGCGGTCTCCGAGTATGGCGAGCGCTTCTGCGAGGAGCTTACCGACTCGGAAGGGCGATTCGTAGATGACGAGGGTATGGGGCAGGTCGCGTTCCATTTCGAGGAAGGCGCGGCGGCTCCCTGGTTTTCGTGGTGGGAAGCCCTTGAAGGTATAGCTGGAAGTCGGCAGCCCGGAGCAGAGCAAGGCGATGGGGACGGCGCTGGCGCCAGGGATGACTTCGATGTTGTGGCCGGCCGCGATGGCTGCGACAATGGCCGGGTAGCCGGGGTCGCTGATGCCAGGGTAGCCGGCGTCGCTGCAAAGGCCGACTTTTTTGCCGGCGTCAAGCAGTTCGACGATTTTTTCGGCCATGCGTCGTTCGTTGTGTTCATGGTTGGAGACGACGATGGGCGGCTTGGGGATGTCCAGCAGTTTGAGGAGGTTACCAGTGTGCCTGGTGTCTTCGCAGGCAAGGGCGTCGAGGCTGCCGAGGGCTTCGCGGGCGCGAGAGGATATGTCTTGCAAATTGCCGATTGGGGTTGCAATCAGAGTGAGTGTTCCCATGAGAGATGCCTGCTGGAGAGAATGGGTGAAAGGGAAGTCTGAAAAAATATAATGTCAGGCGCAGCTTTTGGCAAAGGAACGCCTGGGAAATGGTGTTTTGGGGACGTTGTGGACGCGGTGGCTGCCGCACATAGTGTAAAAATGTTTTTTGCTTTCCTTTTTGGTGATAGTAAATTAATTGATAGCAGATATCCGCCGGAAGATGATGCCAGACTGGAAAAAATCTATGAGCGGAAGGCTCTGGACATGGAGTTCAATTGTCCGCATTGCTGTCATAAGATTGAAGCCGATGATTCCTTTGCCGGGGGAAGCGCCAGGTGTCCTATCTGCAATGGCGAAATTACGGTTCCGGTTGCTGAGTCGTCGGCGTTCGGCGTTTGCCCGAAATGCGGCCAGGCTTTGACCATGCCTGATCCGGTGATCTGCATCAACTGCGGACATCGATTCCGCGAAACGCCGGTTGATCCAGAGAAAAAGGCACGGCAGCGAAAGATGCGTCTGCAGATGTTGCCGTCGCATATTTTGGGCACTTTGGTGTATTTGGCTACCGTATTCATTATGTTTGTTATGCCTTTATTTCCTCTCAGAATTGTTTTTCTATCGATAATGCTCGCTGCCGTTCTTGGGATGATTGCTGCAGAATGGGCGAAATTCATTATGCTTCGCGCGGATTGGCGTACTGGTTTACTGGCCATTGGGATTGTGTTTTTGGCGGCTCTGACGATCGTTTCTTATTATATATGGAATAGTGTCTTCAGATTGGAACGCTATACCATGATCGAAAGCATTATCAATGATCCGGAGTGCGTCAGCCAATACCCTCCGGAACCTGCTCGTGATGAAATTCATCGGGCTGCCCTTGGATTGTATAGCCAGACGTATCCTGAAGTAATCATGTCGAGGTTAAAGAAAGGTTTGCGGACTGATCTTTGCAAAAAATATGGGAAGCAAAGTTTTCCCTTTGATTATCAGTTGAAAAGAACAATACAATGCATACGTGAACAATTTAGCTATTATTTATTAGTATTTTTGCGGTCGCTATTCGGTCTTAGTGTATTCAACATGTTGCTGGCCTATGTTTTTTCCTTAAAGGCGCACTCGTTCTTCGGCCCCGTTATGGGCTTTAGAGCTTCATGGGATACCGAGCTTCCCAGCCATTGGGACGATTTGAGTGAAGATGAAGCGGGCAGCGCGGCGGGTGACCCAATGTTTGTTCTTGCGCTTGTGGCTGTAACGATCAATGCCTTGATCGTCGGCGTTGCGAACGTCATCATTTGGGTGATTATGGACGGTATGGGAGGCAGAGCGCTGGCGATGCTCCTGGTTTCCTCGTCTATGTCTGCCCCCGCCATTTTTTGTTTTTCTAAATGCGAAGACCGTCGCTGGATACTGTCCTTGCCGGTCTTGGTCATTGCGCTGATTGTCGCGGTGATTATTTGGAGATTATGAGAACATTCGTAATCTATAGGCGGTTATGTGACGTCCCTATTAGGGCTGTGGACGGTATAGCCCTGGGCGCCGCGAAAAATCATGCTGGTGTGGTTCCTGCGCGTTATTCCGGTGTTATATTGGGTCAGGTTCATTGTTGGCTGATCAGCCGAGAATCATTAATGTGTTGACGCAGGGCGCTATTGCAGGAGGACATTTACGATGTTGAAAGCAGGATTTGCGGAGAAGGACATCACGCCGGTCGAGGGCATGGAAATGCCGGGCATGTTCAGCAAGCGATTTTCCGGGCCGGTGCACGATCCGCTCTGGGTCAATGGCGCGGTTTTTGAAGATGCCCATGGCGCGGTCGCCGTGGTTGGCGTGGATGCCTTGTCAGTCAAAGGCTCGACTGTCCGCAAGGCCCGGGCGAAGATTGCCGAGGCGACCGGCATTGCTGGCGGGCGGGTGATGGTGGCGGCCAGCCATACGCACAACGGCGGCCCTACTTGCGAGGTGTTTTTGAGCGAATCTGATCCGGCGTATTGCGACTTGGTGGCCGAGGCGATTGCGGAGGTTGTCATCCAGGCTTGGGAGAAGCGCCAGGAGGTCGTGTTCAAGGCTGGTTCTGGCAAGGCCGAGCGGGTGGCTTTCAACCGTCGTTTCCGGATGGTCGGGGGCACGGAGCGTACGCATCCCGGGCGCTGCAATCCTGATGTCATTGAGCCGGCTGGGCCGGTGGACCCGCTGGTAGGGGCGCTGGGAGTCTACGCCAAGGACAGCGGCGCCCTCTTAGGCTGCCTGGTCAATTTCACCTGCCACTGCACGGTCGGCGTCGGCGGCGGGTCGTATTCGGCTGACTATCCGTATTATTTGCGGGAAGCGGTCAAGGCGGCGGCTGGCACGCCGGAGACCGTCGTCGTGTTCACTAACGGCGCTTGCGGCGACATCACGCAAGTCGATAATCTCAAGCCGAAAGATGCGCTCCGCGATGGCGGCGAACCCTGCGGACGCCTGATTGGCTGGACAGTCGCGGCGGAAGTGCTGAAAGTCCTGGCGCGGATGGAGACGGCGTCCTGCGCACCCTTGGCAGCAGCCCAGGACGTGCTTATGATTGATGCGCGGCCAGTGTCGCCATCGGTTGAGGCAGCGGCTCGCGAGCGCCTGGCAGCGCGCGCTGATGGAGCTGCCTGGGAGCGGGACGACATCCTGGCCCGGGAGGAAGTCCTGCTGGCCGAGATGAACCGCGTCGAGCCGAAGGTGCCGGTCGAAGTCCAGGCAGTGCGCATTGGCCCAGTGGCTCTGGTCTCGAATCCGGCGGAGTATTTTTGCGCTTTGGGCTTGGAGATCAAGCGTCGTTCGCCGCATCCGTTCACTTGGGTGGTGGAGCTGGCGAATGGCTGCGTCGGCTATGTGCCAGGCTTTGAGCAGGTCATCAAGAGCGAGGGCTATGAGCCGCGCCTGTGTCGCTCCAGCAAGCTGGCGCCCGAAGCCGGTACACGGATTGTGGAGGCCAGCGTCAAGCTGTTGCAGGCGACGCACGGGGCAGAATAGGTGTGTGCGAGGGGCGAGGGGCTGAATGCTGAATG
>Ga0123335_1007627_pt1 | contig 11979 bp, 12 predicted proteins | sample BiotimSIPDNA_2_FD_89707 | JGI IMG/M metagenome (GOLD analysis project Ga0123335, IMG submission 89707) | Anaerobic biogas reactor microbial communites from Washington, USA - Biogas_R2 time_0 SIP DNA | ecosystem: Engineered > Bioreactor > Anaerobic > Unclassified | place: Washington, USA... | reverse complement strand
CGGCCGGACCGCGACTGATCCCGCATCCGGTCGAGCCCGCCCCGGCCCCAGCTCCCGCCCCGGCCCTGGAGAAAGCGCGCAACCGGTATGTCGAGAGCAAGCAGGTCTGGCTGCGCAAGCTGGCCGGGCGTCCGGCGCCGGCCCGGGCCGCGGGGCTCCTGCCCGATCTCAAGGGCATCTTCCGGGCCGAAGGCGTGCCGCCCGAATTGGTCTGGCAGGCCGAGGCGGAATCCACCTTCAATCCCGCGGCCCGCAGCCCCGCGGGAGCCGTGGGCCTCTATCAGTTCATGCCCGCCACGGCCCGGCAATTCGACCTGCAACTGACCCCCGCAGATGAACGGCTTGACCCCCGGAAAAACGCCCGCGCAGCCGCACGCTATCTCAAGCAACTGCATGCCCGCTTTGGCAACTGGCCGCTCGCCCTCGCCGCCTATAATTGCGGGGAAGGACGCGTGTCCAAAACCCTCCGCACCCGGGGCGGCACAACCTTTGACGAGATCCACGACAACCTGCCCGCCGAAACCCGCATGTATGTCCCTAAAATCGCCGCCCTGATCCAGCTCCGCGAAAACGCCGATCTGGAACAACTGTGAGGCCTCCACAGCGGATGAATCAGCGTGGAGTCCTGCAACAGCAACTGCCCGAAGTTTTCAAGCGGAGTTCGGATGTCGCGACGCGGAATCTGATTTTCGAAAGCCGGCCTTGACGGGCTCGGACATTTCCGGAACAGCCCCGCACCCCTGGGTACGGCCCTTCTGCAACAAACCTCAAAGTGTTGTTGTGCCAGCCCCCAAACATTCGGATTTCATAGAGGCTCGTGCAACATTCCGATCGGAGCTGATGCCATAGAGGATGCAGAAGTCAGACGCCAGAATGCAGAATCATGCCCCCATGGCGGCAGTTGTGTCAGGCGGCTGTTCATTCTGACTGCGGAATACTGAGCATTGAAACACAGCGGTGCAAAACCGCATTTTGCACGCGCCCCTATTGAATTTATAAATCACTGTTAATTAATACTGTCTTGATGGTCTCCCTAATTTTATTAATGAAAAATAAGATAACCTGATATTTCAGGCATCATTATTAATTAACTATGGTCCTTCTCCTGAATCATTCCTCAACCACCCATATCGGGGACATTTGGGGATCGGTATTGCGAGGTGCGGTAAATGTTTCTATGAGTTAACGTTCCATTGCTTAACCATATCCAATTCCAGAAGAATGGAATAAGAATTCCAACTCCTTTTGTTTGTTCAGCTTGATGAAATATTCCGGCTTGAGCATATTACTATTTAGTATAGCCATTCTGCGGAGGGCGTGGTAAGTTCGGGGCATGAAAACAACCTCCTTGGACTTACGGAAACGGATTCTGGCCTGCTATGACACGGGCAAGGAGACGCGGGTATCGGTGGCCAAGCGGTTTTGCGTTTCGCTGGGCTTGGTCAAAAAACTGATCCAGCAGCGGCGGCATCTGGGCGACATTTCCCCCCTGCATTGGCGCGCGGGGCGAAAGACGATGTTCACGCCGGAACACCGGGAGCAGATGCTCGCGGCGATTCGGCGGCAGCCGGACACGACCTTGGCGGAGTTCCGGGAGTTGCTGGGGCTCGACTGTTCGCTGGTCGCCATCCACCGCGTGCTGACGCGGATGGGCATGACATATAACAAAAGACGCTTCGGGCCAGTGAACAGGACCGCGCGGACGTCCAGGAAGCGCGGGCGAATTGGGCTGATAAGATAAAAGGGTGGGATCTCGATCGGCTCGTGTTTTTTGACGAATCGGGGGCCAAGACCCATATGACGCGCTTCCGGGGGCGCGCCCCGAAAGGTGCCCGGGCCTATGATTCGGCACCGCTGTGCCGGTGGACCGTGAGAACCATGATCTCGGCGATCCGCGGGGATGGCAGGACGGCCTGTATGACCATCGACGCCCCGACCGACGGCGACATCTTTCAAGCCTTCGCGGAACGGGTGTTGGTGCCCACGCTTCGGCCGGGCGACATCGTGATCATGGACAATCTGGGAGCTCACCATGGCGAATCCGTTGCCGCCGCGATTGCCCGTGCCGGGGCCAAGGTGGAATATTTGCCGGCCTACTCGCCCAACCTCAATCCACATCGAGAAGATGTGGAGCAAGGTGAAGGAGTTCCTCCGGGCGGCCAAGGCCCGGACCTCCGACGCCTTGGATGCCGCCATCGCAACCGCCTTCCAATCGGTCACGCCCCAAGACGCCGCCTCTTGGTTCGCCTCATGTGGCTATACTATATAGTAATACGCTCTAATAGGAATAGCCGACGGAAAAGCTGAAGCGGCCGCCGTCGCCGAGCATGTCGTCCACGCGGATGGGCCAGGCATAATCGAGTTGGATGGGAAACATCGGGAAGTCAAAGCGGATGCCCACGCCGTATCCATCGCAGTATTCTCCATCTCCGACGGCGGGGTTGTCCGGATCCTGGTCGTAGATGTCCTGCCAGACGATGCCGCCGTCGTAGAAGACCGCCAGCCGGATTTTTTCCACCACCGGCATCGTGTATTCCAACGAGATATTCGCCGCGGTGCGGCCGCCGAGCGGCTCTTCGTTCACATCCTTGGGCCCGACCTGGCGATACTTGAAGGCGCGCACGGTGCGGGGCCCGCCCATGAAGAACCGGTCGAAGATGGGCACGCGGTCCGAATCGCCGTATTCCTGGACCAGGGCGGTCCAGCCGCGCAGGTTCAGGACGTGATCGAACCACAACGGCACGTACTGCGAGGCGCGGAGCTGAAGCCCGTAGAAATCGGTTTCGGCCCCGAAGGGGCCGCCGGCCAGCGTCGCCGCGGCCGAACCGCGAAACCCGCGGGTGGCGACAAAGGTGCTGTCGCGCGTGTCGCGGATGAGTTCCACGGTGCCGTAGCTCTTCAGCCGGCCGCCGCCCTCTTGCCGGATCAGGTCGCTGGCGTTGGTCTCCACGTTGCGGATGTCGATGTTTTCCAGACCGTATATCCAATTGATGCGGTTGAAGGAGAAAAACGGCATGCCCAGCGTGAGCGACCCGCCGGTGTTGACCTGGTCGTATTCATCGCTGAAGTACTTGTTTTCGCGCCGGTAGAGGTCCAGACCCAGCGAGAGCCGCCGGTTGAGAAACCAGGGTTCGATCAGCGACATCTCCAAGTCCGTGCGGGAACTGCCGGCCTGCGCGCGCAGGCGCAGTTTCTGTCCCCCCCCCGTGAAGGGCGGGCCGAACAGGTTGAAATTGCCCTGGGTCAGTTCGACGTAGCCGATGACGTTGTCCACGCTCGAAATGCCCAGACCCACCATGAACTGACCGGTCCGCTGCTCCTCCACGTCGAACACGAGATTGAAGCGGTTCGAAACCGCCGTGGATTCCGGATAGGAGGCGACGTAGGAAAAGTAGTTCAGATTGCGGACGCGGTTCTCGCTGGCCCGGATCTTGACTTCGTTATAGACCTCGCCGGGCGCCACGCCGATTTCACGCCGGATCACCTTGTCCATCGTGTCCGAGTTGCCGCGGATTTCAATGTTCTGGATGAAGGCCAGCAGGCCCTCCCGGACCTGATAGGATACCCGCGCGGCCGCCGCATTCGTATCCAGCACCACACGCGGGTCAACCGTCGTTTTGATGTAGCCGCGGGACCCGTAGTAGTCGCGGATGTTCTGCGCGCCGCGCTGGATGGCCACCAGTTCCGCAACGCCTCCGGTGGCCGGCATGCCGCGCGCAACCTCATTGCTGGAAAAACGCGCCAGGCCCTCGATCCGCCAGTCGGCCAGCGTGTACTGCGGGCCCTCGGTGACGTCGAAGACGATGTCAATCTTCTTGCGCCCAACGTAGGCGAACACGGGCTCGGCGACCACGGCCCCAAGGTAGCCCTTGTCCATGAATACCTTGCGGATCGACTCCCGGTCCACCAGCAGGCTGCCGGGCTCATAGACTCCCGCACTGTTGAACCACGACAGCCACGAGGACTGTTTCTGGCTCATGACCTTCAGTAATTCGCGGCGCGGCACGTGCCGGTTGCCACGGAACAGAATCCGGCGCACGACGGCCCGGCGGCCTTCGACCACCTGGATTTCCACGTCGGTGAATTCGGGACGGCCTTCGACCGGCTGGAACGTCCACGTCACTTTCGCGTCGGGAAAATATTCCTTCCGGTAGCTGTCGCGCACCTTCTGGGCCTTCTCGCCCAGCACGGCATTGTCGGCCCGGTCGCCCGAGCCGATTTCCAGCAATGTCCGGACCTTCTTGTTGCCCAGCGTATCCGCGCCGCGGATCGAAAGGTTCCGGATCTGGGGCCGCCCGGTCACCCGGAACCAAAGCACCACGCCCCCGTCCGCTGCGGATTCCAGACGCGCTTCGGCATAGGAAAAGGCCCCCGCCCGCTGCAGGGAACGAATATCTTCCGACAGCGCGGCCCGATCCAGTTCCGCCCCGACCCGGGCGCTGACATGGGCCAGCACCTGCTCGGCGCTGACCGGCACCTCGCCCACAGCGGCGACCCGGATGTCGCGGATGGGCACGGCGCCAGCCGCCACCGCCGCCAGGAACACCGCCGCCCCAACCGCCCCGAGCTGGCGCGCTGTCCGGGTTGCGCTCATTCGGGCACTCCGGAATCCACGCCTTCCTGGCGGTTCGAAAACCGGGTGAAGCGTCCATCGAAATCCAGTTTCACTTCGCCGGTGGGCCCGTTGCGGTGCTTGGCGATATCCAGAATGGCCAGCCGGGGATCCTTGTCTTCCGTGTTCTTCTCGTCTTTGTACATGGAGGGCCGGCGCAGCAGCATCACCACGTCCGCATCCTGCTCAATGGCGCCCGAATCGCGCAGATCGGAGAGTTTGGGAATCGAGCTGCCGCCACGGGTTTCCGGGGCGCGGCTGAGCTGGCTCAGCACCAGGACCGGCACTTTGAGCTCCTTGGCCATGCTTTTCAACGCCTGCGAAATGGCTGCGGTTTCCCGCTGCCGGCCCTCGCCCGCATACTTGGAAAAATTCATCAGTTGCAGATAATCCACCACGATGAATTCCACCGCGTACTTGCGCTTGAGGCGGCGGGCACGGGCACGCAGGTCCATGGCTTCGAGACCGGCGGTATCGTCCACGTAAATCGGCGCCTGGCGCAGGGCATCGGCCGCCGTGATCAGTTGGCGGTGCTCCGCCTGGCCCACCAGGCCCGAGGACAAACTTTGCGCGGACACTTCCGCCCGGCAGCAGATCATGCGGCGAACAAGGGATTCGGCCGCCATTTCGAGGCTGAAAACGGCGACGGGCCGCCCGGTCTGGCCGCGGGTCCCGAGCGCCACATGCTCGGCGATATTCAGCGCCAGCGAGGTCTTGCCCATGGACGGCCGGGCCGCCAGCACGATCAGATCCGATCGCTGCATGCCCAGCAGCATCCGGTCGATGTCCACAAAGCCGGTCGAGATCCCGGTCAGGCCTTTCTTCTCTGTGATGAGCGTCTCGACCTCTTGCATCTCCTCGGTGATGAGCTGGCCCCACGTGCGCTCGACGCCGCGGCGTCTTTCGCTCAGGGAGTAGAAGGCCTCCTCGGCGGTGCCCAGAAGTGCTTCGGCCTCCAGTTCCCCCTTGTAGCAGTCCTCGGTAACGACCCGGGCGGCGTCAATGATGCGCCGCAGGAGGTGGTGTTGATAGACGCTCTGGATGTAGTATTCGGCATGCGCAGTGGTCAGCGTACCGCCAACCAGCCGGGCCAGTTCTTCTTCGCCCCCCACGCTCTCCAGCGCGTGAATGGTGCGGAGCCGTTCCACCACGGTGACGAAATCGACCGGCTTGCGCTCGGCATGCAGCGTCAGCATCGCCCCGAAAATGCTCTGGTGGCTTTGCAGGTAAAAGGAATCCGCGGCGATCTGCCGTTCAATGCACAGGTCGAGAATGCGGGGCCCGTCGAGCAGGGCGCAGCCCAGGACGGCCCGTTCGGCCTCTTCGCTGTGCGGCGGAACGCGCTCGGCGGCACGGAAGGCCCGGGGGCCCGTCCCGGTATCTCCCGCGCCAGCCATCACTCGCCCCCCACCCTACTCCGTCTGCGCGGCGGTTTCCGCCGCCGTCTTGTCGGGAACGACCGTCACCTTCAGCCGGCCGCGCACTTCCGGGTGGAGGTGCAACGCCACTTCGTGTTCGCCCAGCGCCTTGAACGGCTCGTACATCGCCAACTGCTTCTTCTGGAGTTCGAAGCCCGCCGCCGCCAGCCGGGCCAGCACGTCCGCCGCGCTGACGGAGCCGAACAGCCGGCCGTCGGCATTCACCTTCACGGGACAGGCCAAGGCCAGTTTCTCCAGCTTCGCCAGCAGGACTTCCGCCTCCACCTTCTCCCGGGCCAGGCGTTCCGCCGCCTCGGCGCGCTTTTTCTCGATCAGCCGCTTAGTTCCGGCAGTCATGGTCACCGCAAGCTTCTTGGGGAACAGGAAATTGCGGGCGAAGCCCGACCGGACGCGGCAGGCGTCGCCGGAGCGACCCAGCTCGGCGACATCTTCCAGCAGAATTACTTCAATCGTTTTGCCCATGGTACACCCGTCTTTCCGCCGCCTACGGCAGCAATCCCATCACCCGCGCCCGGCGGATCGCGCGCTTCACCTGGCGCTGCTGCTTGGCATTCGCCCCCGTAATGCGCGCCGGGGTGATTTTGCCGCGCTCCGTCATGAACTTGCGCAAAAACTCATAGTCCCGGTAATCCACCTGCTGGTCGGCCTTGAGCAGACGGGTGCGAGTGCGGCTCATATCATCGGCCCGGGCATCGCGGCGGCCGGGGCGTTTCTTCTTGTTCTTCATCATTGGATTCGTGCTCCGTGGTTAGAATGGAATTTCCTCGTCGTCCGCCGGCTTGGCCAGGGGTTCCTCGAAAGATGATGCGGCGGCAGGGGCCGCAGGGGCCGTATCGCGCACGGCGCCGTCGCGACGCGGACCGCTGAGGAACTGCACCCGTTCGGCACGCACTTTGAGGCGCGACCGTTTCTGGCCGGTCTCCTTGTCATCCCAGGAGTCCATTTGCAGGCGGCCCTCGATGAAGACGGGCGCACCCTTTGACAGATATTGCTGGCACGTCTCCGCCTGCCGGTCCCACACGTCCACATCCAGAAAAACGGTCCGCTCGACGCGCTCGCCGCTCTTGTTCTGGTAATACTCATTGACGGCCAGGCGCAACGTGCTTACCGCCGTGCCCGACGGAATCCGGCGCAGTTCGGGATCCTGCGTGAGGTTGCCGATCAAAAAAACCTTATTCAGCGCCACGGCCATGGTCCGCCTCCTTCTGTTTGGCGGGCGCTGCTGCCGCCGGAGCCGTCACCACCTGGACCCGGAAGACCTGCTCGTCGAGCTTCAGGCGCGCCTGCAGCGCCCCGACCTTGTCGCCCTCCAGCTGGAAGGCGATCAAGCCATAGTGGCCGCTGAGCTGCTTCTGCATCGGGCGGGCGAACTCGCGCTTGCCCAGACGGGTGCAACTGGCAACCTTGCCGCCCAACTTTTCAATTTCCGCGCGGACGGCATCCACGGCTCCGTCCCAGTCCGCATCCTTCAGGTCTTCCCGAAAGATGATCATTGCCTCGTATTTATTCACCTCATTGCCTCCTCAATTGAACTGGTTCATCGCCTGGTCCGCGCCATGGACAAGCAGACACTCCAAGGCGTCCGCCGCCCGGCTGACGACCGCCGCCAGTTCGCGGCGCTCTCCGGCATCCAGCCGTTCCAGCACATGTTCTCTCAAGCTCATTCCATTTTCCTTGTCGCCGACGCCCACCCGCACCCGGGCGAAATCCTCCGTTCCGAGACGTTCGATCACCGACTTCAGCCCGTTGTGGCCTCCGGCGCTCCCTTGGGCCCGGATCCGCAACTTGCCCATGGGCAGGTTGACGTCATCGATCACAACAATCAAGTCCTTTGCGGTCAGCCCCGCCGGACGCATCAGCGCCGGCAGCACGTTCCCGCTCAGGTTCATGAAGGTCAGCGGCTTGACCAGCAGCAGGGGTCCGGCGCCATCCAAGGTGGTCTTGGCGGTCTGGACGGGACGGCGCCAGGAACGGCGGAATCTCACCCCCCGGCGGCGGGCAAACTCTTCCAGGACCTGCCATCCGGCATTATGCCGGGTGTGTTCGTAGGCCCGTCCGGGATTGCCCAGCCCCACCACCAGTCGCATGCGTTTCGCACCTCTCCTGCCGGCCGCGGCTTACTTCTTCTCCTTCTTGTCGGCCTTCTCCGGGGCGGAGGCCTTGGCTTCCTTGGCGGGGGCCTTGGACTCCTTGCCCTTCTCCGCGCCTTCTTCTCCTTCCTCTTCCTTCTTCTCGGTCAACACCTCCGGACCGGCGGCGGCCGCGGCGGCTTCGGCCTCGGCCTCGGCCTTCTCCTCTTCCTCGGTGCGCGGCGCAGCGACGGCGGCGACCACCTGGTCGGGATCGTCCAGCACCCGGTACTTGGCGGCGTCAATCTGCACATCGCGCACGCGCAAGGTCTTGCCCACGGTCAGCCCCGAAACGTCCAGTTCGACTTCCTCGATCAGGTCGCCCGGCAGACACTGCACCGTCAAGGCGCGCAGCACGTGCTCCAGAATGCCGCCTTCGTTGGCCACGCCGGTCGGGATCCCGGTCAGCTTCACCGGCAGCTCGATTTCGATCTTCCGGGTCATGGAAATCTCGTAGAAGTCCACATGGATGACCCGTCCGGTGACGGGATGGTGCTGCATGGCCTTGAGCATCACCTTGAAGGGCTTGTCAGCCCCTTCCACGGCCAGATCCACGATCATGTTCTCGCTGCGGTGGCGGCGGAGCATCACCAGAAAATCGTGTTCGTTGAGCTGGATGTCCACGCCCGGACGGCCCTCGCCATACACCACCGCCGGGAACCAGCCCGTGCGGCGCAGGCGGCCGGCCGAGGCGCTGCCTTTTCCGGAGCGCGGCTTGGCGGTCAGTTTTGTTTCTTTCATTGCGTTCTCCCTTGATGAATCTCGAACAGCTTGGAGACGGATTCGTCCGCATAGATCCGTTTGATCGCGTCGCCCAGCAGATCCGCAACCGTCAGGATGGTAATGGGGTAATCCCCCCAATCCTGCGGCTCGATGCTGTCGGTGGTGATCAATTCCTCGATGGCCGACTCCTTCAGGCGCTGGATGCCCAGCGGCGTGATGGGACAGTGGGTCACCGCGGCGCGCACGGATCGGGCCCCCTGCTTGCGGGTCAACTCGGCGGCGGCCGCGAGGGTGCCGGCCGTGGTGGTCATGTCGTCCACCAGGATGCAGTCCTTACCTTTCACGTCCCCCACCAGTTGGAAAGCCTCGACCTGGGTGGCGCTCGTACGGTGCTTGCCGGTCAGTGCCAGGCCGGCGTCCAGCAGCTTCATGTAGGAATAGGCCATTTTCAGGCCGCCGGGATCGGGCGCCACCACCATTCGGTTTTCGACCGGCACCTTTTCGCGCAGATAGCGCACCAGCAGCGGCGCCGCATACAAATGATCCACGGGAATATCGAAAAAGCCCTGGATCTGGGGCGAATGCAGATCCATCGTCAGCACCCGGTCCACGCCCGCCGCCACCAGCAGGTTGGCCACCAGTTTGGCGGAAATCGGCACCCGGGAACGCTCCTTCCGGTCCTGCCGGGCATAGGCGAAAAAGGGCATGACGGCAGTAATGCGGCGGGCCGAAGCCCGGCGGGCGGCGTCCGTCATGATCAGCAGCTCCATCAGGTACTCGTTGGGAGTCATGCCGGTCGGCTGGATGATGAAGACATCCCGACCCCGCACCGTTTCCTCGTAGGTCACGGATATCTCGCCGTCGGGAAAGCGTCCGATGCTGGCCACGCTCAGCGGCATGCCCACCCGCGCCGCGATCTTCTCGGCCAAGGGCCGGTTCGCATTTCCCGCGAAAATCTTGATGTGGTTCTTCATGTTGGCTGTCTTCTTGTTGTTCGTCTTGTATCCGGCGCAATGGTTGCCCGACTAGGATTTGAACCTAGACTCTAGCCTCCAAAGGGCTGTGTGCTGCCATTACACCATCGGGCAATGCGTTCGATGGCCTTCCGCAATCGCGCAACGGCAGCCCGTCCGGCGCCGCGCCCGACCGTGACAAAGAACAAACTGGTCCGTCCCCGCGGACGGACCCGTCCTCAAAAACCCGCGCACCTTACCTGTGACCTTGTAAAAAGTCAATCCCCCCTCGTCGGCTGTTTTGGGGAGGCTGTTTGTAAAAAAAAGGGGGGGGCCGCAATTCGATGACGGGAGAGGCGGCCGCGGCAAGGACCGGTGGCCCCCGAATGGACCGGCAGAAGGACCAGCCTGGCCTGCCGTCCGGAGTGTGCCCTCAGGACCGATTGACCAACGTCAACCGACATCCCGGCCAACAGCCCCCCATGTAGAAGATACGCGCCGCATTGAGGCCCCCGGAAAAAAATGGTTTCCGGCGATCGAGCGGTTGTTTTTCGAGACCGCGAACCACTTCCGACCCGCGTTTATCCCCTTGGAAGAAGATAATGTTTAATTAAACATATCCAATGTAGTCAGAATTTCCAAGTAATTCTTCATTTATTATCATATCATGTTTAATTAAGCATTTTTTATTCCGGACCGGGGGGGGAATGCCGCTCGATGGTCGACGGCAGGAGCAACCCCGTTGTACACGCGCCTGCAGGCTGGCGTTCGCAGGACCCCGTCTGTCCTGACGGCAGCCGGGTTTTCGGTTGCCGGTAGTTTTCGGTTGCTGGCCTTGCCTCCCACCCCCGCCCTCCGCTATCCTGCGCGGCCGTGGACCTATCGCTCATCCTGACCTACCGGTGCAATTCGCGGTGCTCCATGTGCCATGTCTGGCAGCACCCGACTCTGCCTGCCGAGGAGGTACCCATCGACTTCCTCGCCAAGTTGCCCGCCGGCTTTCGCCGCCTCGTTCTGACCGGCGGCGAACCCACCCTGCGCGCCGACCTCGAGGACATCGTGGACCTGGTCCGCCCCAAAACCCGCCACCTGGAAATATCGACCAATGGCCTGCTGGCTGCCCCCCTCGAGCGGATCGCAGCCAGGCACCCCGAGGTCGAAATCTCCATTTCCATCGACGGGATCGGCGCCCGGAACGATACCCTCCGCGGGGAACAAGACGGCTATGAACGCAAACTGGCCACCATGCAGCGCCTGGTTGCCGCCGGCGGCCGGAATATCGGATTGACCACAGCTATCCAGGACGGCAATTGCGACCAGTTGCTCGACCTCTACCGGCTGGCATGCCGTTTTGGAGGCGAGATGGCCGGCTGCGCCCTGCACAACGGCTTTCTGTTTCACAAGGCCGACAACGAACCCGCCAACCGCGTCCGCACCGCCCGTGCCGTCCAGCCGCTCGTCTATGAATTGCTCCTGTCCCGCCATCCCCGGAACTGGATCCGCGCCTACCAGCATCTGGGCATGATGAGAAAGATCCTGGGCCAGCCCCGCCGCCTCCCCTGCCCGGCGGGGCGCGATTTCCTGTTTGTGGACCCCTGGGGACGGGTCTATGCCTGCAACATCCGGCCCGATCTGGAAATCGGAGACCTGGCCAGCCAGACGTGGAAAGAGATCATGGCCGGTTCGCGCGCAGCGGAAGCCCGCACCCGGGTGGCCCGCTGCACTCATAACTGTTGGCTGGCCGGCCATGCCCGCGCCTCCCTGCGCGGCCGGCGTTTCCCCAGCCTCGTCCGGCTGCAACCGCTGGGATGGATCCTGGCCAACAAATTGCGCGCGGCCCTGGGGCGGCCCATCGACTTCGACCATGCCGTGGATTTCCGCGACGTGGCGCATACTCCGGTGGCCGCCCGACGCGAATCCGGGCCGGGCAGGGATTTCCATCCCGTTCCCCAGCCCAAAACCGAGCAACCCTACGGCGCGTTCAACAACGTGATGAACAAGTAGGCGGCCTCCGCGGATGAACATCGCCGTCCTGGGCAGCAAATCCTTCCCCGCCTTCGCCGGCGCCGACCGCGTCGCCGAGAACATCCTCTTGCATCTGCCGGCGGACGACGGCATCCGCT
>Ga0123335_1007623_pt1 | contig 11982 bp, 10 predicted proteins | sample BiotimSIPDNA_2_FD_89707 | JGI IMG/M metagenome (GOLD analysis project Ga0123335, IMG submission 89707) | Anaerobic biogas reactor microbial communites from Washington, USA - Biogas_R2 time_0 SIP DNA | ecosystem: Engineered > Bioreactor > Anaerobic > Unclassified | place: Washington, USA... | reverse complement strand
CTAAAGAGTTTCCATCAAAATTATCTTCAAAAACTAAATCCCAGCCTTCTAAGCTCGATGGTGGTTCAGCAAAAGAAAAACTAGAAAGTATAAATGAGAATGCAAAAAGTGAAAATTTATTCATATTCACCCCAAAAAAAGCCCATCAAAAAAAACACCATTTTAAATATAACGTTATATAACCCAAAAGGGATCAACGTAAACGAATTGCTTACAATAAGCGTTGTTCAATTAAACAATAATAGAAGTAAATACTTAATTTACTTACCAAGCCGCTTCCAAGAAGGGTAATACCCCCCTTTCAAAGCATCTACATTACTGATGACAATTAAAGCCTTTTTATCTATTTGATGAATTAATTCTATGATTTTCTCTTTTTTTAAACGATTAGCATAAATAATTAACATTATTTTTTTGGATTTTTTACCCTCAGCATTAATAGACGTGACCCCATAACCATTTTCTCTTAAGATGTTCATCATCGAAATGCCAATATCCTCTTCAGCAATCACTTGAATCAAAACACGCCCAAGGGCAATTCGAGATTCTATACGAGAACCAATGTAAACGCCTACAGCATAACCTAAACTATACATTAAGCCTTTAATAGGAGCTTCGGAGATTCCAATAATAACTCTTGAAGCGACAAACACCCATAAAATAATTTCAAAGAACGAAAGAAACGCTCCCTGCTTTCTATATCCTTTATTAATTAAAATATGCCGCAAGGTGCCAATAGAAACTTCAGTCATTTTTGCAACGAATATGATGGCGAGTTCCCATAAAGGAACAGCCGTTAAGATATTTGTCAAACTATTTATCATAAGTGAAAAGATAATCGTTAAAAAATAAATGTCAATCTAGCGAAAGAGGACGCCAGCGCTCTTTTTGGTATTTCCTTAAAAGATCTATTTGTTTATGAAAGTCTTTATTATTAGGAACTGTTTTTAATGCATTTAAACGTAATACATAATTTCCTATGGTCTCCCCTGGCTGTATAGGATAGCCCATTTTCGCTAAATGGGATAGGGCTTTAATTAAAGATTTACGCCATTGTAACTCTCTTAAATCTAATTTGTTTGAAATATGTTTTTTTCTCTTTTTTTGAAATAGAAGATAAAAGCCGAAGAGCGAAGCTAGTACCAAATAAAACCTAAAGTCTGTTAACCAATTCTCTGTAATGACTTGCCAAGTATCGAGTTTTTGCCTCCATGCCCCTTCTTTAATCACATGCATCACATACGCCGTTTGTGCTTTTATTTTTTCTTGCAGCCGAGTCCAATAGCCCTCAATTTCATCGCTTTGAGCAACTATCGGAGTCGGATCTGTAATCTTCCATGAAGAATCAAAATACTCTACCCAAGCATGAGAATGTCGCCTTCTAAAAAAAGAATACTTTCCATTTTCAGCAAATTCAGGAAAAGCAAATCCTACGACATAGCGTGCAGGAATTTTTTGATCCCGTAGAAGTAATGTTGCTAAAGTCGCGTAGTACTCACAATAGCCCGATTTTGTATCCCAAAAAACTTGTAAGGCATTATTTTTTTTCTTTATCGGTAAATAAAGGGAATATCTAAAGTGAGTTGCAAAGTACGATCGTATGCGTTTTACTTTTTCGCTGACAGATAAAAGTGTATCAAGCCCCATTTCTAAAGATGCTTTTCTCACTAAGGCAAGATCTCTTTTTTCAATACTTAAAAAGGAGCTTGTAAAAGCGGTATCTAAAGAAACTGAGTTCTTAAAATAATACCAATCAGATCGTTCTATTCCTGGAGAATGCCAAACCCCTCCGCGATAATAATACACCGAATCAGCCGCCTTTACAGAGACTCCCGTCGCATTTGAAGGAGCAAATAAATAATGAAAAGTATTCAAAGCGGACTGAACCCAAACTTTTTCTACTGGATTTTCAGTCTTAGATTCTAATTCAAATAAAGCGTAATCGACTTCATAACGTTCTGGATAAAAGACGTCATAATGATTCGAAACCTTCCATAATCCTTGAAAGAATCGTTCATAAGCTACCGCTTTGAAATAGATGGGAGGAGTAGAAGTCCATAAGCGAAGAACGATTTGATCATCATATTTAGAGTCATAGTTTTTTTCGAAAGAGCCTAAAGAAGCCACAGGATCAAAGCCCATAATATGACGGCTCAAATAATAATCTTCTCCCCAGTTTCCAGATCTTTTTTGAGTTTGATTTGCCTTAACTGTCGTAGAAATAAAGAGAGTTAAAAATGAAATAAGAATAACAGAAGTTAAAGAAATAAGCCATTTAGCAAGTGATAAACGAGGACGAATATGCCATAAAAACACTGCTATAAATAACACCGCAATGACTACAGAATATCGGTCTGGATTTCGAATAGAAAATAAAAAAGCCGCTAATGCATTAAAGCGAACAAAGACGAGCTCGCCGCCGCGACCTAAACTACGCCATTGCATTAGAGCTAAAAAGAGACAAAACCAAGCGGGAATAAAGAAAAGCCATGGTGAGATTTGCCCTTCGATACTTGGAGATAAAAACCACCAAAAAGAAAAAGGGATAATAGCAAGATAAAGAATTCCTTTATGCAATTGAGCGACACGACCACTTCTTTGTCGAGAAAAAATCCACGTGGCAAATAAAAAAGCAGCTATAGCTAAAAAAACAACTCCCGACTGGTAGCCTAAAAATAAAATACAGATACTGATTAATGCAAAAATGCTCCATGGATTCATAAAAACACCTCTTCTTCATTAGAGGGGTCGAAATACATAAGAGAATCATCGCCACCAGTTTCATCTGATACGACAATTTGTTTTTGAATTAAGTTCGAGGCATTCGGAGAAAGAGTTATCGCAAAAACAGGCCCCATCGGAAGAGCTTCTGGAGACCATATTCCAGGAGGCTCAGATGATTTAAATCGAGGAGTTTCGATGCGCGAGAGGGCTGCCATCACTAAATCCAATTTTTCTCCGCGAGTGAGGTCAATTTCTTGGTTATTAATAAAAAAACGCCCTAATATTTGTCGTTCTTCAAACCAGGTCGCCATTGCAGCAGCAAGAGCAATAGCTTTTTCCATAAAAATTTTCTTCGAAAAAGAACTAAAACGAATATCTAAAACAAAAACGACTGATGACCCTTCTTCTACACTAAATTCTTTTGTAAATGGCTTTAGATAACGAGCATAAGCGCGATGATCGATATCACGAACAGAATCCCCTTCTCGATAAGGACGAACGCCCGAGAAGTCTACCCCTCGCTGAAGAGATGGCATCAATAATAAAGCAAATTCACGCCCAGGATGCCCTTTTGTCAAAAAAGAAAATTGACTGATTTTAAGACGCTTTGGATAAACAAGAAATTCAAGAGAGCCATTATAAAATACGGGCGTTTGAATTAAGCCTAAAGGATCAGGCACAAGAGCCGCAATATTTTTAAAAATATAAGACCCGCGATGAGCCGTTTTAATTTTTAATTCGACTGATTCTACTTCGTTTGTCTTAAAAAAACGAGAGACACAAGTCATTTTTTTTAAGGAAGGTGATGCTCGAAAAGCATCTATAGAAACGGAAGGATAATCGTCCAAAGCTTGAATAGAAGCGACAAGAACGCCTGTTTCTTTTTCTCGAACGGGTAAAATAGAAACAGAAATGATTTTTACTTTTGGCTTTCTCTCTCGAATAATAAAAGAGGTTAATAAAAGGGCAAAAAGAAGAACTAAAAAAAAGCGAGCTAAATATGCCCCTGGAACCATAAATAAAAGTAAAGCGATCCAAGCAGCAGAAATGAGAGCTCGCCCTGCAGAGGTAAAACGCTCAAACCAAAAATAATAGAGACGAATCAAAAGACCTTCACGATAAGGCGTTTCAGGAATTGCTTTTTGATAGGCTCTTAATTTTTCAAGCAAACGCATATTTACCGAGGAATAGGGATATTCTTTACTATTTCTTGGAGAATCCCTTCTGTCACTCCAAAACCCGATTCTATAGCGAAAATACGATGCGCCATCACAGATTTTAAGACAAATTGAATATCTTCTGGAGTCACATAATCTCTTTCATCTAAACAAGCATTCGCCTGAGCCATTCGAAGTACAGCAAGACCGGCTCTTGGACTTGCTGCTAGACGAAGCCCCGCATGAGAACGAGTCGCAAGAACAATAGAGATAATATATCGTTCTAAAGCTTCTTCCACATGAGTCTTTTTTACTTTTTCTCGTAGGATTAAAATCTGATCTGGGGTAATTACTGGTTGTAAAGAGTCAAGAGGCCTTGTAAAACGTTGTGACCGTAAAATATTCAATTCCGTTTCTTCATCAGGATACCCAATCGTAAGACGAATAATAAAACGATCCATTTGGGCTTCTGGTAAAGGGAAAACACCATGAAACTCCACAGGATTTTGAGTGGCTAAAACCATAAAAAGAGCTGGCAATTCGTGACGAGATCCTTCTAGTGAAACTTGACGTTCTTCCATGGCTTCAAGCAAAGAACTTTGCGTTCTAGGAGAAGCTCTATTGATTTCATCGGCAAGCAAAATCTGCGTAAAAATAGGGCCTCGATGCACTTCAAATGTTCCAGTATTTTGACGATAAATCGCTCCTCCAGTCACGTCTCCTGGGAGTAAATCTGGAGTAAATTGAATACGCGAGAAATCGGCACCCACTAAAACAGCAAGAGCTTTTGCGAGAGTTGTTTTACCAGTCCCAGGAACATCTTCTATTAAAACGTGACCATCCGCTAAAAGAGCATTTAATAATAGACGGATTTCTTTTTCTTTACCTAATAAGACATGATTCAGTGAATTAATTAATTGTTTTAGCATAAAATTAAATTAGCTTTTATTCGCTTTCATTCACGATTAAAAATCAAAAGAAAAAAAACAATGTGATATGACTCCAGACTATTTTTTCTTGACAAATATGCTTGAAAAGCAAATAGACTTTTTTCAAGAATTAAAACGATACTTACTATTTTTCAAAACATTCTATTTTCTCAAATTCCTTTTTCATTAAATTCACAATCGTTTCATTATGAAACATTTCATTTTTTTCTTATCACAAAACCTTTTTTTTTGAAATAAAACGGCATTTTACTTTTTAGGCACGCTTTTTGCTTATCGTTAGGCAAACCAATTTATTGTTTTTTATTTTTTAAGGAATTGAAATGGCTGACCAAGAAACCAGTAAAAACATAAATCCAGAAGAAGATGATCTTATTCGTGAAGCAGAAGCTTGTGCTTGTGCAAACGAAGAGGCTTGTACAGATAAGACTTCAGCTGATCCTGATGTAAAAGAAGAAGAAAACAAGGAAAAAGAATCTTCTGAAAACCCAGCTTCTGAAATTGATGTTTTAAAAGCAGCTCTATCTGCATCTAACGATAGATACTTACGTTTAATGGCTGAATTCGACAACTATCGTCGCCGTACAGCTAAAGAACAGCTTGAAATTATTGAAACCGCGAACGCTAAACTATTAGAACAACTCTCTGAAGTTTTAGATAACTTTGAACGAGCTTCCCTTCCAGAAAATCGTGGATGCGATATCGAAGCCTTTGCAAAAGGGATGAGCATGATTCACGATCAATTTGAAAAAACTCTTCGTGATGCAGGCCTTGAACAAATCAATCCTGTTGGAGAATTATTTGATCCTTCTTGCCAAGAAGCTCTTATAAAGCAACCTTCCGAAGATATTGAAGAAAACCATGTGATTCAGGTATTCCAAAAAGGGTACCGCTTAAAACATAAAATCATTAAAACGGCAAAAGTCATCGTCTCTGCCGGGAAATAACATTTTTAACCTTATGGACTATTTCAAAATGAAACAGCCTTTTCAAAAAACCTCGTTTTTTGCTCAAAAAGCTAAAAATCAGATTGGCACGCATTTTGCCTTAGATCCAATGAAAGAAATTAATTAGGAGATACTCATTATGAGCAAAATTATAGGTATAGATCTTGGTACAACAAACAGCTGCGTCTCTGTTATGGAAGGCGGTAAGCCAGTTGTGATTGCTAATGCTGAAGGTTTTCGCACGACCCCATCTATTGTTGCTTTTGCAAAAAACAACGAAACGCTAGTTGGACATGTTGCAAAACGTCAAGCCATTACTAACCCTGAAAAGACAATCTATTCAATCAAACGTTTTATGGGCCGCACTGCAGGGGAATGCTCTGATTCAGAAAAGAACATGCCTTACCATCTTGTAGGCACTGGTTCTAGCCCTGTTCGCGTTAAAATTGATGATAAAGAATATGCACCACCAGAAATTTCTGCAATGATTCTTCAAGCCATGAAGAAAATCGCTGAAGATTATCTTGGACAAAGCGTAACTCAAGCAGTGATTACTGTTCCTGCTTATTTTAATGACGCTCAACGTCAAGCTACAAAAGACGCTGGTAAAATCGCTGGATTAGAAGTGCTTCGTATTGTGAACGAACCTACTGCTGCTGCTTTAGCTTATGGTTTAGATTCTAAGAAAAGTGAAAAGGTCGCTGTCTATGACTTAGGTGGTGGTACTTTTGATATTTCTATTTTGGAAATTGATGAAGGTATGTTTACAGTTAAAGCAACCAATGGCGATACCATGCTTGGTGGCGATAACTTTGATGAAACCATCATCAACTGGATTAACGATGAGTTCAAGAAGAGTAATCCAGGAATCGATCTTAAATCAGATAAAATGGCTCTCCAACGTTTAAAAGATGCTGCTGAAAAAGCAAAAATTGACCTTTCTGCGACCACAAGAACATCGATTAATTTGCCATTTATTACTGCAGATGCCACTGGTCCTAAACATCTTGATCTTACTCTTTCAAGAGCAAAATTTGATCAATTGACCGCTTCTCTCGTAGAACGTTCTATTGAACCATGCCGTAAGTGCTTAGCTGATTCTGGCCTAACTCTTGGTCAAATTGATGAAGTGATTCTCGTCGGTGGTTCTACTCGTATTCCTGCGGTTCAAGAAGCTGTTAAGAAGTTCTTTAATAAAGAACCTCATAAAGGTGTAAACCCAGATGAAGTTGTGGCTGTAGGTGCTGCAGTGCAAGGTGCTGTTCTTTCTGGTGATTCCGCTGTGAAAGACGTGTTACTTTTAGATGTAACCCCTCTATCTCTTGGTATCGAAACCCTTGGTGGCGTGATGACTAAGTTGATCGAACGCAATACCACTGTTCCTACAAAGAAGAGCCAGGTGTTCTCTACTGCTGAAGACAACCAGCCAGCGGTAACAATCCATGTTCTTCAAGGAGAACGTGAATTTGCACGCGACAACAGAACATTAGGCCGTTTTGATTTGCAAGGAATTCCTGCTAAACCACGTGGTGTTCCTCAAATCGAAGTGACTTTTGACATTGACGCAAACGGCATTGTGCATGTAAGTGCCAAAGACAAAGAAACTGGTAAAGAACAATCCATTAAGATTACTTCTTCAAGTGGCCTTTCTGAAGATGAAATTAACCGCATGGTGAAAGAAGCGGAGATGAATTCTCAAAAAGATAAAGAAGCAAGAGAACTTGTCGACATCAAAAACCAAGCGGAACAAATGGCTTATCAAGCAGAAAGCCAGATTAAGGAAGCTGGAGATAAAATCCCTGCGGACACCAAATCTCAATTAGAAGCCGCGATTCAAGAAATCAAAGACAAGAAAGAAAACGGTACTAAAGAAGAGATCAAGGCCGCGATGGATAAGTTGCAGAACATGCTCGGTTCTATGGCTCAAGCTGCTGGAGCTGGCGCTCAACCAAATCCAGGTGCTGGTGATTGTGGCGGAGCTGGATGCAATGCAGAACCAGAATCCGATAAGAAAAAAGATGGTCCAATTGATGCAGAATACGAAGTCGTTGATGACGATAAGAAATAATCAAAGTGACTTAACTTAAAGCCCCTAACACAAAAACGGGATTCTCTTTATTAAAAAAAAGAGGAATCCCTTTTTGCGTATAAAACACAAGTTTAGATTTTATCGATAGAGATATTTATTATGGCTACAAAACGCGATTATTATGAAGTCCTTGGAGTGTCTAAAGATGCAAGTGCTGAAGAGCTCAAGCGCGCTTATAAGAAATTAGCAATCAAATACCACCCAGATAAAAATCCTGGCGACAAAGAAGCAGAAGAAAAGTTCAAAGAAGCGGCCGAAGCGTATGACGTTCTTTCCGATGCAAACAAAAAAAGTCAATATGATCGTTTTGGCCATGATATGCCAAACGCTGGTGGCTTTGGTGGTGGTCAAGGATTCTCAAGCTTTGAAGACATTTTTAGCCAATTTGGAGATATTTTTGGTGGTTTTGGGTTTGGTTCTTCTGGAAGAGGAGGCCGTTCTAGTCGTAAAGCAGGCCCACCTAGAGGGCAAGATTTACAGATTAAAGTGGCGCTTTCTTATAAAGAAATTTTAGAAGGCGTTACTAAAAAAGTACGTATCAAACGCTATGCCCCTTGTACTTATTGTAATGGTAAAGGCGGGTCTGATGTGACCACTTGTAGCACTTGTAATGGAACAGGACGAGTTCGTCGTGTAACTCAATCGTTCTTCCAGATGGTGAGCGAGTCCGCTTGCCCTACTTGTAATGGCATGGGTGAAGTGATAAAAAATCCTTGTTCTCATTGCCGTGGCGAAGGTCGTGTTTTAGAAGAAGAGATGATCTCTATAAAGATTCCTGTGGGTGTTGCCGAAGGCCAGTACCTCAATATGAGAGGCGAAGGAAACTGTGGGCCTAGAGGTGGCGCTAGTGGAGATCTTTTAGTTGTTATTACTGAAAAGAAAGATGACTTCTATACTCGTGAAGGAGATGATTTACACTGCGATATCCAAGTCCCAATTCACAGACTCGTTCTTGGTGGTTCTCAAAGAATTCCTACTCTAGAAGGTGGCGAACTCAGTATTAAAATCAGTTCTGGCACACAAGTCGGAAGTATTTTAAGGCTAAGAGAACAAGGGCTTTATCCTTTGAATGGTCGAGGAGGTCGCGGGAATCTATTTGTAACGATTCAAGCCGATATCCCTAAAGACTTATCTTCTAAAGAAAAGCAACTCTATCAAGAACTAGCTGAAATTCGAAAGAAAAAAGAAGACGAACAAGAAGAAAGCTTTATTCAAAAAATGAAGAAAATGTTTTCTTAAAATAAAAGTTACTTCTTAGTTTTTTCCAAAAAATTAGGTGTAATCATTTGTCATTGGCTGCAAACCATTACGCCTGTTAGCTCTTCAAAGAGACAAATACCAAAAGTATTTGTCTTTTTTTTTGATTAAAAAACTTTGCCAATACTTGTATAAAAAAGATTTCGTCATTTCTACCAAAACGAATTCATGTGACGTTGAAGTTTATTAAGTACTCTATAACAAATGAAACAATGAGTTAAAGCGACGGGTAAAAAAGAATTGTAACACATTATGCAATCATTTTAAAACGCACTTTTATTACAAGGATAAATGAAACAATGAGTTAAAGCGACGGATAAAAAACAATTGTAACTCATTATGCAATCATTTTAAAACGCACTTTTATTACAAGGAAATATGATTCGAAATAACTTTTAGACGTTTCTAATAAAACAAATTCATGTGACGTTGATGTTTTTATAAAGTACTCTATAACAAACGAAACAATGAGTTAAAGCGACGGGTAAAAATAATTGTGACACATTATGCAATCATTTTAAAACGCACTTTTATTACAAGGAAATATGATTCGGAATAACTTTTAGACATTTCTACCAAAACGAATTCATGTGACGTTGATGTTTATTAAGTACTCTATAACAAACGAAACAATGCGTTAAAGCGACGGGTAAATATGACTTTTTGGGGGTGTAAGAAAATTCCACGAGATTCTCCCCGTTTTGAGGAAGAACTTAAGAATATCTTATGTCTGTAATTTGGCAAAATGTACATTCGTTCCCTTTATTAGGAGAATGTTACATTTTAACGCCTTTTTTTGATTAAAACTGGAAATAAAGGAATGGATTGTATGACTGCGTAAATAGAACGAGACAAGCAAAAACAAAGAGAAAGAGCGCCACGGAAATTCGGCGAACATTGAGTTTTTGGCACCATTCAAAGGCACGCCAAGGAGAAATGGCGTAGAATAAGGCGATAATCATAAAGAAGCAGTTCAACGGAGTAAAAATCTGTGCCGTTAACAAAGGATCTGCTGCGGAAACAGGCATTAAACCGAGCAAAGACTTCCACATGGAAAAGGCCTCTCCAATCGTATTCGCTCTAAAAAGAACCCATCCAAATAAGACAATCACCTGAGTAATTAAAACCTGAAAAACAAAAGGAACTTTTTTATAAATAGCTTGTTTACCGTTGTATCTTTCTACGATCATAAAGAAGGCGTGATACAAACCCCAAGCAATAAAAGTCCAATTGGCTCCATGCCAAAAGCCACTTAAGAACATCACAACGAATAAATTAAAATAAAGCCTACGTGGACTCACTCGGTTTCCACCAAGAGCTATATAAAGATAATCTCTTAGCCAAGTAGTTAAAGAAATATGCCAACGAGTCCAAAATTCGGTAATGCTCACTGATCGATAGGGGCCATTAAAGTTACGAGGAAAATGAAAGCCTATCATTAAACCTAAACCCACAGCCATATCAGAGTAAGCTGAAAAGTCAAAATAGATTTGGAACATGTAGGCAACACTACCCCACCAAGAATTTAAGATGCCAGGAGCATCACTTGCAAAAACTCGATCGGCAATAATCCCCACCTGATTTGCAATCAAAATTTTCTTAGCAAAGCCAATACAGAAGAAAGTAATCCCTTTTAGAAACAAATCCATGGAATGTGTTCTAGAAGCTAATTCTTCTGCAACGGTATTGTACCTAACAATTGGACCAGCTACTAATTGAGGGAATAGAGCAACATAACAGGAGAACGTAGCCAAATTCTTTGCAGGAGGAGCCACGCCTCTCCATACATCAATAGTATAACTCATAGATTGGAATGTATAGAATGAAATTCCAACGGGTAAAATAACGTTCCATACAGAAAAAGTGTCTATACCGAATTTGGATAAAATCGCATTTAGCCCACCCATAAAGAACATGTAGTATTTGAAAAAGCCAAGGGTTGATAAATTGGCGACAATGGAAGCCGTTAAAGCAATATTACGTTGTCTTTGACTTGCACCCTCTGCCGAAATAAAACGGCCAGCTATATAATCAATCGTTGTGGAACTAAACATTAAAACGATAAGCCAAGGTTCCATCCAACCATAAAAGATATAACTGAATATAGTTATAAATAAATTGAGGTAAGAATGCCTAACGCCCCGCCATACGAGAACAAAATACCCAATCAAAAAAACGGGAAGGAAATAGAATAAAAAAACTTGAGAAGAAAAAACCATAAGTTATTCAGTCACTTCTATTGCAAAATAACGAATGGACTCATCGTCAAAATACTCGTCTTCAAGAGCCTCTTGCCAAATAGATTCTAGCGGTACTAGTACAAGACGATGTTTCGCACCAGCCTTAAACTCACGTACGTTGCCTTTAGAATTAGCAGCCATTTTGTCTTTGACTTGCCCTCTTGGAATTTTTGGGTTATAAACGCCAACGAGAACTTCTTTTTCCTTTAAGGAGCCTTTAACTACATTTAAAACTTTATACTTAAAAACATAAACATAATTATAGAGATCATTACCAGGAATTTTACCAGGAATTTCAGTTAATCTGGCATCGACCACAATAGGGTCCGCAGAATAAGCAAGAACAAAACTCATCAATAAAAGAAACAATATTTTTTTCATATGAACCTTTTGAATGAGCATTAAAATAGAATTATTCTCATAAAAAATTGAGGCACTCAATTATTTTTTATTATAAAAAAGCCTTTTCTTCTAATGGCTTAGAATAAGCTCGACCAGATGAAAGAAAAAAAGGCAGGTAACGGCTGCTTTTCTAAAATGCTAATAAAAGAATATTAAAAACTTAAATATACAGTCTAGAATTGCTAAATTGTCCATGGAGTAAAATTCATGGAAAAGCTT
>Ga0123335_1007622_pt1 | contig 11982 bp, 9 predicted proteins | sample BiotimSIPDNA_2_FD_89707 | JGI IMG/M metagenome (GOLD analysis project Ga0123335, IMG submission 89707) | Anaerobic biogas reactor microbial communites from Washington, USA - Biogas_R2 time_0 SIP DNA | ecosystem: Engineered > Bioreactor > Anaerobic > Unclassified | place: Washington, USA... | reverse complement strand
CGCGCAAACACTGACGCTGGACGACGCGGAGGCGATTGCCGAACAGATTGAGGGAGTGAAGACGGTGGCGCCGCAATATTCCACACGATTGCAGATCGCCGCCAAGGGGACCAATACCAACACAACGGTCTACGGAGTTACCGACACTTACGGAGAGGTGCGCAATGTTGAAATTGAGAGCGGTTCGTTTATCGCGCCGGCGCACAATAACGCCAAATCAAAAGTGGCGGTGCTGGGGCCGACGACCGCGGAAGATTTATTCGGCGAGGGGGTTGATCCGATTGGCCAGACAATTCGTTTCAGCAATATGGATTTTAAAGTTGTCGGAGTTACTGCCGCCAAGGGCGGGAGCGGGATGAGCAATGCCGATGACGCAATTTATATTCCGCTGGCGACCGCTCAGCAATATATTTCGGGCAACGACCGGGTGGGAGTGATCAATATCCAAGGGGAAAGCCAGGAAGTTTTGGAGCAAATGGAAACCGACATCACGGCACTGTTGATGGCGCGGCACAAAATCACCGATGAGGCCGCCATTGATTTCCAAATTATGAATCAAGCCGATATCGTGGAAAGCGCGTCGTCAATCGCCGGCACATTAACGATTTTGCTGGCGTCAATCGCGGGTATTTCGCTGTTGGTGGGCGGGATCGGCATTATGAATATGATGCTCACCACTGTTACCGAGCGCACGCGCGAGATCGGTTTGCGCAAGGCGGTGGGCGCCAAGAGAGGCGATATCGCGGTGCAGTTTCTTGCCGAAGCGGTGACGCTCACTTTTGTGGGCGGCGTTGTCGGCACGGGCGCGGGCGGATTGGCCAGTTGGGCGGTGGAAAAATTCGGCAATACCGCCACGGAGATTTCGTTGGCATCGGTCTTGCTGGCATTTGGCGTGTCGGCAGTGATTGGTATCGTTTTCGGTTATTATCCCGCCGCGCGCGCGGCCAAAATGGATCCGATTACGGCATTAAGATATGAATGATAAAAATTAAAAATTAAAAAATCAAAATTAAAAATTAAGGTAAAATTCCTTGCGGAATTTTGATTATAATTTTTAATTTTAAATTGTCATTTTGATTTTTGATTTTTACATTTTAAAATTAATATTATGAGCAAAAATATATTCGTTGTTTCATTGGTGGTTGTAGCGGTTGGGGGAGGGGCGTTTTTTGGCGGAATGAAGTATCAAGAGAGCAAAAGCGCGTCTGTGTTTCCGGCGGCAAGGAATTTTCAGGGAATGCCCGGCGCCGCGGCGGGGGATAGCCTCGCGCGCGCCAATCGCAATGGCGGCGGGGGAATGGTTGTCGGCGAAATCACCGCTGTTGACGGCGACAGCATCACCGTCAAATCCGCGGATGGCGCGTCAAAAATCGTTTTCTTTTCCGAAAAAACCTCAATCGGCAACTTTATTGCGGCGCAATCGGGCGATCTGGCGGTCGGCCAGTCGGTGACAGCGGCGGGAACGGCCGGCACGGACGGCAGTATCGTCGCCAGCAACATCCAAATCGGCAGCCCGGCGCGTTCCGCCGGAACTCCGCCGGCCGCTCCGGCCGATGAAAATCAAGAAGACCCCGCCGTCCAGCCCGTAATGTAAAACTCCGGCCAAAAACCTTCCCAAAGCGCGGCATTTGTACCGCGCTTTTGTGTCAAAAAATTTGACTTTTCTGCGGCTTGTGCGATAATAAACCAGTCGCACAATAGTATCGTTTATCAATAACGGTTGGCCTTATTTTTTATAAAACCGCAAAGCTTGGTTTTAAATAAAAAGGGGCGACGGTTCCAATTTGCTTAACCGTTTGGTAAGCGTTACTATTGGGCGACAACCGTCGTCCCTTTTTGCAAAAATAAATAACTTTGGATTACAAATCACTTGTAGCAAGAGTTTTGTAATTCAAGAAAATAAACTATGGAAAAAGAAGTCATTCTTAAACTCCATAAAAATTTTAATGATTGCGTGCATTTTGAAAATGGGATTGAGTTTTGGTATGCGCGAGAACTGCAATTATTGCTTGGCTATGATAAGTGGAGTAATTTTGAAAAAGTGATTGACAAGGCGAGAATTGCTTGTGATGTTGCCGGCGAAGTTATCCACAACCATTTTGCCGACGTTGGCAAGATGGTTGATAAAAGAAAAATAAGATCCGAAACCAAAAAACTTCCCAAAGAATCTAAAAAATTAACCAATAATAAAAAATAAAAATATGGAAAAAGAAAAAACAAAATCAATTTTTGACAATTTCACTCGTCAGTATTCGCTGTCAAAAACCTTGCGGTTTGAGTTAAAGCCGATTGGAAAAACACGGGAAAATATGAATGCAAATCTGGAATATGATGAAAATTTACGGACTTTTTTAGCAGACCAAAAAATAGAAGACGCTTATCAAATCTTAAAGCCGGTTTTTGACAAAATCCACGAGGAATTTATCACCAAATCCCTTGAAAGCGCCGCGGCAAAAGAGATTGATTTTTCCGAATATTTTAATTTGTATAAAAAACAAAAAAATGAACAGAACAAAGACGAGCGAAAAAAATTAGATAAACTGATCCAAAACGAGGAAAAGAAGCTACGAAAAGAATTCGAAAAATTTTATTTGATTGCGGGAGAAGAATTTAAAATTATTGCCGGCAAAGACTCTAATGGCAAGGATATTTTAAAAAAAAATGGCTATAAAGTTTTGACAGAAGCCGGGATACTTGCATATATCAAAAATAAACTTTTAGCTAATCCTGCTTGGCTTGATGATTTAAAAATACCGGAAGTGAAAGTTTTAGTTGAAAATAAAGAAAAAAATAAGGAAAAAGTTGAAAAGGCGTTAGAGCAAATGAAGAGATTTTTCACCTATTTCGGCGGATTTAACCAAAACCGCGAGAATTATTATGATGTTTCCGCAAATAAAAACGGCGAAGGTAAATCAACGGCAGTTGCGACCAGAGTGATAGAAGAAAATTTGCCGAAATTTACCGACAACTTACTTTCTTACGAGAAAAATAAAGATGAATATGATAAAGTTTTTTTGAAACTTCAAAACGACAATAAAGAATTAAGATTAAGAAACCCAAGATGGGATGGAATAGATAAAAACACCGAATTTATTCCTGCTTATGATATTAAAAATGACGGAACAAGTTTTGCGATTGGTAATTTTGTGAACTGCTTCTCGCAATCAGAAATTGATGCCTATAATGCAAAAGTTGCCAATGTGAATTATCTGGTCAATTTGTATTATCAACAGACCAAAAATAAACTTCCCAAATTCAAAATTTTATTCAAGCAAATTGGCTGTGGCGAGAAGAAAGATTTCATAAAATTGATAAAAAATAACGCACAATTAAAAGCTGTGCTTGAAAAAGCGAAATTGGCCGGCGAAAAATATCTTATAAATGATAAGGATAAAGATGCCGTGGGCGCTTTCATGGACTATCTTTTGAATTTGGATGATTTTAAAAATATTTATTGGTCGGACAAAGCAATGAATACCATTTCCGGAAAATATTTTGGGAATTGGGGAAATCTGAAAGACAAATTACTGAAAGCAAAAGTATTCAATAAAGACAAAAACAGCGGCGAGGCAAAAATCCCGCAAGCTGTTTCGCTTTCCGATTTGTTTGAAGTTTTGGATGCGGAAAGGGATTGGCAAGGGAAAGGCATTTTATTCAGGGAAAATTTTAAGGAAAATAATGAAGAAAAACAGGATATTATCAAAAATTCCCGAACTCCGCACGATGCGCTTTTGAAAATGATTTGCAAAGATATTGAAAATTTGGCGCAAAAATTTGTTGACGGGGCGGATGAAATTTTGAAGATTAAAGAAGGGGATTATCAAAAAGATGAAAGCAAGATCGCAATTAAAACTTGGCTTGACAGTGCGCTTTTTGTCGGACAAATTTTAAAATACTGGAGGGTGAAAGCGAGGTTTTCCGTTGACAGTAATTTTACTGATATTCTTGACAAAGTTAAAGTTTCGGAAACTGTCCAAGATTATGATGTTGTTAGAAACTATTTAACTCAAAAGCCGCAGAACAAACTTGGAAGATTAAAATTGAATTTTGAAAATTCCACTCTGGCTGGCGGGTGGGATGTGAACAAAGAAAAAGATAACGCCTGTTTGATTTTGCAGGATAAGAAAGGAAAGCAGTATCTTGTGGTAACGGAATGCAGTGGTGCTGGTATTTTTGAGCAAACCGCCCAGAATTCACTTTATGCACCTGACGCTTCAGGATGGACAAAAATGAATTATAAGCTCATACCCGGTCCGAATAAGATGTTGCCCAAAGTTTTATTTTTTTCATCGAAATGGATTAAAGCCAATCCAACTCCCGACAACATTAAAACAATTTACGAAAAAGGAACGTTTAAGAAGGGAGATAATTTCAGCCAGAATGATTTGCACGCGCTGATTGATTTTTATAAAGATCAATTAAAAAAATATCCCTTGCCGGAGGAAAGTTGGAATCGGATTTTTGATTTTGATTTTTCTGACACAAAAAAATATAAAAGCATTGATCAGTTTTATACCGAAGTTGAAAGACAAGGCTATAAAATTGAATTTGTGCCAATCAACAAAGGGAAGATTGACGAATTGGTTGAGGGTGGGAGAATTTATCTTTTTGAAATTAAAAGCAAAGATAGTAATTTGAAAAACGGTAAAGAAAAAACATCGGCAAAAGATCTGCAAACAATTTATTGGAATGAGATTTTTGGAGATGCTGAAAATAAGCCGAAACTAAACGGCGGCGCGGAAATTTTTTATCGGTCCGCGCTGGAAGAAGCGGATTTAAAAAAGAAAAATTGGAAAAACAAGGAAATTATTGAGAATTTTCGCTTCAGCAAAGAAAAATTTATTTTACACTGTCCGATCACTTTAAATCCTTGCTTAAAAAATAACAGAATCAATGATTTGGTAAATAAGAATTTTGCAAAAAGCAAAAATCAATTGTTTCTTGGGATTGACCGCGGCGAAAAACATCTTGCATATTACTCTCTCGTGAATCGAAAAGGTCAAATTTTAGAGCAGGGAAGTTTTAATACGATAAATGGTCAAGATTATTGGGATAAATTGGATAAAAAACAAGGTGATCGTGATGAGGCGCGCAAAAATTGGACGACAATCGGCAATATAAAAGACTTAAAAGACGGATATATCTCGCAAGTCGTGAGAAAAATTGTTGATTTGGCGGTTTATAACGAGGGGGATAGGAAAAAAGGTTTTCGCGAAACGCCCGCATTTATTGTGTTGGAAGATCTAAACATCGGCTTTAAGCGCGGTCGGCAAAAAATTGAAAAACAAGTTTATCAAAAACTTGAATTGGCGTTGGCCAAGAAGTTGAATTTTCTTGTTGATAAAAACGCAAAAGTTGGAGAAATGGCTTCGGTTGACAACGCCTTACAGTTTACTCCGGCAGTCCGCGAGTTCAGCGATATTAAAGGCAAGCAATTCGGCATTATGCTTTATACCAATCCAAGTTTTACTTCCAAAACTGACCCGATTACCGGTTGGCGTCAAAGCATATTCATCAAAAAGGGTTCTGTAAAATATATCCAAGGTCAAATTATGGGTTCCTTTAGCGACTTTGGGTTTAACGGCAAAGACTATTATTTCGGGTATGAAGATGTGAACACTGGCAAAGAATGGACTTTGTATTCAGGGAAAAACGGCCGAGAATTGGATCGCTATCGCGATAAATTTTCGGAAAAAGAGGGCAAGAAGCATTGGAATCCGGAAAAAATTGAAATCGTTAAAAAATTGGAAAAGATTTTTGATGGATTTGATAAAAATAAATCTTTTAAGGAGCAAATTAAGAGTGGAAAGCAAATCAATAAAATAGATGAACATACGGCTTGGGAAAGTTTAAGATTTACTATTGATGTTATCCAGCAAATCCGCAATACCGGCAATAATGAAAAAGATAATGATTTTATTCTTTCTCCCGTTATGAATGACAATGGCGACTTCTTTGATTCACGCGATATCAAAGACAATGAAAAATTTCCGCAAAATGGAGACGGCAATGGCGCTTATAATATCGCTTGCAAGGGTATCATTATGAGCGAGCACATTAAAAGGGGGCTAAATTTGTTTATTCGTAGCGAAGAATGGGATGCGTGGCTCGCGGGAGAAAAAATTTGGGAAAAATACATCGCGAAAAATCTCAAAATCAGAAAGAAAGTATCTTAATTTAATGGAGGATTATATTCAGATTTCCAAGATAAATGATTTTGTGTTTTGCCCGTATTCAATTTATTTGCATTCGGTTTATGAAAGTTTCAATCAGCGGACTTATCATCGCGCGGCGCAAACGGTTGGCAAGATCGCGCACGAGCCGGTGGATAGAAAAACCTATACTACCAGTGCGCATATTTTGCAGGGGATGGAAGTTTGTTGCGAGCGGCTGGGAATTATGGGGAAAATTGACACCTTCAATGTTAAAACAGGGTTATTGGTGGAAAGAAAATATAAAGTGAAAAAAATATTTGACGGCTATCGCTACCAGCTTTACGCGCAAATGTTTTGCTTGCAAGAAATGGGCTATAAGGTGAAGTTGTTGGCGGTCCAGTCATTGGCGGATAATAAGCGCTATGAGATTTCTTCGCCCGATAAAGATGAAACTTTGAAATTTGAAAAATTGATTGGCGATATGCAAAACTACAAGGCCGAACTGCCGCGGCACAAAAATCCGGCAAAATGCGCCCAATGCGTTTATAAGCCGCTTTGCCATTAAACACATGCTAAGCCTACCTGATTTCAAAGAAAAACAAATACTGTTTGTGAGTTCCAAGTCTGCCGAGATTGAAAAAGTGAGAATTGTCAACGATAATATCTGTCTGTCAAAAAACGGAAAAATTGAGAACCGGATTTCTTGCCACAAGATATTCGCGCTGTTTGTTGTCGGTGATTGTTCGTTGACCAGCGTTTTGGTGCGCAAATGCGCGGATTACGGCGTGTCAATATTCCTTTTGAAAGATAATTTTTTGAATTATGCCCGGATTTTGTCGCAGGCCGAAGGGAATTATTTGTTGAGGGAAAAGCAATATTTGCTGGACGAAGATCAAGAATTGGTGGGGGCAAAAATTTTGGTGGCCAACAAAATTGCCAATCAAGTCTGTTTATTGGAAAAAATTGATCGCAAACAAGTTGCGCAGTGCCTTGAAGAGATTAAAAATAATGCCGCCAAGGCGCAGAACGCGAAAGATCTGTTGGGGTTTGAGGGCGCGGCGGGAAAATTCTTTTTTCAAGAATATTTCAAAGATTTTGGCTGGAAGCGGAGATTGCCGCAGGCAAAAACCGACATTGTTAATTATTTGATGGATATCGGCTACACAATGATGTTCAATTTCACCGAAGCGATGCTTGGTATTTATGGATTTGACTCTTACAGGGGAATTTATCACCGATTGTTTTTCCAAAGAAAATCTTTGGCGTGCGATTTGATGGAGACGTTTCGGTGCGTTATTGATAAGCAGATTTTGAAATCGCACAATTTGGGACAAATAAAAACAAGTGATTTTAGGGCGCGGAAAGGCGGATTAAGCTTGGGGTTTGAAGAGCAGAAAAAATATGTCGGTATTTTTGCCGATGCCATTATGGATCGCAAAGAGGATATTTTTTGTTATGTTCGCGATTACTATTATTGGATGATGAACGGATCAAATTTTCCGGAGTTTAAATTGAAATAAAATGTTTATCGTTTCCTATGATTTTGAGGACACCCGCCGCCGCACTAAATTTTCCACATTTTTGAAAAAATACGGCCGCCGTTTGCAATATTCGGTGTTTGAGTTAAAAAACAGCCAGCGGATCTTGGAAAACATTCAAAAGGAGGTTGATATGAGGTATAAGCCGCATTTTACAAAAAACGACAGCATTGTTATAATAAGCGTGTGCGAGGCGTGCAAAGCCAAGATCAAGAGATATGGCTATTCCGCCAATGAAGAAAGCCAAGTCGTGTTCTTCTAAAATTGAATAGATACAAAAACAAAAGTGAAAAATTGGTAGAAATTGCAGTGTATCTATTAGAAATTTAATTTTTTGAGGTTATAAAACCTCGGTCTTTATGGATTTTGTGGCTTTAATCGGCTTTAAGTCGTTAATCAAAATTTATCGATTAATCGCATCTTTCAAGCCGATTAAAGCTAATCCAGCTCTCTAATTGATATATCCAATTTCTACTTTTGTAGATCTTTGCTGTCCATCAATGACGGCCGGCTCTAATTGATATATCCAATTTCTACTTTTGTAGATGCGCTGATTGCAATCCATTGCTGAACTCTAATTGATATATCCAATTTCTACTTTTGTAGATTAATTGAGGTAATTTAGGAAGTGTGGGCTCTAATTGATATATCCAATTTCTACTTTTGTAGATGTCGCCGGCAAGCAATTCCAGCGCGCTCTCTAATTGATATATCCAATTTCTACTTTTGTAGATGTTATTGATTAAATCTTCAATGTCAACTCTAATTGATATATCCAATTTCTACTTTTGTAGATAGGAATTGTTGGTAATGGAAGTATCCCCTCTAATTGATATATCCAATTTCTACTTTTGTAGATAAAAGTTTCAATCTTGGCCTGGCGGCTCTAATTGATATATCCAATTTCTACTTTTGTAGATTCAAGTCCTTGCGGGGACGTCCTCCCTCTAATTGATATATCCAATTTCTACTTTTGTAGATGGAAAATGGCCTTGCCTTTTCATCGCCGCTCTAATTGATATATCCAATTTCTACTTTTGTAGATAAAAAAATATCTATCACCGACTTGGGACCTCTAATTGATATATCCAATTTCTACTTTTGTAGATTATTCCTTGCCACCTTTCCAATTTACCCTCTAATTGATATATCCAATTTCTACTTTTGTAGATAGCTCAAAAGGTGTCTATGTGTCTATCTCTAATTGATATATCCAATTTCTACTTTTGTAGATACTGGCGATCCCGCTGTCATTCACCGACTCTAATTGATATATCCAATTTCTACTTTTGTAGATAAAATGATGCAATAGTATGGCATTAAACTCTAATTGATATATCCAATTTCTACTTTTGTAGATGTTTGTTTAAGTTTGGTTATCGTTTTTCTCTAATTGATATATCCAATTTCTACTTTTGTAGATCCCGCTTTCCGCTTTTCCTGAATGAACCTCTAATTGATATATCCAATTTCTACTTTTGTAGATCCACGCACCCCCGAGAGGTCGCCAGACCTCTAATTGATATATCCAATTTCTACTTTTGTAGATGCGGCGGCCTTTGCAATGGCAGGTGGCTCTAATTGATATATCCAATTTCTACTTTTGTAGATTTTACTCAATCGGATCGCCCAACGGGCTCTAATAGACATATCCAATTTCTACTTTTGTAGATCTAAAATGAGACCATATCTCAAACGCTATTCTTTATTTTCAGTGTTAAAATTCTTAATTGGATTTGGGTTTTTTTATTTGTTTTTTGTAGGAATATAAAAAATATGAAAAAAATAATTGTGGCAATTTGTTTGTTGTTGGCAACAAGTTCGGCAAAAGCGAATACCGAAACATTCAACACGGGGATTTCGGTCAAACCATTTACAATCACTTTTGCTTCATCAATTCCAACATCTGTTTAGCCACATCGTCAGTCAGCAATTTCTTTTCAATCAAGTTTTTTACATATTCTCTCTTTTCTTCTTTACTTTTCATCTCTTTGATTTTGGAAGCGATGTATGCCGCGCGTTCGCCGCTCTCTACACCAAGCTGTTTAATCATTCTTTCGCGGTAATCCAAGCCTAATGCCCTGTCTTTGGCAATCTCCATCATCTTTTCCACTACATCGGGATTTTCTTTGGCAACATCCAAAAGCATTTGTCTTTTTTTGGCTTTGTCAGGCTCGGCCTTGATAGTGTCAAAAGTGGTTTCAGTTTGTTGTTTTAAATTAGCACTTTCAATCGTTTCATTTTGATTAAGTTTTTTTAATTTCAAAATTTCTTCAAAATCCTTCGCTTTGGGTGTATTTATCAGAGGGTTAGACCCTCTGATTTAATTCTTTGTTTTGTTGGTCGGGAAAATGGGGGAGATGATTTGCGCGGGGGTTGGCTGGAACCTTTCGCCCGAAGGGTGGAATAAATAATTCGGGAGGCGGATATGCCGGATAAATTGCGGTGGCGGTTGCCAAAAGGGGGGCGAGGTGGTATGTTGCCATTGTGGAAAACGCGGCAGTGGCCAAGAAGAATAAGTTGCGGGTGGGGATTCCGCGGGCTCTGTTGTATCATAAATATGGCAAGCTCTGGGAAGTTTTTTTCCGAGAATTGGGGGTGAATGTTGTTTTGAGCCCCGAAACGAACAAGGAAATTATTGCCCGCGGCGCGCGCCTTTCGATTGACGAAAGTTGTCTTTCGGTTAAAATTTTCGTCGGGCATATTGATTGGCTCAAAGACAAAGCGGACGCGGTTCTTGTGCCTCACATCACGTGTCTGCATTCCGGCGAGGAAATGTGCGTCAAGTTTATGGCGCTGGTGGATACCGTGCGCAATGTTTTTCCCGGCATCAAAGTGATTGAATATTCCGTTAACGCCAAAAAGCTGGAAACCGAAGCCGGCAGTATGATTCGTTTGGGGGCGCGGCTGGCGGGCAATCTGTTCCGGGCGATCGCGGCTTATATAAAAGCCAAGGGCGCGTGGGAAAAAAGCGCGCGCGAAAAGAAAGAGGCGCAGGCGGAAAAATTTGCCGCGGGGCGGCGGCGTGAGGCTCCATTAATCCTGATTGTCGCCCATTCCTATACTTTGGAGGACAATTTTTTGGGCCGGCCGATCATTGATTATCTGGAAAAATCGGGAGTTTGCGTTCTTTGTTCTGACCGGCTGGACGCCGCGCGCGCGAGAAAAATGTCGGAAAACATTTCTCAAACGCTCTATTGGACCTATCACAAAGAATTGCTGGGTGCGGCCGAATATTACAAAGATTCGGTTGACGGGATGATTTTTTTAACCACTTTTCCTTGCGGCCCGGACGCGCTGGCGGTTAATCTTTGCCAAAGCAAGATGAAGGGCATTCCCAGCATCATCGTGAGTCTGGACGAACTGGAAAGCCGGGTGGGGTTGCAAACCCGCCTGGAAAGTTTTGTTGACGTGATTAATCTCAAAAAATGCCGGAAAAAAAAGTGAGCTTCCCGCATATGGGCGATTATTATTCGGCCTTCAAATGCTTGGTGGAGCTGATCGGCCGGCCGCTGGTGCCGCCGCCGATCACCAAAAAAACCATTGAATTGGGATTCAAACACAGTCCGGAAACGGTTTGCATTCCTTTCAAGTATAATTTGGGCAACTACATTGAAGCGCTGGAAGCGGGCGCCGATGTTATTTGCCAGGCCGGCGGCGGGTGCCGGTTCGGCTATTATGCCGAAGTGCAGGAACAAATTTTGCGCCGGCTGGGCTATGAATTTGAATTTTTCAAACTTAACAACAAAAACAGCGTTATCGGTTTCATCAAGGATTTCAAGCGGATCGCGCCGCACAACACCTATCCCGGGATTATTCATCGTTTGGCGCTCTGTCTGGCGCGAATCCATTGCATTGACGCGGTTTCGGATTGTGTGCGCAAAAACATCGGTTTTGAAATTCATCCGGGACAAATGGAAAAAACCTACCGGAAATTTCTTGAAAAAATCGCCCGGACATATTCTCTGGGGGCGGTTTTTTCCCTCAAAAACGAATGCCTGCGCCAAATCCGGCAAATTGACATTGACAAGCCCGCCGATTGTTTGCGCGTGGGCGTGGTGGGCGAACTTTATATGTTAATGGAGCCCTTTGCCAATTTTTATCTGGAAAAAAAGCTGGCGCAACGAAAAATAGAGGTGCATCGTTTCGTGACCGTTTCCGGAATCTTGACGGAATATTTTTCCGGAGATCGGTCTGTGAAAAAGCATCTTGCGGCCGCGCATCCTTATCTCACGCACCACATCGGCGCCCATGGCACCGAAACCGTGGCGCGGGCGAATTCCTTGATT
>Ga0123335_1007619_pt1 | contig 11993 bp, 6 predicted proteins | sample BiotimSIPDNA_2_FD_89707 | JGI IMG/M metagenome (GOLD analysis project Ga0123335, IMG submission 89707) | Anaerobic biogas reactor microbial communites from Washington, USA - Biogas_R2 time_0 SIP DNA | ecosystem: Engineered > Bioreactor > Anaerobic > Unclassified | place: Washington, USA... | reverse complement strand
TCGTGCATTTTTCCGGAAATTACTTTTGGACATCGGTCCTGTTGTGCCTGCAATTCCCTCCTGCTATGCTAATATATTCTATTTCCATTAAAAACTCAATATGATGAGCATAAAATTAAGCCCGTGAATACGGCACATATGGAACTTAGTCTTTCATTTTTTTTGACTTGCTTAATACTGGAATTTAAGTTTTCACTTTACCATAATCAAAAATATTAACAAATTTATAAATTATCTAACAAAATACTGTCATTTTAGAATATATTCAGCATTCAATCTGTTAATTTTCTCATATGCAGCTTTGCTTAATCGGTTATTTTTGTATCCGTCATCAAGAAAATTAATCATGTTATAGAAAACATATTCTCTTGGAGCACAGATATCAGTCCCATAAAAAAGCCTGTCTTGAAATTCTTCTAAAAAAGCATAACCGAAGTCAGGATCTCTTGTTATAGCATAATAGCCGCTGTTTGCAGAAATGTCTGCTAATAGGTTCGGATACATACGCATGAGCTTTGGAATTCTGCCACCTTCTGTGACAGGGCCTTTATTATATGATGATCGTGTTTCTTCAGTTACATCTTTACTTATGTGTGACCAGAAAGAAGCAGAGTGCCCTATGAAAATAAGGTCAGGAAAATCAAAAAGAGTTTTTTCCAGTAATGGAAGACCCAGCATGTCAAAAATACCATATGGTTCTTTTTCTGATCCGATATGAAATAGAAGCGGCATTCTTAATTTCTGAGCATGATAAAATAGATTCCTCATTTTAGGATCGTCAAATGCAAGCTTGCTTGTGACTTCCCCAATACCTTTCGCTCCAAGTTTTTTGTAATGCTCTAGAAAAAATCCAAGATCTGTGTCCTCTGAGTTTGAATACCATCTGGGATCTGCATTACAGTACCAGTAGAACATGTCCGGATATGCGCAGGCTATCCTGTAAATTTCCTCATTGCTCATCATCCTGTGCTGTCCTTCCATAGATACTATGGGTAAAAGAACCCCTTTTTCAATACCTAATCTCTCATAAATCGGTTTTAATTCCTCAGGCGTTGCAAATGTTCCTGTATTAGGATACGGTCTTAATATATCGCTTTGTTTCTCAAACTCATCATAATGCATTACTGAGTGTATGTGCATATCAATTCTTTTCATATTTCTTCCTTTTACCTTTCTAAGAGTCTCAAAGCATTTGTCCTGCATATTTTGCTATATGCAGAGTTGCTTAATTTGTTCTTTTCCAGTCCCTGATCCAAAAATTCTGCCAATTTGAATGATTTTTCTCTTCTTGTTGAACAGATATCAGTTCCATAATATATCCTGTCTTGAAATTCTTCCAAGAAAGCATAACCGAAATCAGGATCTCTTGTCACTGCGTTATAGCCGCTGTTGGCTGACAAGTCTGCATGAAGGTTATTGTATTTTCTCATCAGTTGCACTACTCTTCCGGCTTTTTTAATAGGTCCTGTCGGATATCCGTCTCTGTCTTTCTCTGTAAGGTCAGAACCTATCTCAGCCCAGAATGGCTGTGAGTGCCCAATTAATATCAGATTTGGAAATCTTAATAAAGTTTCTTCCAGCTGTTTTAATCCCATCACATCATAAATACCATATGAACTGTTATCTGTACCTATATGAAATAATACAGGCATGTCACAGATTTCAGCATGCCTGAACAGATTCTGCATCCGCTCCTCTAGAAAAGGAAGTTTTACAGTAACCTCTCCAATACCCTTTGCTCCGTACTTTTTGAAGTGATTTATATAATATGAAAGATCGGTATCATACCTGTTAGTCTCACATCTGGGATCAATGCTGCAGAACCAATAGAAGAGATCAGGATACTTTCTAACAATCCTCATCGCTTCTTGGTTGGTTGAAGTATAATGCATACCTTCAGGAGCTTCGCTTAACAGGAGCACTCCTTTTTCAATACCAAGATCATCATAAAGTGTTCTTATCTGTTCAGGAGTAGCATAAGTAAGTTTTTCTGTACCAGGTCTGAATATTGCTGATTTTTCCTCTTCTTCTGTCAGATATATCCTGCTGTGAACATGGATATCAATTTTCTTCATTTTTTAATTTCCTTTCTTAATGCGTATATTGCCGTTTTCCTTGTTATCCAATATTGAAAAATTATCAGGATTATACTGAATATAATTACAAAAACCAGCATCATCCATTCTTTAATAAATGTTTTGTCCAAATGCAAAAGATTGTTAATATCCGATAATACCTGTTCATATTCAGAAAAGATAAAATATGTACTGCCTATACAATAAACAGCAATCCCTGCTAAAGTTAACTGTGCAGTCCTTTCAATCCTATACTCTGATTCGTATGAATTCGCCTTGTAATAAAAGAGTTTTCTTCCTTCATAAAATCCAGTCATAATACCTATAATCAAAGCAGTAACAGGTAATCTGTTAAAACACAAAAATGCACAAACCATATAAAACATATAAACAAATATAGGTATGACATAGCCGGAATTGTATGCATTTATAAGAATTTTTCTGAAAAAGATTAAATCTATAAGTATTCCGATAAATAGTCCTGTTAATGCTCCTATAACTATATATTCTCCATCAAATATCCTGTCAGCAAGATGCCATCCTGCATTAAATAATGCGATAGCTGGTGCTGCTGCGAATATCATTCCCATCATCAGTCTTTCAAATAAACTCATAATAACACCTTTCGCACATTACTGCTTTGAATATCCGTGCGATTAAATACATTTTAACATATTGATATCATAATAAAAGCATATTAAGTCTATTTGCAAAACTATTTATTTTTTTATTCTTACCTGATTTAACGTTGCAGAGTATGTGTGTATAATCGGTTTCCATTCCACCTTTTTAAACAGAGCTGTCAGAGATATCGGAATATATGTCATCATGAACAAAGGAAAGGTAAAAGTATATATTATTTTTTTTATATTTTTTGCATGTATCATCTTCCACTCGGAAACTGTAGTAATAAGACCTATAGCAAAAAGCATTAAATACATATTAAGAAATGTTTCAAATACTGATGATATAATCACACTCGTATCAATACTATAAATTCTTGCGACGATTAAAGCACCAATATTTACACTTATGCCTGCGATACTTAAAAAAACTGCAGGCATAGTGGACATACACATATCAAAACAGGAGAAACCCATTCTGCCGCAGGAAAAACCTGATTTTTTAAAAATACCTTTAATCATACTGCTTCCATACTTTCTAAACACCTGAAGATATCCTTTAGCCCATCTTAATCGCTGATGCCAAGATTGTACAAAAGTAACAGGCTGTTCATCGTATAAAACTGCAGTTGGGCAGTATCCTATCTTTTCATTATTTAAAATGTTATATACAGTAAATTCGATATCTTCAGTCAATAAAAAGAAATGCCATCCACCATATTTTCTTATCAATTCTGATGAAAACAGAAATCCAGTTCCTGAAACTGCGCAACTTGTTTTCAGAGCCATCCTAGGATGATTTAAAGAACATGCTTCACGCAGAAACCATAACGAATATCCAGCGGAGATCCAATTTGAATCATAGTTTTTCGAATTCCTATAGCTGGTAACAATGCTATAACCGTGAGAAAATGCTTTATTCATTTCACATATATAATATTCATCTAGCAGATTGTCTGCATCGAAAACAAAGAATCCGGTATAATTAGCTATTTTATAGTCTTCATCAATTTTGCATAAAAGATAATTCAGAGCATATCCCTTACCTATTTTCTGACTGTTATTACGCTCATATACGAAAACGCCTAAGCTTCTGGCGATATCTGCAGTGCTGTCTGTACAGTTGTCTGCAACAAGAAATATATCAATTAGATCATTTGGATATTTCTGATTCTTTATGCTGTTTATTAGATGGATTACGACATTTTCCTCATTTCTTGCACATATTAAAACTCCATACTTCTTCGTACTGCTTTTCTTAAAACTTTTCTTTCTTAAAAATAGGCTTATAAAAAGGTAAAAAAACTGGTACGAATAGCATGCTAAAAAAATTAAAGATAATATAAAATTAAATGTTCTTATGGTTTCCATGTCTTCCTCCATCTGGAAGATATGATATGGGAATTACTATTAAGAAAAAACTAGAAGATTCCTTAATATTTCATTAAACAACTAAAATTTTATTAATTTTTACTTAAAAAAGACCGGCATATACCGGTCTTATGCTTAACATATGTAATAATTTATCTAGTCTATAAGGCCTGATGCCTTTAGCATCTGTTCTATCATCATAACAGCCTGTGCTCTCGTAAGGAACTCATTTGCGTGTGTTTCGGTATCCTCATAATTAAAATATATACCTGCTTTCTTAAGTCTGGCCATTGATAATAAAACACTCTGCGATATCTTATCCCTATCTGTATAAATGTCTGTATATTCATTATATTCATCCAGTGATACACTTAGTCTGTTTCCTGTCAGAGTCATTGAGCTATCCATAGTTTTTGCTGCTTGTCCAACTGTCACATATCCATCTGGATTAAAAGATTTACTCCTGCTGCCATCTACAAGGTTAAAAGCTGATGCTGACATTATATATTCATAATACCAGCTGTCTCTTTGAACATCTGTAAATTGAACAGAATCAGATATACCTGCAATTCCCAAGGCTCTTGAAATCATGGTGCTGAACTGGGCTCTTGTTACAAGACCCTCAGGATCGAATAAATCAGCAGATACTCCATTGACAATGAGCCTTCTGGCTAGGTTTAATATACTTGCCTGAGCATCATGCCCTTCGATATCTTGAAATGCAACTTGCATATCTATCAGTACATATGTGCTGTTAGTACGACTCTTTATAACTGCATAATACTGCCCATTCACATATTCAATTCTTGTAGGTACATGCTTTAAACTACCATCCGGTTCAACTACAATAGCAGTACTTATTGAATATGGATTTATATCAGACGGTATCAGTATCCGCCTTTCAATATATGCATTGAATTTATCAATTTCCACTGTTTTACCGTTGTACTTCAGTGTTACATTAAAATCAACAGGCGGAACCATAATGCTGAATTTTCCGCTTTCCTTGACATTTTCAACAAATTTAATCTTATCTTCATCAGAATCCAAAACATCGATACTTATTTCTACATCATTAAAATCTACATCAGGCCCAAAAGCATTTTTCACATTATCACTGCTTATTGTACCAACAGGTAAATTATATGAGGCTCTGTCAGTCTCGATTATTATTTCTTTATCCTTATTATTATAACTTATAAGGTCATTAGCATTTATTGTAGCACTTGAGCCTTTATCTGATGAATCCATGTCTATCTTCAATATTGAATCACTATCTTTTATGCTTAAGATAAAAGTGATGCTATGAGACCAGCTGTCTGTTCCAGATGCCTGGCGTACAGTTACCCTTACAGGTATGTTATCAGCTTTTTGAGTTGGAATGCCGCTAATAACTCCTGTAGCAGTATTTATGCTCAATCCTTGTGGAAGATTAGTTGCAGAGAAAACATATGGAACTGTGCCATACCTTGCTTCAATTACTGTCTTGTACTGTTCAGCTACATAAGCATCAGGCAGAATATTGCCTACATTCATAATCTTAACCCTGTTTTTGCTTACATTGGCAGAATAACTCCTTTCTGATTTTTCTTCATTTGCATCAGTTACAGTTACATTAAATACGTTAGCGGCAGTAATCATGCTAGGAGAAGCTGATTTTGCAATACCGGATATTACTCCGGTTGAACTGTCAATGGAAAGACCATCAGGCAGGCCTTCTGCCATCCATGTAAGTGGAGTTTTTCCATAATCAGCAGTGAGTTTTGCATAATATGGAACACCTTGAACTATTTCCGGAATTTCTGTTGTTACAATAAAGAATTCTTTTCCTACATAAACTTTAATACTTGCTCTAGCGTTTCCGCCTAAAGACGAAATCATAATCTCTGTGGTTCCATACCCTACAGCTGATATTTCCCCATATTCATTTACTGTAGCAATACTATTATCCCTTGATATGAATGATAATCTTGTATCCGAAACATCAGAAGGGTATATATCTACTCGCAATCTTGAACTTTCTCCTATCCTTTTAAAAGATATAGATTCATCTACGGGTATGATACGCACAACAGGTATTAATGTTACTGGTTCAATAGTCATTAAGGCAAATTCGAAAATTTGATTAAAATTTGAATAACGAAGCACATACTTGTAATCTATTCTGTCATCTTTACGGTCATATGAATGACCAACATTAATACCGAAACTTTCAAAATCATCCCACATTATCAATTCATGTGAATAATCTGAATACTGTATTTCTGCTACTATTGTCTTTAAGTCAAACAGGCTGTCTTTGGGAATAACTCCTTTTGGATATCCGTCAATTCTGAATTCTGTAGGCATTTTATTAATTACCAAAGCGAATTCGTCACTATGATTATTTAAATATACTGCTACTTTATCATAATTATGATCTAGTTTTGCACCATCATATGGTATTGTCTTTATACCATATGCGGTAAAATCAGCATAATTAACCTTTACATTCGTATTGTCTGTGTAGTAAACGGTTACATCAAGATTTTTCAGGTCCAATATATCATTACAATTGTACACTGTCTGAATGCCAGAGGTATCAGCTTCAATCCTGCTAATAACTTTCGATACATTAACATTAACTGATATGTCACGGATTACATTGTAGTTATCTGTATCTGATGGAGTGTATGTCACTAAAAATGGATTAATACCGGCACTGCCAACTGAAGTATCCAAAACATCCTGCCATGTAAAACCAGAAGGCAGGACAACATCAGAAAGTGTATATCCATATACAGCCGTCAGTCCTGTAGGAACTGCATATACAGGATCTGCCTTAGATACGCTAATCTGAACTTGAATATCTCTTATAGTGTTATAGTTTATTGTATCAACAGGAGTATAAGTTACAAAAAACTGGTTAAGTCCAATATTTCCAACATAAGTATCGCCTGTATCCTGCCATGAGAACCCTGAAGGTAAAGCAACTTCTGATAGAGTATCGCTATATTCTGCAACAAGACCAGTTGGTACTGTATAAAGAGGATCAAGCTTGTTAACAATGACACTTACAGCAATATCATTAATTGTATTATAGTTAATAGTATCATCTGGAGTAAATGTAGCCATAAACTGTTTAGTGCCAGCATTTCCTACAGCTGTAGTAAGCTTATCTTTCCAGGTAAAACCAGTCGGCAAAATAATATCAGCTAACGTGTCTAGATACTCAGATTCAAGACCTGTAGGTATAGTGTATAATGGATCAATCTTGTTTATCAGAACAGTAACTGCTATATCAGTAACAATTTCATAATTCAATGTATCAGTTGGAGTATATGTGGCCATAAATTGTTTAGTGCCAGCATTTCCAACAGAAGTTGTAAGAGCGTTCTGCCAGGAAAAACCTGCAGGCAATACGATATCAGCTAATGTTAAACCATAATCTGCAGCTAGGTCTGAAGGAACATAGTAATCTGGTATTGCTTTTGAAACCTGAATCATAACATCAATTCCTGTCACCAATGAATATTCAAGCAGGTCATCCGGTGTATATGTCACTTTGAATGTATTGTTTCCGACATTTCCGACTTTGGTATAAAGCAGATCTTCCCACGTAAAACCATATGGCAGCTGAACATCCGATAGTGATTGGCCATATTTTGCTGACAAACCAACAGGTACAGTATAATCAGGAATCTGGGCACCGCTTCCTGTATCTGAAGATCTGTCGAATATAAATACTTTGTTATTGTAGCTCTTAAAATCAAACTGAGCAATATTTGTAGAATATGAATCATATTGCACATATCTTCCATCAGCGCTGATTTCTGGAGGTATTTCCATATAACTGCTGTCTGAGTTGCCTTGTTCACCTATTCTGTTTTTACTTATCAATTGCACAGTGCCTGTCTGCATATCTTTAACAAATACATCAATACATCCGTTAGTATCATTACTGATAAGATTATCAGCATATGATTTGAATGCTACATATCTTCCATCTGCTGAAATAGTAGGCTTGTAGCTGTAGTTATTGCCCTGTGTGCCATCTGAACTGACAGATACGAATTGCATGCTTCCAGTATCCATATCATATATGAAAACATCTTCTTTACCGTTAAAATCATTCTCAACAAGGGTACTCTCAGTCGAATAGAACACTATGTATCTGCCATCATAACTTACTCTTGGCTCGTATCCTCTTAGTGGGGCTGCTGTCACATAATCTTTTGATACAAGATATGTAGTATTAGTTTCTGTATCAAAAGCATATGAACTTGACTTGTAATTTTCATACTTTTCATAAACAACTACTTTCCCATTCCCGCTTATACACGGATTATAGCAATTGCTCGCAAGCTGAGAGCCATCTATATTACTGCTTACTCTTGTCATTACATCTAGAAGAGTATCATACATATATATGTCCCGGGTACCATTCGAATCGTCATCAATCAAATTGCTTGCATCTGATTCGAAAACTACAAATCTTCCATCTGCACTAATAAATGGATTACCGCTGTAATCATTACCAAGCTCATATACTGTCTTGCTTATTATTCTTGATTCAGATGTAATTCTGTCAAAAATAACCACATCTGTCTCATTATTATCATCATTCTCCACTATATTTGCTATTTCGCATTCGAACACGATATATCTGCCATCAGCACTGATAGAAGGATAATACAATCCTCCAGAAACATCTGTGCCATCATATGACTGAATAATTGGTGCTGACACTCCGGTATTCCTATCAAACATATAAATATCCCCATATGAACTGGAATACCCGATTTTTAGGTTTTCAGATCCGCTCACAAATAAGGAATACTGTCCGTCAGAGCTAATAGCAAGATCCTTACTGTAATCATACCCGTTTATACCATTCTTATCGATGCTCGTATGTGTTACTGAACTGTTTGAATCATAAGGGTCAACAGTTGTAAACATAACTTCCAGTGAAGACTTCTTGTATTCATCTTCAGTTATTTCCATGCTTGAATTACCGGCGTCATCATATGCATATAGTTTAAACTCATATTCAGTTGCCGGACTAAGCCCTGATATGTACCAATTATTTTCATATGAACCCGTTTCATATCCAGTATCCAAAAAGAGCACGCCATCAGAATAAACTTCATATTTTGTAACAGCTGTATTATCGACAGCATTAGGAAACTGAATAATTACTGCATTTTTCCCAAAATCCGTAATTTCTATAGATGAATAACTGTCAAAATAAGGTGGATCAATATCAATATCAATAACAAATTCATCCGATATTTCAACTTCCTCACCACTTGATACATATGTATCATAATGATCACATATAGTGTATCCTGGTTTTGTAGCTTGTACTAAATACCCCTGGCTGTCACCTGTAGGCACTACACTTACAAAAGAAAAGTATCCGTTAGCATCGCTTTTTACAGTTCTAAGAATTTCATTGCCATATGAAGTAGAACTTCTTGCAAAAGCAGCCATCTGAGACCATACAAGGTTCACAGACGCATCAGATACTGGTTGTCCTAAGGAATCAACTACTCTTCCTTTAATAATACCTGGTACTTCTTTAGTTGCAGACAAATCAAGTGTTACAGTCTGCCATGGAATTATCTGTATAGAACCGCTGGTACTTTGATATCCTAAATAGTCTCTTGATGGATCTGAAGGATTATTGAATACAACAGTCATCTGATCCATTCCATACCCATAAATGCTTAATGTATTTGTATCTTCGTTATTATCCCAGTATTTTATAAAGTCACTTGAAGTATAAGCATCATAGTATTCAATATCAATTGGTAATCCTGTCTCTGAATCTAAAGCTCTAGCAGAAACCTTGCCAAGCGGTTTGACCTTAAATGTATACTCGACAGTATTGCCTGCCCATGATGAAACCCCTAAAACTGTAGTTGAACCTGATTCACCTTGACCTGCAGGTTCATAACGTAAATCTGTCGCATGGTTTGTCCCATCAGGATCAACCATATATGCCTGATTTACACCGCCATATTCCTGTTCACCTGCCGCATATGCAGTGTCAAATCCTCCAAGCGCAGCTATGCCATCATATGCCCAAGCTGCGTCCATATAAATGGATATGTTCCCATTGCTATCAGTAGTGTGATGAGGAGTAATGCCATCAGAAGGTGCATTCCATGGCCACCCGGAACCCGCTGAAGTAGGAGATGAATAAGAAATCCATAAAGGAACTCCCGCTGGAACAGGATTTCCCAATTCATCAACCACATGAATGATTGATGTACCATATTCTTTTACATCCAGATCATAAATATTTTCACCTGACGAAAAATTTCCATATCTTTCGCTTTTAAAGCCAGGGACACCATAATTAGTATAAATTAGTTTAAACGATTTGCCTATTAACTCAGCTGAATATATGGAATCAAATGTAAATGAATAGTTACCATATGCATTTGTAGTAGTAGCTTTTGTCGTTACTATAGAATCATCATTATATTCTAATGTAACGTCACAATTCCACACTCCTTTACCCTTCTCATTGGTAACCATACCCATAACAACAATATCTGCTGCTGCAGAATAACCTTTTAACATGATAGGATTCATTATCTGAAGCAGAAAAACTATAGCTAAAATTAAACAAAATATACTTTTACTTTTTGAATTACTCAAAGACATCTAACACCTCCAGAATTACTTGATTACCGGTTCACATAAACAGAATACAGGACACTTAAAAGAAAAACTTTAGAATAATATGATTGTCCTGATTAATTATTATTAACCACTATAATTATATCTTCTTAAAATAGCTAAATATACGTAAAATATACTCATAAAAAGTGAAAATACCAGCATCTTTGCTGTTTGGCTGATTAATTATCCATATGAATGTATGTATATATGGTGCTTTTTGAAAATATTTAATATGTTTGTGATTTTTATATCAGATGATATAATTCATTTATTGGTTCTGAAAGGTAAGATTATGAAACAGAAGAAACCGGTAATGGTACTGGAATGGATATTGCTTGTTATTAAAGGGATGGTAGTAGGAGCAGGAGCGATACTTCCAGGTATAAGCGGAGGTGTATTGTGTGTGGTTTTTGGTATATATCAACCAATGATGGCTCTTTTAGCTCATCCGATAAAGTCATTCAAGATATATTATAAGCTTTTTATACCATTTATTATAGGATGGCTTATAGGATTTTTAGCCCTGGCAAAATTAGTAGAAATGCTTTTTGCGGCCTCGTCATCAGTTGCTGTCGCTTTGTTTGTAGGGTTAATTGCTGGTACATTACCTTCTTTATTCAAAGAAGCAGGTAAGAATGGTTCATCAAAAGCTTCATGGATCGGATTTACCATAGGTCTTTTCTTAATGTTTTCTGTATTGACTCTCTTAAGCAGACAATCTGCTTCATCTATTACTCCAAATATATGGTGGTATGCCTTCTGCGGCCTTGTATGGGGATTCAGCCTTATTGTCCCTGGATTAAGCTCATCCTCTATTTTAATCTTTATGGGTTTGTATCAGCCAATGACTTCTGGAATAGCCTCTCTTGACATGCTGGTCATACTGCCACTTATATCTGGTCTTGCATTAACTGTAATCTTATTTGCCAGACTTGTAAACTTGCTGTTTGAAAAACATCACAGCTTAATGCATCATACAATAATCGGAATAGTCATCGCATCCACACTTTTGATAATACCTACTGAGTTTTTGAATCTATTAAATATAATTATAAGTATAGCCTGCTTCGGAGCAGGCTTTCTTATTTCAATTTTAATGGACAGACTGGAAAATAAAATAATTATCTAGTCTGACATCAGTCTTTTCTCATCTTTAATTTCCTGAATAGGTGCGATATTCTGAGTCACTTCAACAACACCGAGATATTCATTACTATACCCTCTGACTGCGAAGTACCTAATATACACATAT
>Ga0123335_1007618_pt1 | contig 11993 bp, 8 predicted proteins | sample BiotimSIPDNA_2_FD_89707 | JGI IMG/M metagenome (GOLD analysis project Ga0123335, IMG submission 89707) | Anaerobic biogas reactor microbial communites from Washington, USA - Biogas_R2 time_0 SIP DNA | ecosystem: Engineered > Bioreactor > Anaerobic > Unclassified | place: Washington, USA... | reverse complement strand
GTCAGCTCAGTGTCGGCCACTCTGGAAAGTGCACTTCTGGAATCAGCGGATTCTCTCCCCTCCGGGGAGTCGGATGTCTTGTCCGTGTTGACTGTTCTTGTTGGCATGGTGACGGGATGGTGGCTGGAGGATGGGATTAGGAAAAATGCTTAGGGTGATAAGACGGCGTTATCAAGTACAATGTTCTCCTGAGTTTCAGCTGTCATGACTCCCTCAACGAGTGAATGCCAAAGATTGTTGCACCGCCCTTAGCATTCCTTTGGCTTTGTTAAGGGTTTCCTCGTATTCGTTTTCCGGTTTGGAGTCGGCGACTATTCCCGCACCGGATTGAAAATAGATCCTGCCGTTCTTGATGACGGCCGTGCGGATCGCTATGCAGGAGTCGTGGTTTCCGTCGAAGGAGAAGTAACCGAGTGCCCCTGAGTAGACGCCGCGCTGTGCCTTTTCCAGATCGGAAATGATCTGCATGGCGCGCACTTTGGGCGCACCGCTGACGGTGCCGGCCGGGAATGTGGCCCGGAGCAGGTCGAAGGCGGATTTGTCGTCATCGAGCACCCCGAGAACCTGGGAGACGATGTGCATGACATGGGAATAGCGTTCAATGATCATGAACTGGGGAATCTCCACAGATCCGATCTTGCAGACCCGCCCAATGTCATTTCTCGCAAGGTCCACCAGCATCAGGTGCTCGGCCTTTTCTTTCCGGTCAGCCAGTAACTCCTTTTCGAGCGCGAGGTCATCTTCCCATGTCCGTCCTCTCGGACGGGTTCCCGCGATGGGCCGGATTTCCACCTGACGGTCCTGAAGTTTGACGTGGATCTCGGGCGAAGCGCTGACGACCGCAAACTCCGGGCTCTCCAGCAGCACCATGTAGGGTGATGGGTTGATGTTGCGGAGGGATCGGTACAGATCCAGCGGCGACAACGGATAGTCCATCGAAAAGCGTTGGGAGAGCACAGTCTGAAAAACATCTCCTTCAAGAATGTAATCCTTGACCTTCATGACCGCATTCTCGAAATCGGCGCGTTCAAAGCTGCTTTGCACCGCGGTCGAAGCCTCCGACGAACTGAGTGCACTCAGGGGATAGGAGTAATTGCGTGAGAGTCTGGCCCGGGTGCGTTGGATGGAATCCACTGCCTTTTGGTAGGCGGCTTCGGGATCGGAAGCGGAATCCACACTGGCCGATATCGTGAGCTTTTGCCGTGCGTGGTCAAAGATCACGACGCTTTCGGTGATCACAAAGTAGGCGATGGGCATACCCAGATCATCCTTTTCGGGGCACGGAACCGTCGGCTCAATAAAGTGCACATACTCGTAGCTCACAAACCCTACTGCGCCACCCGTGAAGACCGGCTGATCGGGTTGGTGCGGGAGGGTCTTGTAGGAACCCATGAGCTGCTCCAGATCGTTGAGCGGGTCCGGTCCGGTTGGGCGGGTTTCCACCTCGCCGCTGCGGTGGCGTAGAATCGTACGGTCCTTGTAGATCACGATCTCGAGATCCGGATCACATCCAAGAAAGCTGTAGCGGGCAAGCTTCTCACCGCCTACCACCGATTCCAGCATGAAGGACGGGCCGAATCCGCGGAGTTTGGCATAGGCGGTTACGGGAGTTTCGGTGTCACCGAAATAGTCGCAGGAAACCGTCAAGCGGTTAGCTGAGCGGCTTTGCTCCAGAAAGGTGGAAAGGGAGGGATAATAGGTTTCTGAATTCATTCAACGTGGCGCAATTGGATACTTTCGACTACCTTGGAGCGTGCCAGTACATTGGTGACCACCACCAGGCGGTCGCCGGACTGGACCCAGGACTTGGTTTTGAGCACGAGCAGCGCATTCTGGATGCTCTCCTCGCGATCTTGCGTGTAGGTCATGAAAAAAGGTTCGACGCCCCAGACCAGCGTCATTTGCCGGAAAAGCGCCTCATCATCCGTGAAAGCGTAGATGGGGATGCGCGAAGCTCTCAGCGCTGAGAGCAGGAGCGGGTAGCGCATCCCGCGCGTGAATACGACGAGTCCGGATCCATCGACCTCGAAGGCGAGGTGTGCCGCCGAACGCAGCATTTTTTCCGCCGGAGTTTCAAGCCTGACGGACTCTGACGGACGCGTCAGGATGGTCTGCTCGGTACGCTCGACAATGCGTTTGAGAACCCGGATGCATTCCAACGGAAACTTCCCGACAGAGGTCTCGCCAGAAAGCATGACACAGTCCGCTCTTTCCAACACGGCATTGGAGACGTCTGTGACTTCCGCCCGGGTTGGGATCGGTGCACTGATCATCGATTCCAGCATGTGGGTGGCGACAATAGCCGGTTTGCAATACTGGTTACAAAGGGCAATCGAACGCTTTTGGATGACCGGCAGTTCCTCGAATGGGCATTCAATCCCGAGATCGCCCCGGGCGATCATGAGCCCATCGGAGGCGCGGATGATGGATTCGAGGTTCGATATGGCCTGCTGATCCTCGATCTTGGCGACGATTCTGGCTTTGGAATGATGGTCGATCAGGAACCGGCGCAACAATTCAATGTCGGCAGATTCCCGGACAAACGACAGGGCGAAATAGTCGAATCCCATTTCGATACCAAATTCGACATCCTGTTTGTCTTTGTTGGTGAGTGACGGCAGATCCACCCGTACTCCGGGAAGGTTAATGTGGCGGCGACTTCCGAGACTTCCACCGGTTTCAGTAGTACAGCGGAGCGAGCCGGGAAGCTTTTGGACCACCTTCAGCCGGATCATCCCACTGTCCACCAGAAGTGAGTCGCCTAACTTCAGATCGGTGATGAGTTTCGGATAGTTGACTGATACTTGTGGGATTCCCGGTTCTGCCGGCTGACCGGACGCAAGGATGAAATCCACAAGATCGCCTTTGGACAGCATCAACGGAGCCGCGAGGTCTCCCGTGCGGATCTCCGGTCCTTTTACATCCATCAACAGAGCAACCGAACGGCCTGCCTTTTGTCCGGCCTCGCGGATGTTCGCAACGGTCTTTTTGACCCATTCAACAGAGGCGTGGGCCATGTTGAATCGGCATACATCGACCCCTTCTGCGATGAGGCTCTCCAGTGTTTCCACATCCTGAGAGGCTGGTCCGATCGTGAAGATGATCTTGGTTTGGCGGAAATGGTTCGGCATCGAAAGTCAAAAATTGGCAGAAAACCTTGTGATAAACAAGGATGATTGCGCACAGGATCGCAGGAAATGCGCGTTTGTAGCAATCCGGAAAATCAGTTCACCAGAGTGGTTCGTTTTTGCTGGTGAGCGGGTTGTACACACTGATTGGCGGAAGACTCCCATCCAGGGATTGTCTGAGGCAGGAGAATGCCGCCCGGATGTGTTCGATATCGTTACAATCCCTGCTCACGTGGGCGATGTGGATGCGTTCCCAACCGGCATTTTTGCAGTCTGCCAGAAGCTCGACCACGTGCTGGTTGGACAAATGGCCATGCCGTCCCTTGATCCGTTGTTTGACTGACCAAGGGCGTTTGGTGTCTTGCTCCAGCATGTGGGAATCGTAGTTTGACTCGATCACAAGGGTGCGTGCGCTTTTGACTTTGCTCCTCACCAACTCGGTTACGTATCCAAGGTCAAGAAGCCACGCCACCGAATCCGCAGGATCGAAGAGATCCTCGCCGCCCCACGAAAATACATAACCCACCGGGTCTGAGGCATCGTGTGGGATGGGAAACGCATCCACCACCAGATCCCGGAACCGGAATCTTGATCCGGTCTCAAAAAACGACCACTTGCAAGTCTCCTTGCGAGGATGATCAATTGCACGGTAGGTGTCCCGGTTGCAAACCCATGACAAATGATCGTATCCGCACAATCCTCTGAATCCCGCACAATGATCCTGATGCTCGTGGGATAGAAATACGGCATGGATGTCCGTGATCTTCAGATCGACTTCTTCGAGCAGTTTGCAAATCCGCTTTCCCGAGAAGCCGGCGTCCACCAGAATGCGCGTCGTCGGTGTGATGATCAGGCCGCAGTTGCCTGCACTCGAGGATCCGAGCATACGGAAGGATGGACTCCCCAATCCGTCTATGGATGTGGCTGGGATGGAGTCGGATGAGGGTTGCGCAGTCAGGTCAGACATGGAGATTGACAAACAGTGTCAGAAAATGCGTGAAATCATGATCGTTTTCCTGATAATCTTGGTGGATAAGGCATTGGTCCGGGTTGACCCGGATCTGCCGGAATAAGCTGTGAACAAGACCCTGACATTGATTCGATATGAGATGAAAAACCAGTGGCTTTCGTCGTCCACCTACGTGGCGGCGGTGGTGTTTCTGGTTCCGATGATTCTTTTTTATTGGGAGATTATCAAGGATTATTCGGAAAAGGATCATGCCGAGATGGCTATGGTCATGTTTTTCAGGCTCTTCTGGATTCCCAACCTTTTTGTGGTGCCCTTGTTGACCATGAAATGCATCGCGGAGGACCGGCGGCTCGGTACCCTCGAGACCATGATGACGATGCCGATTTCGGCGATGCAGCTGGTGTGGAGTAAGTTTGTGTCCGTCATGGTGGTGTATTCGGTTCTTTGGTTGATGGCGGCAGCTTTTCCCCTGATCACCGTGTGGATTGTTCCATCGATTGGAGGCCTGGACTCCTTGATATCAAGATCCAGCCTGATCGGGTGCCTGATATTCGTTCTTGTGAGTGGAGGGAGTTACGTCAGCATCGGGGTAATGTGCAGCAGCTTGACGCGCAGTCAGCTGGTTGCCGGGATGCTGTCTTTCACCGGTGTTTTCATCGCCACGATCACCGGGACGTTTCTGGCGGATTCCCTGGTGGAGCAAGGGTCGCTCTACTCGAATCTCAAGGATTTCCTTGGATACCTTCAGACCTTTGACCATTTTGAGTGGTTTTCCCAAGGGATTCTTGACCTCAAACCCTTCATTTTCTACGTGAGCGTAACGGTCGTCATGCTGATCATTGCTGCCAGCGTGGTGGATCGCAAAACCTGATCAACCATGGCCTCGAACCGATACCATCGTCTAGACGAATTCCGCATCGCCCGTAGAGTTGGCGCACTTAACAGAGTGGCGCAAGGGCTGCTCTGGATTACGCTGATCATAGGACTTAACCTTTTGGCTTTCCGGCTTGCCGTGAGGTGGGATCTGACTCCTGAGCGCCGACACACGCTTTCACCGGAGACTCAGGCTTATGTGACTTCAATGTCCGGAACGCCGGTCAGTGTGATTGTGACTTCTGGAGAGCCGGATCAGGAAGGGGGGCGTAACGAATTGCGGGACGTCAAGACCCTGATCTCCCGCTTCGAACATGCATTCCGGCAATCGGGTGAACAGAATTTCAAGTGGGAGGTTGTCGATGTCTTCCGCCAACGGGACCGGGCAGCTGAGCTCATCCGGGACTATGCCCTGGAGCAGGGGAATTCCATCATTTTCGAGGCGAAACAGGGCCGCAGGGTGCTGCGCATGAGTGATCTTTACCAAAAAGACAAAGAATCTGGGAAAACGACCTTTGTCGGGGAACAGATGGTATTGTCTTCCCTGCTGGAAGTGACGGATCCCGCGAGCAAGGTCGTGTATTTCACGATCGGGCATGGCGAAATGCAGTTGGGGGATGTGGATCCCTTGATGGGTTTGTCCGAACTTGGGCTCTTCCTTGCGGCCCGGAATGTCTTTGTGCGGGAATTGGACCTTACCCGTTTCGATCAGGTTCCCGACGATGCGGATCTGGTCGTGATTGCTTCTCCTCAAGCTGAGATGCGATCGGCCGACGTGGAAAAACTCCGCAAATATATGGAGAATGGGAACGGGAGCATGATCGTCCTTCTCGAGCCCTTCCGCATTCATAACCTGGATGCGCTTTTATATGATTGGGGCATTTTGTGTGACAATGCGGTGGTGCTTGATCCTGGGCCTGACTATCAGGCCTCCTCAGGGGGATTGATCCTCAGGCGCTACGCGGAGCACCCGGTGACCACCAGTCTCATCGAAGGGAGGCTGAATGTGTTTTCAACCCAGTTGCGCCCGGTGAGGTTTGACCCGGGTGTGCCACGTATCGCTGGAGTTCAGCGGAGCGTTTTGATGGCCACTTCGGAGACAAGCTGGATGGAGATGAACGCCCGCACCGAATCGATCCCCAAGCTGGATCCGAATGTGGATGTGCCGGGCCCGATTCCCGTGGCGGCAGTGTCCGAACGGAAGGGCGGGCAACAATTGGGGCTTAACCTGAAGGGTGGGCGACTGGTGGTAGTGGGGGATGCTTCCATTGTGTCGAATGCGTTGATCCGCCTCCATGGCAACCGTACTTTTATCGCCAATGTGCTCAATTGGATGCTCCAGCGTGATCAGCTCCTCAGTATCGCTCCGACCGCTATGGATTCTTACCGTTTAACCCTCAGTCAGAAAGACCTGAGAGGCCTTCTGTTCTATCTGATGCTTTTACCTTTGCTGGTGGCTTTGGTCGGCTTTCTCGTTCGACTCATTCACAGATAACGCACCATGAGATTTCGCATAACGATCATATTGTTGGCTCTTAACCTGCTCGTGTTGTTTTTTCTGATCCGGCAGGGTGGCACATTTTCCCAGGACTCCTTCCGCAATGGCGAAACGCAGGGCGTCATGCCGTTTCCATTGTCGGAGGCTGACATGATCCTTGTTGAAGGAAAGCTTGCCGGAGAGACCCGGCAATGGATGAGCAACAACGGCAATTGGGATATGACCCTGCCCGTTGAGTGGGCTGCGAATCCCTTTGCCATCAAGCGCATGATCAACAGCCTCGATTCGCTCAAAGCCAGTGTGCGGTTCACGGTAGAGGATTTGGCGGATCACGGACAGGCGCTCACGGATTTCGGATTGGATGATCCCAGCCTTACCGTGAAGGCACGATTCAAGGACAAGGAATACCGCATCGCATTTGGTTCCCCCACCGAAATTGGCAACCGCATCTACATGCTCTCTCCTGATGACACTGAGATTCTGGTTGTGGATTCCAAGACCATTGAACCTTTTGTTGCTCCTGTGGAGGACCTCCGGGACAAGGCTTTGTTCCCGATCCCGCTTTTTGAAGTGCGGGCGCTTTCGGTTGAGTTCCACGACAATCCGTACCGTGCCCGACTGACCAAGCGGGATGATCAATGGTTTTTTGATGCCCCTATTTCTGCTATGGCGAATGAAGCCCGAGTCCATTCGGCCCTTGGCCGATTGATTGGCTTGAGTGCGGTTGGGCTTGCGAAAGATGATGCGGACGCTTCCCCTTCCTCTGCACAGCCAATCGCCCGGATCGAAGTGGTCGGGAATCGCCGTAACAATACATTGGTATTGAGCGAGCTGCGCATGGGTGGAGAGTTGGTCGAAGACTTTTACAAGGGTCGCTTCGAAGGAGCGAAGACTTCGTTTATTCTTCCCAGAAAGGATCTTGATCTTTGGCGGAATCTATCGGATTCGCTTCGTGAGCGACGCTTGGTATGGCAGGACGCTTCCACGGTCAGCAAGGTCGAACTCGTCCACAATATCTCCAATGCGGGCGTGTCGGCACGGAGCACGATCCGTTTGCTAAAACTTGAGGACGGGGTTTGGAGGGTCTTCGGGGGGCCAACAGGAAGTGATCCTTTACCGTTCAACGGGGACGAAACGTCCATTCTCGGCGTCGTGAAGCGGCTTGAGGATATGGTGGTGGTCGAATTTGTGTCAGATGATCCATCCGATGAGGATTTGAAGCGTCTTGGCTTGGCGGATCCGCTTTGGACAATCCGCACGGAAGGGGCACAGACCCTTGAAATCCGGGTGGGATCAGAGAACCCGGGAGAAAGTGGTTACTATGTTCAGATCAGTGGCAATCCTTCTGTGTACAAGGTGGGAGAGGTGACCGTTGATGCTCTGTCGGTTGAGCCGTTGGACTATCGTGAGCGGCGGATTGAGTTGTTCCCGCCCGAGCAGACGATCTCCGCATGGAGGCTCGAATCTGTGGATGCGTCCGGCACATGGGTTCCGGTTCCGGGTTTGGATCGGGTTGAGGTCAGCGGCGGTTCATCTGATTCCGCTGAGGATTCTGTTGGAATGGCTAGAATGGGATTAGGCACGCTGATGTCAGATTTTGCGGTGCGTGGATATGTCGCGGCTTCAGTCGATCCGTCCGGTTGCCTCTATCAGGGCGAGCGCATTCCATGGAGCTTCAAGCTGAGTGGATTCTTGTCCGGAAACATTGACGAGCCCGCGTTTGTGATCCTGATGACCCGTAGACTGTCCGGTTTGGTGCAATTTGGTGCCATCGAATCCGCTGGAGTGACTTTCCAACTGGATCAGAGTTTTGTGGATCTCATGCACACGCTTACAGAGAAGGATGACCTGCCACCCGAATATCACACTCCGCTTTCGGAGGATGAGTCCGTTGACGTGGAAAATGCCCCGGAGGATTCGGTGGAAGGGCGAGATGACGGGGTTGAATCTTCCGTGACAGGGATCGGCGAAGATCAATAAATGAATCCGATGAAGGGTACCGGTATCCAGTTCTGAGCTTGCGGTATTCCCCTGGTTGGAAAACTACTGGTATGAGGAAGATTCTCCGAGCGGTTCTGGCAGTTCTGAACACGATACTGTCCGGAATCCTTTTGATCCAGTTGATTCTCGCGCTTCAGTTTCTTCAACATGGGTATTTTTCGATTCCTGGAAAGCTTCTCGACTACTGCAAGCCGGTTGAGGGATTCCGCGTGTCGGTGGAATCGATCCGTATTTATCCTTGGTCGGGTCTCGAACTTAGAGAGGTTCGCCTGCACCTGGATGGATACCGGGGGCCTTTGTTGCGGATCCCCGAGGTAAGTCTGTACTGTGAGGATCCGGCAGCGTGTTTGTCTCGTTCGAATGCAGCCTTTGGCAGCATCCGGAATGCCCGCCTTTACTATCCGGAAAAACTCCTTCCTGAAGCATCCGGTACCGCACTGTTGGAAGGGGTTTCTCTCGATCTGTCGTTGGAAGACGGATGGCTCAATTTTCACAATATTCAAGGTTCATTGGGCCGTTTGGCTATTTATAGTCACAGTCGGATGAAGATCCGGGTTCCTGCCCGTGAAAAGGGGGAGAAGCCAAACATAAAACTGCGCGAGTCGGATCTCGATGCGATACGTGAGTTGCTTGTTTTGCACCGGATTTTCGAGAATGCCGAGGAGTCCTCCCTTCATCTGCGGTTCTCTGAATCGGATTCCGGGCGGCCGGTCGTTGCGTTTGATCTCGATTCCAAAGGATTTCGATACAACGGCGACTATGTTTCCGGCGATGCTTATCTCGAAGGAGAGGTGAGCTTTGATGATGGCGTGGAGTCTCGTGATACCCTTAGCGGGAGGCTTCTGCGGATCCGCTACAAGGATATTGCCGAGGCCAGGGATATCAGCATTAACCTGCATTTCAGCAGGGATGGAGTCGTATCCTTCATTCCGGAAATGGCCGAAGTCCATGCACGCAAGGTCGTATACGACGATGAAGTGTTCCGTCATGGTTCCCTCAAGGTGTGGCTCCAGGATCCGAGGCAAATGCAATTTGAGGCAATGGCGTCGATTAGAGGCGAAAGCCTGCGCGTAGTGGGCGAGGTGGATAGTTATCTTGGAGATGGCAGACTGAGCACCGAAGGATGGATTGATCCGTCCAGAATACAGGCTTGCCGATGGATACAAGACTTCGGGAGGTCAAATTCGGCCTGTTTCGGGGCTCCTGTCTATGTCAAAGCGGATTTGGGTTTCCGTCAGTTCAAGTGGCTGGACGACGTTTCCTTCAGTGTGGAGACCGGCGGGATGGATCTTTCGGGTGTTCCCGTCTCATATGGGTATCTTAGCGGCAGCAAAGATGGGGATTGGTTCCGTCTCGATTCGTACATGGCCAGAATTTCGGACTACACCATCCGTGGCAGTCTGGAGCGAAACCTCAAAACGACCGATTTTCGATACCTCGTGCATGGGTCGATGGATCCACGGGATTTCGCTCCCTGGTTTGATCCTTGGTGGTCGGACACCTGGAGCCGTTTTGAATTCGGATCCGTGACCCCTGAGGTGGATCTCGACATATGGGGTCGGAAGTCCGACAGAAACCGGAGAGATGTCTTCGGTAGCATAAGGCTCGAGGATATGAGGTTTCGGGGGCTTCCGATCGACAGGGGACGGGTCAGCGTGCGCTACAGGCGCGATATGATCGATATCTATGACATTGACATCCGGAATCGCCACGGAACCGCCCGCGGTAGTGTAAGGTCGGTCTATAGTGACGATAAGAATGATGTCATTTCGCGGCGCATCAATATCGAATCCGACATTCCGGTGCGCGAAGCAAAAGGGCTGGTCGGATCGCTTCTGGATCCATATCTGGCGCGGATTGGGGGCGAGAGTCGCATTCATTACAAGGTGAACGGTTGTGTCATCATGGACTCTCATCCGGAGTTCAATCATCTCTATGGTCTGGATGTGGAAATCGACATCCCGGGGGACTTTGAGTTCGCGGGGGTGGCCGGCTCCAACGGCTCATTGCTGATTCATCGGGATGCGGATTCTCTGATCATCGACCCTATCCGCTTTGATTTTGCCGGTGGTCTGGCGGAAGGAAGTTGTCTGGTGATGGACAACGAGGAGGGGAATCATCCGGTCCGTTTCGATGGCGTCCTGACAAAAGTGGACACCGGGAGGGCGAAGGAGGCGCTTTCGGGATTGCGCGCGACCGCGGGTTTGATTGCCGAACCGGATTCATTGGATGCGGTTGATACGGAAACAACAAACGAATTGAGCCTCACGGCTTGGGGGGAGGGCGTCATGGGAATGCCCGCGAGCTTCACTGCGGAAGGAGAGTTTCTGCTTTTGGACCCGATGATCACCCGCGTGCATGTATTTGGGGTGTTTTCCAGGATACTCGACGCTTTTCAGCTTGGCATCGGATCGTTCACCCTGAATGAGGCGACCGGCTCTTTCAGGTATGAGGATGATAAGCTCGACTTCAGCTCCCTCAAAATGACGGGGCCAAGCAGCCGGGTGGAGGCCAGGGGACACTGGAACAGGGTCTCCAACGAAATGGATTTCCGTCTCAAATCCTATCCCTTGCAGGAACTCAACATTCCTTTGATCTCACAAATCGCGCTGGTATTGGTCCCGATCAGTCATGTATTTGAAGTCCGCGTTTGGGGCACTCCGGATGATCCGCAATGGAGGTTGATTCTGGATCCGAGTTCGCTCTGAGCCCCACGATTACAATGTTCCGATTGACAGCCGGTTCAACGCATATTGGACCGCTTCATGGATAGCTTGGGGAGTCGCAGCATCGACAAGGAAATCGGGGTTGCTGGCAGCAAGCTGATCCAAAGAATACTTGCCCGTCGAGACCGCCATTGTGAGAGCTCCGAATACCTTCCCGCAGGCAACATCGTGCGGGGTATCCCCCACAACAATCACCTGTCCTGGATCCAGCTCCATACCAAGGTATTGACTGGCCTGCTCAAGTGCATGAGGTCCGAGTTCATTGCGTTCCACACTGAAGTCCGAAAACGCTCCAAATGGGAAGAGATCCCAGATGCCGAACCGGGAAAGTTTGATCTGTGCTCCACTTCTGAGGTTCCCCGTAAGCAAACCCTGCTCGACTCCCCGGGTGTTCTCGATCCACGCGAGAGTGTCGGCAATCCCCGGAACAAGGCGCATCGCAGAACGCGGGGTCTCGGATTCGAGATGCTCGAGATAATGTTTCAGGAAAAGCTGAACGCTCGATGGTGTGAGGGGAATGCCTGCGCTGATGTGAAGCATCTCTGCGATCCTACGGTCGGTCCGGCCTGAGTAGTCGATTAGCGAAAGGTCCACCTCCAACCCGAAAGCCGAGCGCATCGCGGAAACGAGCGCTTCTTCTCCCGCTCCGTCAACGGTTACCAAAGTTCCGTCAATGTCCCAAAGTATCACAATTGGTTTCTCATCACTCATGCCGCAGGTATTCATGATCATTCACCAGGATGCAACCCCGAAAAAATCAGCCTATCTCCGAACTCTCCGAACACGTAAGTGTTCCG
>Ga0123335_1007614_pt1 | contig 12000 bp, 9 predicted proteins | sample BiotimSIPDNA_2_FD_89707 | JGI IMG/M metagenome (GOLD analysis project Ga0123335, IMG submission 89707) | Anaerobic biogas reactor microbial communites from Washington, USA - Biogas_R2 time_0 SIP DNA | ecosystem: Engineered > Bioreactor > Anaerobic > Unclassified | place: Washington, USA... | reverse complement strand
GCCATGAAGGTCTTGAAAGCGAAACTGTACCAACTCGAGCTCGAGAAGAAACAAAAAGAATTGAATGAACTCAGCACAACCAATGTTCATAACGCGTTTGGCAGCCAGATCCGCTCCTATGTCTTCATGCCTTACACCATGGTCAAAGACCACCGGACAGGGATGGAAACCGGGAATGTCGGCGGCGTGATGAACGGGGATCTTGATCCCTTTATCCATGCGTATTTGTTACAAGCGAAAAGAGCGTGATCGGAATGGAGAAAAAGGGATTTTCCTGGAACATCATCCGGTTTGAACAGCTCTTTTTTTTAACACTCGGTGTGTTGATCATGGCAGTTGCTTTTTACTTTTTTGTGATTCCCTCCGATATCGTGACCGGTGGGGTCACCGGACTCTCCCAAATCATCCACCGTTATTTTCCGGGGGTACCTATCTCCTATCTCGCGTTTGGGTTCAGTCTGATCTTTCTTATCCTGGCTTGGCTATTTTTGGGAAAGCGCGAATTCATCAACAGCCTCTATGGCTCCTTGCTCTTCCCGGTCTGTCTTTGGGTGTTGGAACAACTCGTTGAGGGTCCCGCTTTTCAAGTGGCGGATCGGCTCCTGGTCGCGCTTTATGCCGGTGGCTTGATTGGACTCGGTTTTGGAATTGTCGTCCATTATGGCGGCACGACCGGCGGAACAGATATTCCCATCAAGATTTTGAAAAAGCACACACCGCTTTCCTTGGCAGTGTCGGTGTATCTCGTCGATGGGTTGGTGATCTTGCTCGGAGCCTTGACCGATCGAACATCGATCGGTGAAGGGTTCATTGCGGCACTTTATGCCCTCGTTATTGTGATTTTATCGGGCAAAGTGGCGGACTCGATCGTCTTTGGCCTGCAATCGAAGAAGGCAGTACATATTGTGACTCGGATCCCAGAAATCGTCAAACAGAATGTCTTTTCTTTGTTTAGTCGCGGGATGACCGAAATCAAAGGAGCGGGTGGTTTTACGGGAGAAGCAAAGACCTTGCTCGTCATGGTGATTCAAAATTCCGAATACCATTTTGTCCGGCAATTGATTTTAGATGCCGATCCCGAAGCCTTTGTCTACGTGACTCCGGCTTCGGAGATCCAAGGCGAATGGTCGTCGAAAGAAGAGGTGTTTACCAAAGATGCCCGACGTCAGAGAATTAAAAAAAATCAAAAAAAGTTATGAGGTCACATTCCGAGAAGCGTTGGATAAAACGGCGACATATCGGGTAACGGAAGATTTGGTCGTCGAATACCGGTTGGTCAAGGGCAAGAGTTTGACAATCGAAGCCTATCAACAGTTTCAACGCGACCAAACGATCGATCCCGCCTTTCAAAAAGCGAAATCCGCGTTGCTCAGAGGCCCGAAAAGCCGTCAGGAGCTCAAGCGGATGCTTGAGCGGTTTTCCTTAGAGGATTCCCAAAAAACGGATGTCGAACGAAAGCTCGTCCGTCATGGCTTGTTTGATGAAGCCAAAGGGTGCGAACAGTTGGTCGATGAACTCTTCCGGGGGAAGCGCTATGGTCCGGAAAAAATCAAGTTCACCATGCATGAAAAAGGCTATCCCCAAGCCATGGTGTCTTCTTATCTAGGCCAGCTTCCCGAGGGGGAACAAGACCGGCATCTCGAGTTTTGGTTTTCCAAGAAACTTTCCTCAATCGGTAACAAATCGTTCCAAGCCGCAAGACAAACCCTCATTCAAGCACTCCTGCAAAAGGGGTATTCTCAAGGCCTGGTCCTCACTTTCATCGAGCGTCGGATCGATCGAGTCAAGGCCAACATTGATGAAGAAAAGACGATTATTTTGGATATTCAACTTTTAAGGAAAAAGCTGGATCGAAAAGCCATGGATGAATCCGAGAAAAAGCGACGAATCATCCAAGCGTTATCGCGAAAAGGCTACCACTATTCGTTGATCAATAAAATGCTTTAGAAAGGAAGTTCTTCATGAACGAACTCGACCGCTATCTCTTTCACGAAGGCAAGCTCAAAGAAGCTTGGCGCCATTTTGGCGCCCATTTGGTGAAAGACGCGGCGGGCGTCGTTCAAGGCGTCACCTTCAGCGTCTATGCCCCACATGCCCAAATCGTGTCCGTCGTCGGTGATTTTAACGGCTGGGATTCTCGGACACATGTGATGGAGAAAACCGATCCTTCGGGGATCTATTCGTCGTTCATTCCGGGATTAACGGAGTATAGCCGTTATAAATACGTGATTGTCACCCCAAGTGGCGAAACGCTTTTTAAAGCCGATCCATTCGCTTTTTATGCGGACATTCGTCCGGAAACCTCCTCGAAAGTGATGGATCTGTCGGGTTATGTGTGGCATGACGCGGCCTATATGAGTAGGCGAAGAACCATCAATTCTTTCCATTCTCCCATGGCGATTTATGAAGTGCATCTGGGAACTTGGATGCGTCGCCCCGATGGGAGAATCCACAAGTACAATGAAATCGTGGACCGTCTGATCGAGCATGTGAGGGCGCACGGGTTCACTCACATTGAACTCATGCCGGTGATCGAGCATCCCTTGGATGAATCTTGGGGCTATCAGGGAACCGGTTATTATAGCGCGACCTCTCGGTATGGCTCTCCGAAAGATTTGATGTATTTCATTGACCGCTGCCATCAAGCCGATATCGGGGTCTTGATGGACTGGGTCCCGGGACATATTTGTAAAGACGCTCACGGGCTGTATTTCTTTGATGGAGAGCCACTATATGAATATGCCGATCGCAAAATCAGAGAAAACGACGTCTGGGGCACCGTGAACTTGGATCTTGGAAAAGGCATCACCCGAAGTTTTTTGATTTCGAATGCCTTGTTCTGGATCGACTGGTTCCATATGGATGGATTCCGGATCGATGCCGTCTCCAATATTCTCTATTATTTGGGCGATAGCCGCATCGGCGAGAACCAAGGAGCAATCGAATTTTTAAAAAGCTTGAATCAAGCCGTCAAGGAAAAGGATCCTTGTGTTTTGATGATGGCCGAAGATTCAACGACCTATCCCCATTTGACCGCCTCGACAGAAAAAGGAGGCATTGGGTTTGATTACAAGTGGAACATGGGCTGGATGAACGACACACTTCGGTATTTTTCCAAAGATCCGATCTACCGGAAGTATCACCATGACCAGCTGACATTCGGCATGATGTATGCGTATTCCGAGAATTTCATCTTACCGTTTTCTCACGACGAAGTCGTCCATGGCAAGTTTTCCCTCCTTGGGAAAATGCCAGGTGATGTTTGGCAACAATTCGCCACGTTTCGGGCGATGATCGGCTTCCAATACACCTTCCCCGGGAAGAAACTTCTGTTCATGGGCGGGGAATTCGCCCAGATGCACGAATGGAGAGATCAAGAAGAACTCGATTGGAAACTTTTAGCGCTTCCCATGCATCAGAGTGCCAACCGCTTCGTGAAAGACTTGGGACAAGTCTATTTGCATCACCCCGCTTTATTCGAGCGTGATCACGACCCCGGAGGCTTTCAGTGGATCGATCCCAATAACAAAGAACAATCCATTTTTCTTTATGCGCGCCATGGATTCTCAATCGAGGACTGCTTGATCGTGGTTTTGAACCTGACACCCATCGCTTATCCCAACTATTCGTTGGGTGTCCCTTTTCCCGGATGGTATGAAGAAATCTTGAATTCGGACAAAGAGATCTATGGGGGGTCCGGAGTCTATAACGGATTGCCCTTGAAAACCCAAGCTATCTCCCAACATGGATTGCCTCACCGCTTAGAAATCCAAGTGGCACCACTGTCGTTGAGTGTGTTGGCAGTATCAAAGCGAGGTGAGAAGCAATGAGCAAATTGATGGTCGCGATGATTTTGGTCGGCGGGAAAGGCTCCCGTCTTCGTGAAATCACCCAAGATACCGCCAAACCGGCGGTCGCGTTTGGCGGGAAATATCGTTTGATCGATTTCACACTATCCAACCTCGTCTCGAGCCAAATCGATGCGATTGGGCTCATCACGCAGTATGAGCCTTACGAATTGATGGCCTATATTGGTTCGGGGGCGTCTTGGGATCTAGATGTCGTCGATGGCGGGATCCGGTTTTTGACGCCTTACTCGAGTGCCAACGATCAAGTTATCTGGCAAAAAGGGACGGCACACGCCGTCAAACAATACTTTCGGTTCGTCAAGGATATCGGCGCGGAGTATGTTTTGATTCTATCGGGAGACCAACTCTATAAGATGAATTATCAAGCGATGTTGAAACATCACTTGGAAACACACGCGGAGATCACGATTGCTGCGACCAAGGTACCTTTGAAGGATGCCAATCGCTATGGAATTTTGGATGTGTCCGCAACAGGCGAACTGGTCGCTTTCAACGAAAAACCACTCGCCCCGATCAGCAATCTCGCCTCGATGGGACTCTATCTCTTCAATACGTCGGTATTGGAAGGCTTGTTAGAAGATGGGTCGACCGAGGAAACGGTCGATTTCGGTGAAAACATTATCCCGAAAGCCATTCGTGAGCAGAAACGGATTCAGGTCTATCTTCATAATGACTATTGGATGGATGTCGGGACCGTCGAGTCCTTGTTTCAAGCAAACATGGATTTGATCGACAATCCGGATTTTTTGAACTTGAATCAATCCCGCAACATGCCGGTCTATTCCCGTTCCTTGAACCTCCCCCCGCATTTGGTGGAAGGAGGAGTGGTTACCGACAGCATCATCGCCGATGGATCGATCATCCGTGGGATGGTCCATCATTCGGTCATCGGGTATGAATGCTTGATCGATCAGGAAAGTGTTTTGGAAAATGTGGTGCTCCTTCCGGGAGTCATTATCCGATCCGGTGTGAGACTAAAAAATGCGATCGTGAACAAGCAAACGATCATTCCCAAGGATTTTGTATCCGAGACAGAGCAAGTTCGGTTGTTTTCTGGTGAGCATTTCCGCGAGGAGGCGAAAACCATTGTCTAGTCTCTTCGTGGTGGTCGATGCGGCCAACAAAGGCTTTTTTGGCAAACTGACGCGGAGCCGGGTTCCCGGCGCCATTCCTTTTGGCGGGAAATACCGGTTGATCGATTTCACGCTCTCCAATTGTAAGAATTCGCACGTGACGAACGTGGGTATTTTTCCGTATGGCTATTATCGCTCTTTATCGGACCATATCGGTTCGGGAGACCGCTGGGATCTCAACCGGCGGAAAGACGGTGTCTTTATCTTGCCCCCCAAAAATTTGATCTTGACGATTGAGGATTCACTCAGTTTTCGGCGAATGTATGAGCACTTGGAATACTTCAAGCGATCCTCTCAGGAATATGTGTTGGTGACGCCTGCCAATCTCGTTTGGAACATCGATTATCAAGTGTTATTGCATCAACATCTCATCACGGGTGCCGATCTGACGGAAGTGTTGTCGGCGGAACAAAAACGGATCCGTACTTTCATCCTGGCAAAAAAACTCTTACTCGACTATATCTTGAATGCCGATACGATTCCTTATCGGAACTTGACGGATTGTTTCGATTATGCACCGACGATTAAAAAAGAAACCTATCTGTTTGATGCGGAATGCCGGTTGGTCGAAACCAGTTTCGATCTTTACCAAGCCAACATGGCGCTTTTGAATCCGCTCACGCGGATGGAACTTTTCAAAAAGGAACGGCCGATCTATTCCAAAGAGACCATGTCGGCTGCCGCGCGCTATGGCAAAGAGGCATCCATTGACAATAGTTTGATCGCAAGTGGCGCCGTTGTCGAAGGGCGAGTGGTCCACTCGATCATCGGGCGGAAAGTGCGCATAGAAGCCGGGGCGAAGGTTGCGAACAGCGTCCTCATGAATCAATGCGTCGTTGAAAAAGACGCCTCCGTCAGCTACGCTATTTTGGACAAAGAAACCAGCGTCGCTTCCTCTAGTCGGGTGGAAGGCGATTTGAATCAGCTTTTTGTCTCGGAAAAGAAACAAATCGTCGTGGGACAAGAAAATTTGAAAGTTCTGCAGATTACGGCAGAATGCCACCCGTTTGTCAAAGTCGGCGGACTCGCCGACGTGGTAGCCTCCCTTTCCGACAACTTCACCCGCCTTGGAGTCGAAGCCTTCGTCATGATGCCGCTTTACCGGATGATTGAAGACAAGTACAAAGCTTATTTGGAAAACAAAGCCGAACAGATCATCGACTATGGCGGGGAAAAATTCAAAGTGACACTCCACTATGTCCTCGATCAGAATGTCAACTATTATTTTATCGAAGCTTATGATTTCTTTGATCGACCCAAGATCTATGGGTACGAGGATGATGGCGACCGCTTTGCCTTCTTTGCCAAAGCGGCAGTCGCTTTTCTGGATATCTTTGAAGCACTCCCCGACATCATTCATATCCATGACTGGCACTTGGGGTTGATCCCTTTGTTACTCAAAGCTGATTCTCGCTATGAAGACATCCAAACCTTGATTACGATCCATAATATCGAGTACCAGGGAATCCATTCTGCCGATATCTTAAAAAAGCTGGGGCTCAACGTGCCTTTTCAGACGCAAAAAGAAATCAATTTCCTTGCGCTGGGGATGACGCATGCGACGAAACTCTCCACCGTCTCGGAAACCTATCGCGAGGAATTGAAATTCGAATACTATTCCAAGAATCTCGTCGATATCATCAACCGAAGGGATCGGGATTTTTACGGAATCTTGAACGGGATCTCCGATGAGATCGGACCAAACCGCGATTTGACGATTGCGAGGAAATACAACTTGATGAACGTCTTTTCCGCCAAGAAGGAAAACAAAGCCAATCTGCAAAAGCGGATGGCGCTCTCGATCGGAAACGACTATTTCCTGATGGGGATGGTCTCGCGGATCGTCGAACAAAAAGGCTTTGAACTCCTGATCCCCGCCCTCGAAGAACTATTGCAGGATCCTTCCAATCAGTTTGTGCTCCTAGGGACGGGAGAAGAACACTTCAAAGAACGGCTCGAAAGGCTGAAAGAACGGTTTCCCGATCAAGTTGCCTTGAATTTGGAATACAACGCCACGGAACCGAGTTACATCTATGCGGGAGCCGACGTGTTTTTGATGCCCTCCCGCTATGAACCCTGCGGGACGAGCCAAATGATCGCGTTAAAATACGGCACGATCCCGATCGTGCGGCAAACCGGCGGCTTGAACGATACGATCGAAGCGTTCGATCCAATCACGAAACGGGGAAACGGGTTTAAGTTCTATAACTATGACGAGCGAGATCTGTTGTTTCAAGTCCGCCATGCAAAACAGCTCTATTTGACGGATCGATCTTCTTGGCAACAATTGATCATCAATGCGATGAACAGCCACTTTTGGGAGAAAGACTGTGCGCTCGCCTATGTCAGCTTGTATCGCCAGATGCTGGCAAAACCATTACAACAGGAGGGGACTCGATGAACAATAAATATCCTAGTAGCTTTTCATCGCCGGAGGCATTTGAAAAAGCGTATCAAGAACGGCTTCAAGCCACCTACATGAAAACGATCGTGACATCGTCGATTCGTGAGCGTTTCAACGTGCTCGGCACGTTGATCCGGGAGCGGATCGCTTTGGATTGGATTGCGACAGAGCACGCAAAAAAGAGTCAAAATATCAAAGAAGTCCATTATTTTTCCATGGAATTCTTGTTGGGACGGCTCATCACGAACAACCTGCAAAATCTCAGGTTGCGGACAATTGTCGAGCCAGTATTCCATAAATATGGCTTGGACTTGAATGAAGTGGAAGCCTATGAGGCGGATCCCGGACTCGGGAATGGCGGGCTCGGCCGCTTGGCGGCCTGCTATTTGGATTCGCTGGCTTCTTTGAAGATGCCTGCGACGGGGCACACCATCCGTTACCGGTATGGCTTGTTTCGCCAAAAGATCAAAAACGGTTATCAGGAAGAGCGCCCCGACAATTGGCTTTCCGATGGCTATGTCTGGGAGATCCGCAAGGAAGAAGAAGCCGAAGACATTCCTTTTTTCGGGAAAGTGGAATATAACGGGAAAATGGATTATTTGCCCGATTTTTATATTCGGGCCGTCCCCTACGACGTCCCGATCGTGGGCGATGAGAACGGCATGGTCAATGTCTTGCGGCTTTGGAATGCCGAAGCGAGCCGGAAATATCCGAAAGTCATGTCGCCGTTCGATTATGAACGGGAACTGGAAAAGATATCCGGGATCCTATATCCCGATGACACCACCTTGGATGGAAAACGGTTAAGGCTCATGCAACAATACTTTTTCACTTCGGCCGGGGTGAAAAGCGTATTGAAGAAAATCAAAAACGAGACGGGCGATTTCCGCCAGCTTTCTGAACAAGTCATCTTCCACATCAACGACACCCATCCGACCTTGATCATTCCGGAAATCATGCGGATATTGCTTGATGAAGAGGGGTATGAATGGGTGGATGCGTGGGAAGTGACAAAAAAACTGACCGCTTACACCAACCACACGATCCTGGCGGAAGCCTTGGAACGTTGGCCGGTGTCGATCTTCCAGCCGATTCTCCCGAGAATCTATCAATTGATTGAAGAAATCGATCGGCGGTTCCGTTTGGAACTTCTGGCAACCTCGACTTTCAAGTCCAAAGAGATGATTGAGAAACTCGCGATCATTGAGCATCAAGAGATTCGGATGGCGCATTGTTGCGTCGTGGCCTCTTCCTCGGTCAATGGGGTGGCCAAACTCCATACGGAGATTTTGAAAAAAATCGAAATGGCCGATTTTTATCAGCTTTTCCCTGAAAAATTCCGAAATGTGACGAATGGTATCAGCCACCGCCGTTGGCTGATTCAAGCCAATCCGGAATTGACAGGGTTGCTGAAACAGACCATTGGGGAGGATTTTTACAGACAACCGGAGAAACTCGCGAAGCTTCTGGCATTCCAGGATGATGAAAGGGTGCAAGCAACGTTCCTTGAGATCAAACGCCAAAAAAAAATGGCGCTCGCGGAGCGGATCTTTCAAGAACAAGGCATTCGCTTGGACCCAACTTCGCTCTTTGACATCCAAGTGAAACGTCTGCACGAATACAAACGGCAGCTCATGAATGCCCTCCATCTTCTGGCAATCTATTTGAAACTGAAAAACAATCCCGAATTTCGGAAGACGTATCACCCACACACCTTCATTTTTGGGGCGAAGGCGGCCGCGAATTACTACTTTGCCAAAAAGATCATCAAGCTGATCAATACGATCGCAAAAAAGGTGAATCAAGACGCCGATACTTGTCAATTCCTAAAAGTCGTGTTTGTGGAAAACTACAATGTGTCGTATGCGGAAGTGATCATGCCGGCGGCGGATTTATCGGAACAAATCTCGACGGCGTCGAAAGAAGCCTCGGGTACAGGCAACATGAAGTTCATGATGAATGGTGCCTTGACGATCGGCACTGAAGACGGCGCCAACGTCGAGATCCATGAGTTGGTCGGCGATGAGAACATCTTCATCTTTGGCCTCAGGGCAGAAGCGATCACGAAAAGGAATCAAAAGAACGACTATGTCCCGAAAACCATCATCGACCAAAATCCGGAATTGAAAGCGGTCTTGGATCTGTTGGTAAATGGCTTCTTTACCGAGGTTGATCAAAACGAATTCCGGGAAATCTATGACAAATTGGTCTATGAAGATCCGTTCTATGTCCTAGCGGATTTTGAAAGTTACCAAGAAGCCCACAAACGGGCTAATCAAGCGTATCAAAATCCAAGTCACTGGGCGAAGATGGCGCTCATCAATATCGCCAAAAGCGGCATCTTCTCGTCCGATCGCTCGGTTCAGGAATATTGTGATCTGATCTGGAAGGTGAAGCCGTTAGCACCAAGAAATGAGGAATGAAAATGACGAACGACCGGTGGATCGATCTATCACATCCGCTTGTATCGGGTATGCCGATTTACCCGGGGGACCCGGAATACCAAGCAAGAGTGGTTTCGCAAGACACCGAGAATGGCTTTTTGGTGCATGACGTCTCTTTGGGACTCCATAGTGGGACGCATGTCGATGGCCCAAGCCACGCCTTGACAAATGCTTTGACAATCGAAAAGTTGCCGATTGATCGTTTTGTAGGGGAAGCCAACGTGATTCGGGTGATGCCAATCGGAAAGATCATCCATACGAATGATCTGGATGCCTTATACGCCGAACTGAAAGCCCCAACACCCAGGCTTTTGATCTCAACCACTCACGCGAAAAATTGGGGAAAAGACACTTATTTTGCGGCCTCTTTGGAATTTGAAAATGATTTTCCTGATTGGGCAAAAGCCAGGCGACTCGATTTGATTGGGGCGGATCTGCCGACGTTTTCGTTTCGCGGGAACTCTGCCCTATTATGTCACCAAGCGCTCTTTCAGCGTGGCATTCTTTTACTGGAGAACTTGACCAATCTGGATAAGCTAGCCTCACGCGTTTTTTTGGTGGCTTGTCCCCTCAAGTTTCAAGGCTTGGAGGCATCGCCCGTCCGAGCAATCGCCAAAAACAACTTTGAATGAAAAAAGATTTGACAGAGTCAAGCGTTTGGCCTATAATGACATTGGTAAAAAAGTGAATTGAATAAAAACTTCGGGGCAGGGTGAAATTCCCTACCGGCGGTATAGTCCGCGAGCCTATGGGCAGGATTAGGTGTGATTCCTAAACCGACAGTAAAGTCTGGATGGAAGAAGTGACGATTTTTGTCGATTTTTAGCCCGAATAAGTCGGGCTTTTCTTTTTAGGAGGAGCGAATAATGAAAAAACAACGAACCACGAAATGGATTGTGACGGTGGCGATGATCGCCACCCTTGGAGCGATTTTAACGATCCCGGCATTTCCTCTGCCGTTCTTGTTGCCGGGATTTTACAAACTCGATTTTTCCGAAGTACCGGTCTTGATCGGGGCGTTTGCTTTGGGTCCGGTTGCGGGCATTGCGATCGAAGCGATCAAATCGGTTTTGAACTATTTGGTGAATGGGACGATCTCGGCTGGGGTAGGGGAAGTGGCGATGTTTTTGATCGGTGTGTCCTATGTCTTACCGGCCAGTCTCATCTATCATCACCACAAGACGAAAAAAAGCGCTCTAGTCGGGCTTTTAGTGGGAAGTGCGTCCATGGTCATTGTGGCCGCATTACTCAATGCGTTTTTGTTATTGCCCGCGTATTCGCTGGCACTCAATATTCCGATTGATACCATTGTCGGGATGGGCACCGCCATCAATCCGGCCATCGACAGCTTGGCGATGTTCATATTGTTGGCGGTCGTGCCGTTCAATGTGATCAAGGTGGTTTCTGTCAGTATCTTGGTGCTCTTGATCTATAAGCGGGTGTCGGGTGTCATCAAGAGCAAAGATGCGGAGGAATAAGATGAAGAAGGCATTTTTAGGAGTATTTTATTTAATTACTCTTTTGTTTGTGTTTGGCTGCCAAGGGGCAACAACAACTACCACGCGTGTCACCACCACCAACAATCTGGATTATTCGGATTTTCCGGAGTTGATCCTCACGGATCCTTTAACGCAGATGAATCGACCGGAATTGGATTATTACCTCTATTTCTATGGACCCACTTGTGAACATTGTTTTGATATTAAAGGTGAGCTTCTAGCAATCATTCAGTATCTGACAATAGACAAAATCTATATCATTGAAGCAGACTCGCGGGAAGATCTGGCAGCTGAGATGACTTTTGACCAGACACCGAGTTTGGTGCATATCGTCAATCACGAAGTGGAAGAGACATTGACGGGGGCAGAGGTCGTGATGGAGATTGTAAGAGAACTTGAATGATGTTTTGTAATTAATCACTTTTATCATGAATCAAATATTATTTACACAGTCATTAATCATATAGAACTGTCGATTACTATGTTGTATCTATGAATGACTTAACATCCTTTACACTCAAATCTAAAATTACCCTAATGACAGACTAAAATCTGTCATTCTTTTTCGTTTTATCGGTAAAATTACCATTTTCAAACTTTCAGACAACACGGAAAGATACTTAACGGCTCTACATGGCGATAGTTTCATTT